>Ga0180009_10001909_pt1 | contig 24810 bp, 16 predicted proteins | sample OS_PC_MetaG_FD_123537 | JGI IMG/M metagenome (GOLD analysis project Ga0180009, IMG submission 123537) | Groundwater microbial communities from the Aspo Hard Rock Laboratory (HRL) deep subsurface site, Sweden - OS_PC_MetaG | ecosystem: Environmental > Aquatic > Deep subsurface > Groundwater...
AAGCCACCAGGTCCGCCCGATCGCGCCTCCCACCTTCTTTGAGAAGCCACCAGGTCCGCCCGATCGCGCCTCCCACCTTCTTTGAGAAGCCACCAGGCTCGGGCGACGGCGCTCATGGCGCAGTCTCCGCCCGGTAGACCCGCAATCCCGTAAACCTCGGCGCCAGCATCAGGTCTTGCAAGTCCCTGTCACGGGATCACCCGGCCCGCGGTGTCCAGGATACCGAGCTTGAGCAGGTTGACGGCCCAGATCTTGTTGAACCATTGGTCGCTGGGGGTCATCTGTTGGCGATACACCAGCCACCCAGAGTCCACGAAGTTGCACTTGTAGCCGTAGTGGGACTGGGACGTCACCCGCCGCGTCACGCCGGTCTCCAGGTCGTGCACCGCCAGGTCCCAGTCGCCATACACGCCGCTCCAGAGCGACGTCCTGAAGCACATCACCCCCCGGCGCAGCACCGGCCAGCCGTTGTAGGCGCCGTTGTCCACCAGCCGCGTCTCGGTCTGGGCGCCGAGCTGCAGCCCCTGGATATCCAGCCCCCCGTACCGGGTGTCCTCCCACACCACCCAGTCGCCCCAGGTCGAGGTGTGCGCCACCCAAGGGTCCCAGGTGCTCTGCACGTGCACAGCCTGGGGGCTGTCCAGCGCGCTGAAGAAGACGTCCTTGTCCGGCCCGCCCCAGGCCACCCAGGCGACATGCGTCTCGGACATGCTGATGTGCTCAACTCCCTGGGAGGCCTCGGCCAACTGCGTCTCCAGACCGCCCAGTCGGTCCCAGAGCAGCAGGTCCATTCCCTCCATCGGGTCATGGCCGAGCGCCGAGAGATACGCCACATGGCGGGAGTTGTGCTGGGCCCAGGTCGCAATCGCACCGGTGGTGAGCCGATTGAACGTCAATGTCTCGATGTCAAACAACACCAGCTCCATGCCGATCCCTTGAACGAAACTATGAGAGTAAACCACATCTGTACCCCATATGGTCGGCACTGCCTGATTCCATTGGGAGTCTGTGACCTTGTGCTCGGTACATGTCTCCAAATCGTAGACGTACAGATCCGACCACTTGTATGAGCCTTGAATGCGATAGTCGTCGTAGGCAACGTAGCGACCCATATTGGAAACCTGAAGCAGGTACGTCATCCCCGAGGGAGGAAGCTCGATGGTCGTGGCATCACAGGCGTCCGCTGGCACCCAGGCGTCGAGCCGCCAGGTGGTGGGCGTCCCATCGGGTTGCGGCTCCGCGTCCCTGACATCCGCCGCGTCCACCCCGGCATCGGGCAGCCCCGTATCAACCGGGTCAGCGGCCGGGTGCTGGCAGCCGCAATGACAGCCCGACAGGCCGGCGAGTAACACGGCAACGCAGAGCCACAAGCATCTGGCGACCGCGCTCATGGCGCAGTCTCCGCCCGGTAGACCCGCAATCCCGTCGGCCTCGGCGCCAGCATCAGGTCCTGCAGACCCCTGGCAAAGGGCAACCGGGCCCAGGGGCCCGTGTACTCGCCCAGGACGAAGAGGCTCTGGGCCGGCTCGTCCAGCTCGAGCACCTCGACCCGGTCGCCGAACCCGCAGCGGATCCCAGCCAGACAGAGCGTCCCCGCCATCGGACCGACCTCGGCGACGTGCAGACGCCGGCCGTCCAGGTAGAGCTGGACCGGTCTCCAGGTGGTATGCGCGCTGGCCACGAGCACAGGCCCGCTCGCCGTGCCGAGGCGGAAGACCTTTACCCGCTTGCCGAACAGACCGACCGCGAGGAGGCCGCGATCGACCTTCACGTCGATCGCGATCCCCGGCACGCGCCAGGTGTCCACCCCGAAAGGCGCCGTCGGATCCAGCACGTTCACCAGGTGCAGGCCACGCACCCCGCACGCCAGGTAGGCCATGCTGTCCTGGGCCGACACGCTGCGGCACAGCCCGGGCAGGAAGAGACCACCGGTCACGACCGGGTGGGCCGGGTCCGATACATCGATCACCTGCAGCGAGTGCGCGCCAAAGGTCTGCGCGACGCACAGGTGGCGCGGGCCGCAGCGGGTGATCTCTTGCACCAGGCCGCCAGTGGAGACCGTTCCCACCACCACCGGCTGCGAGGGATCGGTCACGTCCACGGCGCTCACGCAGGTTCCATGTCCGACGTAGACGTGGCTCCCCAACACCTCGAGTCCCGTGACGTCCCAAAGTCCGTCCAGCTCGCCGGCCCAGATCAGCTCGGCAACGTCCTCCCGGTAGGTGAATTGCACCGTCCGATCCGGGGAGTAGCCGGGACCGGCCTCGACGCGCGCGAGATAGCTCTCGCCACCCTGGCCCAGCAGCACGACCCGGTGGTCGCTGGTCACGCGCTCGTCAGCGGCGAGCTCACGTCCCCGGGTGTCGGTCACCCGGAGCACAAGGTTGGGATCGTCCGACGACAGCTCGACCAGTCGCACCTCGCCTGGCAATGGGGCTGCCATGTCGATGTCGATGGGGTACCTCGGAGGTGTGTCAGGCGAGAAGGTGCGCTCGAGGCTCTCCGGATCGGCCGGAGGAAGCGCAGAGAAGGACGGCCGGACGACCCACTCGGCGCGCTGGGGGTCCAGCTCCCAGGGCTGGAGCGTCGGCTCGGTCTCCGTGGCTGAGCCACCGGCCACCCAGAGCTTGGAGCGCCGGCGATCAAAGAGCACCATGGGCCGGTATCGCTCACCCGGCCCCCCCCGCCCCACCGGCCCACAGCGGCGTCCAGCTGCTGGCCACCAGGTGGAAGGCCTCGGCGTCGGAAAGCGGCGTGCCGGCCCGGGAGCCGCCGTAGACGTAGAGCTGGCGGCCCACGGGATCCAGGTACGCGCCGTGTCGCTCCCGGGCGTGGGTGACGCCGGTCAGCCCCTCGCCGGACCAGAGCGTGCGCGCGCTCAGTGTCACCAGGTCCACTGACAGCAGCCGCTCGGAAGGTTCCCCGTCCTGGACGCCGCCGAAGATCACGGCCCGGCGCTTGATCGGGTCGTAGGAGACCGAGTAGCCCACCGTGCGGCCCAGAGCCTCCACCTGTCCGAGCCGCTGCCAGGTCCCCGAGCCAAAGGCCAGGCGCCAGAGCACGTTGTGCATGTAGCGAGCACTGGCCACCACCTCGCCGCCCTCTACCTCGTGGCCGAGCAGGTACAGCGCCTGGGTCCGCGAGTCGAACAGGAGCTGAGGCGCCGCCAACGCGGGCGCCTGGCCCGCCGCGGCACCGAGGGCCTGGGCGGCGGTGAGCCACAGGTTGTCCGGCCCCCGGACCAGGCCCATCCAGAGCCCCGCGGATTCGCCCGGAGCCAGCGGCGGCGGCACCTCGGAGTCGGTGAGCTCCCCAGGCAGGTCGGAGCTGTACGCGAGTAGCGCGGTGGCCTTGCCGGCCTGCCGCGGGCCGGGGTCCACCGTGGCGGGTAGCAGCGCCGGGTCTAGCCGCGCGGCCACGGTCGGACCGTCGACGAACCGCTCCGTCGCAGAGGTGCCGGCCAGGTAGGTGGCCTCTTGCACCGCGGTGGGCTCGGCCAGGGAGCGGTCGAAGGACACCACGACGTTCTCACCAGCCTCGGAGCGCATCATCGCCCATCCCAGCGGTCGAGGCTGGCGCAGCAGGGCCTCGCTGACCGGTGCGTTGGGTGCCAGCCAGCGCGGAGCGTCCCTTGTGCTCATTGGTGGGATGGGGGGACACATGTGCTGGCCCGTGATCGTAAAGACACCCCGCGACAGCAGCACCTGGTTCACCTCGTCGAACTGGCCGTCTTCGCCAACTACCGTGGGCGACCAGGACACCCGCACCTTGAACGGCCGAGTCACCTGGCCGACGGACATCAGCTCGGCGTCCTGCACGTTGCCGAAGGGCGAGGCGGGGCCCTGCTGGGGCCACGGCCGCGGATACACCTTGGTGTTCGGCCAGTCCCAGTGGAAGGTGTAGAGGTTGTCCGGACTGTTCGCTCCCCAAGAGATGGTGCTCCGGCTGAACGCGACCTCCCGGTCCCGCGCCATCTCGTAGCCCACTGTGAAAACCCCCCGGTAGGCGGTGTCGTCCGACCACGACATCGGACCGCCGTAGGGATGCGTGTAGGGGTCGTTGCCAAAGGCGGGCGCGCGGATGGGGTTCCAGTCGCCGCGGCGATCTGGGCGGCAGACGTTGGTCTCGCACTGTGGCTCCCAATCCAGCTCCCCCGTGGAGCTATCGAGATAGTTACAGTGGCACGACTCGATGGACGTACCCCTCTGGGTCCGATCGGCCGGCATGGAGTACGGGTCGTAGACCTCGGAGTTCGCGCGGAACTCCACGCGGTAGGTGTCCCGCAGGCACATCCCGCCCCCGACCTGAGTGCGTGGCCCGGGATCTACCTCCAAGTCCAACGCGCGCGTCTCACAGCGGTCCCCAGGCCAGCTGCCGTTAGTGTCCTGCTGCCCATTATTAAACGAGAGCGCTTGGCAGGCATCCAAGTCAACGACTCGGGGTCTGGTTACCTGTTGGAACCCGATGTTGCCGGAATTACAGTACGGCGAGGAGCCACGCTGAGTGAGGCAGGTATGGACATTAGCGCACCCGCTCACACTCAAATCGGGCGAGCAGTTGTCCATCCCCACGGTGCAGCGGCTGAAGCAATCACCGTAGTCGAAATCAGACCGATTCATCGCGTCGAGCCGATCACACTCCTCGATGCAGCAGGCCCCCGCGTGCTGAGGAGACCAGGGGCCATCATGCGAACAGAACTCAGTCACCGCCGGAGTGACCGGGCAGTTATTCCCTTCACACCCGAACCAGAAGTCGTCACAGTGGCCGTCACCGTCCAGGTCGTACGCGACGTATTTGTTCAAGGGGTCGCAGTCATCGATGTCCAGCACGCCGTCGTTGTCTTTGTCCAAGTCGCATTCGTCGCCATTCCAATCGCCATCCAGGTTGCGGTTGGAGACGTTGGCGTGGTTGAGGCACTGGTCGATGTGGTCGAGTATTCCGTCTCCGTCCGCATCGAATGGATGAGTGGCCGGGCTCGGATCCACGTATACACCGGACAAACTCCACGAAACGTAGACGCCCATACCGCAGACCCCGGCGGGGATCCACTGGAACAGGTCGAACCCGTTCTGCGTCTTGAGACCCCAACTGTTCTTCACATGGACGAACATTTCACCACTGCCGGTATTGTACTCGTAGCCGATGATGATGATCCCGTGCAGAGCTGCGCCGCAGCTCGTCAAATCATAGCTTGTGCCCGAGACTGACATGTTTGTGACTATGGGACCGTTCTGCAGTTCGTCGTGAAGCAAGGTGGGGTTTGTGACAATTCCGTGGAGGTCTTGGTAGGACGAAATCCTGTACTTGAAGTCGTACGCCCCCTGCCTGGGGATACCTTGATCACGCAGGCCCCTAAGAACGCATGAGTGCCGATATCCGCCCGAGACAGCGCAGGAGCCGGAGCAATCACCGGCCACGTTTGGATCGATGTAGTTCTGCCAGAGTTCCGCCTCCGATAAGTTAATCATCATCTCGGGGTTGCGCTGCTCGATCTTGATCTGCATCTCCATAGCGCCCACTCCGGAAAAGAGAGCGCATCCACCTTGGCAAATGCTGGTATTCTGGTTCTTCACGCGTGTCGTGTAGTCCCCAGGTGGGATTCCGCGGGCCGGATCACCCGGGTAGTTGCGCCACGTGAAACCTACTATCTCAGCCCCAGCCAGATCTGGTGTTATTGCGATGGCCGTGCAGCTAACCAGTACGGCGATGCAGATCGCTCCGGTGCGGTCGCCACCGGGCTCCTGGATGCCGGTGACCGGCTCGACGCACTGCTGGACCAGCGGGGCTCGGTGCCTAAGACGGACCGCAGCCGCGCGGCGGTCCTCCGCGCCAAGACCGTGGGCCTCCTCAACCGCCTGCGTGACGATCTCCGGGAGGAGGTCGCCAAGGACCTGTCCCTTCCCAGGGATCTCGAGCATCGCGTGTTCGGCTACCTCGACACCCTCACTGCCATGGACAGCAACGACACGAAGAAGACCACCGAGCCTGCGCCCGCCGATCCAGCTCGCGGATAACAAACCCGCTTGGGGAGGCCGGAACTCGTTGAAGTAGCGGACGTACTCTAGAACCAGACGGCGCATCCCAGCTTCGTTCAAGATGATCACGTGATCGAGACACTCGCGACGAACCGAGCCGATGAACCTCTCGCAGACCGAATTCATCAGGGGGGCGTGGACTGCCGTGTGGACCAGGTTGATGCCGGTGTACTTGGCGAGAGCACCGAACTCGGCGCCGAACTTGCTGTCGTTGTCCAGGAGCAGGTACTTCGGCGCCTGGTCCCACGCCGTCGCCTCGCGTAACTGCTGCGTCACCCAACGCTCAGTCGGACAGCGGGTGACGCCCACGTGAACGACGCGCCGGGTCGGAACGTCGATGATGAAGAAGGCGAAGATGGACCGGAACAGGAGGTCGTGCACTTGAACGAAGTCACAGGCCCAGAGCTGGCGATGATGGTTGCTCACGAAGTTGCGCCAGGTCTGTTTGGCGTCGGGATCGGTGTCACATCGGGCCTTCCACATGATCCGCTGGACGGTGCGCTTACTGACCTTGACGCTGAGCTTGAGGAGCTCGCCACGTATGCGTTCGGCCACCTTCTTTTCGAGCCAACGTAAGGACTAGGACTTGAGCACGAGGAGGGCCAATGCCACCAGATCCGCCACTTCGATGGGTTTGGCGATGAACTCCACCTGGAAGTCGTTCTTCAGCAGCTCGAGCACATCCCGACTCTTCCACAGCGCCGACGTGGCAATGATGGGCACATGCCGGCCATGGGGGGATTCCCGAATGGAGCGACAGAGCTCAAATCCGTCGAGCTTGGGCATCAACAGGTCCACGATCACCAGATGAGGGTGCTGTTCGAGGAACTGCTCCAGGGCCTCCTTGCCGTCACTGGCCAACAGGACGTTGACGTCGTGATCGGCAAAGGCAGCATTGGTTTCGAAGGTGCGTTGAAAGATGAGCCGCGACACGCGATCATCTTCCGCCACGAGAATTTTCAGAGTGGGTGACATGGGCCCGCTGATTTGGTCAGTTCGAACAATTCCAACATGTATTCCGAGATCCCCAACCCGCAGCATGGAAAGTTATAGCAGATATCATTGGGATAGGCGAGCCCCCTCCCCTCCGCGGGCTCTGCCTACGCCGTCCCGAGACTGGACAAGCCCCCCGGCGTCCCCCTACACTGCCAATATCAGAACCCTTGAGGTAGTGGATGGCTACCGATGACCACGGAGGATTCCCCAACCATGCATCGACCCGACAACTCCTGGCGGCGAATTGTGGGCCTCCTGAGCGCTGCGCTCGTAGTGGCCCTGAGCGGCCCCGCCCTGGCTGCTCCGGCACCAGCCGCGACGCCAGCGGGGAATCCGGCGCCAGCCGCGACGCCGGCCCTGTCACCCCGCGCTTCCGCGGACTATCAGAAGGCCCGGGTACTGTTCAAAGAGGGCATCAAAGCCTTTGATGACGGCTACTACAACCAGGCCATTGTCAAGTTCAAGGCCGCGTTGAAGCTCTTCCCAAGCGCGAAGATCCACACTCGGATCGCGCTTTGCTACAAGTGGCTCGGAAAGAACCTCAAGGCGCTGGAGCATTACGAGTCCTTCCTGAAGAGGTTCCCGAAAAACCCCACAAAACCGCTAGATATTGCCCTACGCAAACGGGTTGCCGAGAGGATGATTCCACAGCTGCTGGCGATCCTCGGGCAGCTCCGGATTTCCATTAACAAACCGGTCGGTACCGAGGTGCGCATCAACGGCAAACCCGTGGGGCAGGCTCCAATGAACCGGCTCATCCGGTTGAATCCCGGGCTCGTGGCGGTGTCGGCCTCCTTCAAGGGCTACTACGGGTGGAAAAAAGACGTCACCCTCAAACCCAAGCAGACCCTGGCGCTGCGCATCACGCTGATCAAGATCAAGCCCAGGGTCATCAGGAAGATCATCAAGATCCGTGCGACGCCCATCTACAAACGCTGGTGGTTCTGGACCGCCGTCGGCGTCCTCGTGGCCGGTGGCGCCACGGCTCTGGGCGTAACCCTCGGCATTCAAGACCGGCCGCGCGAGCTCACCGGCGTGCCCCTACGACACGACAGCCTGGGACTGAGGTGGTAACCATGCGCGCAAGAGCTCTCACCCTCATCTGCCTGTTCGTGCTCGCTGCGCCCAACGGGGCGTGCATCACCGACGTTTGCACCATCAGCTCCGGTCAGGTGGAGCTGAAGGTGCTGTTCAGCGGTTTCGACCTGAACGCGGCCCATACCCTGGAGGTGGACTCCACCGTCAGGGGCCCCGGGCCGGGTGCCGGGCGCCCGGAGTACTACGATCGCCGCATCGACTCGATGCAATTCCCGGAATCCGCCCGCAGCGGCTCCGAGGCGTTCATCCTGGATCCGGGCGCGTATATCAACCGGTTCCGGGACGCCGACGAGCGTTTCACCTGGACCATGGTCATGCGGGTCTATGACGACGCCGGAAGGCTCCTCGCCGAAGGGCGTCATGAGCTCAACAACGCCAAGACCAACGGGTGTTACCTCGCCCGCAAATTGACCGTCTCTGCCGCGCAGACCTGCGACCAGAAGGCAGAAGGAGACCCCTGCGTCTCTACGAGCGCCAATCCGTGGGTGTGTAAAGACGAGTCGGGTAGCTTGAGCTGTCTGGAATCTACCTGCGGGGACGGTTTTACCGACCGGAGGCACGGCGAGCTCTGTGACCCGGGCGCAGTCATTGTCGGCGTGCACTGTCACCCCACAAGCTGCCTGCCCGCCCCCGTCGAGGTGGTGCTCACCGACGGACTGACCCAATGGCACCAGCTCACCGGCGGGGGGCCGCCGGCCCGTGAGAATGCCGCCGTGGCGAAGTTTGAGCTCGGTGGCATCGAGGGCGTGGTGCTCTTCGGGGGATATGATGGGAGCGGGTACCTAAACGACACATGGATCTTCGACGGCGTGAGCTGGGAAGAGCCAACGGTCTCTGGAAACATCCCAACGCCCCGGGCCGACCACGCCATGGCCTGGGATCCGGTCGCTGAGCGTGTAGTGATGTATGGAGGCAGAAACAGTGGCGGCACGCGGAACGAGACCTATCTATTCGATCCGGCGGCTTTACAGTGGTCGAATCAAACCCCCGGCGTGATCGGCGGGCCCGTCTCAGGTCTGTACAGCCACGCCATGGCGTACGACTCCCAGCGCGGGGAAATGGTGCTCTACGGTGGAACCCCTGTCGAGTCAAACCATCCCGAGGCCTCGTGGTGGATCTACTCCGTTTCGGCCAACCAATGGACCATCGAAGACACGGGCGGAGAGATTCGTTTCGATCACACGCTGACGGATGTCCCCGTGCTGGGTGGTCTGATGCTGACCGGCGGCCAATCCGGCATTGCCGGAGTGTACGACGACGCGCATTTCTGGGACGGCACGCTGCGTACCGAATCCGCCACTAAACTGGGCAAAACGAAACTCACGGCGCATCAGGCCGTCTACTCCGAGGCAACCGAGCAGCTGGTGGTCTACGGGGGTTTTGATCGAGCGTTGCCCGGCGGCCTCGCCACCGGGAAGCTGGTGCGAACCACCCTGAGCTGCGCCCTGGCGGCCGACGGTGTGAGCTGCAGCGACGAAAGCGCACCGGACGCGCCCCACGGCCGTCGGGGACACGTCATGTTCGAAATCGACGCCACGATCTACCTGTACGGCGGTACCGCCGCCGTCACCAATGGGGAGGGCAACGAACCGGAAGCGATTGTGGGAGACACCTGGCAGCTCACCCTGCCTGCAGCCCCCAAGTCGGCATTTGCGCTCAAGCCGGGACTCCGGGGGACACTGACCGATGAGTCCCTGGTCACCGGCCTGTACGACCTGATGACGGCCGACGCCTCCAGCGCCCCCGCGGACAGGGCCGGGCCGATGCTCATCGCCGATCTGGACGGAGATGGATTCGAGGAGCTCGCGCTTGGGCTACCGGGCTCGAAATGCCCAACGCTAACCGGATCCGGCTCGTGCGGACGCGTGATCGTCAAAGACCATCCCATCGAGGATCAGGCCATGGGCGACGTCACCAAAGCGCTGGCCACCTTCATCGGAGAGGAAGACGGCAACCGCCGCGGCAGCTGGGTGGGTACCGCCATCGCTGCCGGAGACGTCAACGGGGATGGTGCCAAGGATCTGGTCATTGGTGCGCCCAGGGCGGTGGATGGCGGCGGCGGCCTCTACGTGGTTTTCGGCGGTGACGACCACAACCTGAGCTTCGTCCCCCAGTCGGAAGGCTTTGTCGTGCAGATTGGGGCACCAACCGACACGGACAAGTACAAGGCTTTCACCCCTCCCGGCCCGGAGGACGGCGGCCAACCCTACCACTTTGGATACAGCGTGGCGGTGGGCGACTTCAACGGAGACGGCCTCGCGGACGTGGTCGCCAGCGCACCCTCCGAGGGAGCCGACGCGACCACCTTCTCCTCAGTCTATGTCCTGGCCGGGCCGGGCAATTCGTGGTCCTCGGGCAGCGGTCCCGGGAGGGTCACCGACCAGGCGACGCTCACCATCACGACCAATACGCCGGGGCTGCAGCTTGGATATTCCCTGACGACGGGTGATCTGGATGGAGACGGATATACGGATCTGATCATCGGCACCGCGCCCCGCCCCCCCTTCTCGACTCCGGTGGACACTCCGCGTTTCGGCGCCGTAGCGGTGCTGTTCGGGGGTGAGGGATTTTTTGCACGGCCCAATCCGGTCGTGATCGTTGACCAGCTCGAGCCGGCCGAGGGCCTGCTCATTGCAGCCCCGCAGGCGGATGATCCGCTGGCCGGCCTGGGTGGCGTTCTGGCCACGGCGGACCTGGACGGAGATGGCGCGGACGAGCTGGCGGTGTCTCTGGGACGCCCCTCGCGCGCGAGCGGGGACCCCAGCGCCGTGGCGCTGTTCCCCGGCAGCGGCTTCATCGCCTATCGTGCATCGCCGGGCACGGATCAAGCGCTGCGGGATGAGTCCACCGTGATCGTGGGCCCCGCCGGCTCGGGTTTTGGCGTCACCTTGACCGCGGGCGACGCCAACGGTGATCGCAATATGGATCTGTTGATCGGCGCGCCCTATCAGGAGGGGTTCGCCGACCCAGGCCAGGTTCCCCGCCCCGAGACCGGAGCGATCTACGTCGTGCTCGGTTCCAAACGCGCCGACTACTTCGCCTCAGGCGAAACCTCCGTGAGTGAGCTGCAAGCCGTGGACGTCGACGTAGGCGATGCGGTGACCATCCCGCTCCTCATCGTACGCGGGAACGAAAACTTCGGCTTCTTCGGAAACTCGACCGCGACGGGCAGTCATATCGTCGCGACGAATCCGGAGTTCCCGGCGGGCTACACGCTGGTCTACCAACCGGGGTGGTTTGTCGGCACGGATGCCCAGGAACGGAACCTGGGGCGCATCTGGACCCTCTTTTTGGCGAGCCTGCTCAGTTGCGAGTCCCAGGCACCCTGCCCGATCCCGGAGCTGTGACCCCAGCAACAAGTCGCCAACCCCCGTGTGAGACTGGAGACCACCGTGGCTTTTGATACGACCGACTACCTCTCCTGGTATGTCCCCCGCATGCGCCGAGGGGACGATGCCATGAATCTGCATTCCAGCGGCGTCACCCCGCTCGAACCCGACACGCTGAACATGCCGGACGGAAACCCCTGGCTCATGGCGCCCCTTTTCGAATCCCGTCTGGCCAAGCGACTGGGCTGCCTTCCCGAAGAAGCTCTGTTCACCGCGGGCGCCACGGGCGGAACTCTGTTGGCACTCCTCACGCTGTCTTCGCGCGATGGAGAGCTCGTCGTCGAATCGCCGATCTATGAGCCCATGCTCCGACAGGCCGAACGGCTGGGCCCTGTCCACCGTCTCGCACGGGAGGCGTCCAACGCTTTTTGTTTCGACCCCGAGCACGCCCGGAGCCTGGTGACGGAGCGGACGAGCCTGGTGCTGCTCACCGAGCCCCACAACCCCACCGGGCTGCTGTCGCCGCGCCAGGACGTGCTGGCCCTGGCAGATCACGCTGCCGACAACGGCGCCGTGTTGCTCATCAATGAGGTGTACCACGGCTGGGCCGACACCCCCTCGTACCGTGGAGCCAGGCCCAACATCCTGGTGGTGAGCAGCTTCTCCAAGCTCCTGGGCGCCTACTGGGCCCGATTGGGCTGGATCAGCGGTGACGCCGCACTCGTCCATCGTCTGCGCGCCGCCCACCTGAACTACGGCATGGCCTCCGCCCCGAGCGCGGCCGTGGGGCTGGCCGTGCTGGAACAGGCGGACACGCTGACCGAGCGGGCCCGGGAAGCAGCCCGGGCCGGGGCCGCGGTGGTGGACCGCTGGGTACAGGCTACGCCCGGGGTCAGTTGGCACCGACCCACGGCGGCCGGTTTTGGGTGCCTGATCCTGCCCGATGGCGTGGATGACATGGCTTTGGCCGAAGCCCTACACGACCAGCACGGTGTGCTCGTGGTGCCCGGTACCCTGTGGGAGCTCCCCGGCACCCTGCGGATCAGCTGGCTGCAGACCGACTCCGAGAGGCTGCGCGAGGGGCTGCAGAGACTCGCCCGCCTGCTCGCCGATTGAAGAAGTGAGCCACATGGCGCGCGGCAAAATGGCCCTGATCGTCCTGACGATCCTCACGGTTGTGCTCGCCGCCAGTCTCGCCTACACGTACCGCATCTACACCCTCGCCGAGGACAACCGCCGCCACCAGAGCGAGCAGCTGGATCGGACCGTGGACGGCTTGGAGAGAGCACACCGCGCACGTCTTCGGGAAGGGGCGGAGCACCGTCGCGGTGACAGCAACTCCCGCAGGATGCACCGGACCCTGGCTGCCGCATACCGCCATGGAGCGGCCCAGATGCTGCGAGACGGCCGTCGCCTGGCCGCACGCGTGTTCACCGCCGCGGCCCTGCTGCATGACCCCAACAACCCCCTGAGCCCCTATCATGACACGTTGGCGCAGGTCCCCCTGCCCCCAGACCGACGCGCAGGCATCACCGCGTCCCAATCGGTGCTGTACGAAGCGGCGGTACACTCCGTGGTGTCGCACGACCGCACCCCGACCAAGCTGGGGTTCCGGGTGTGGTCCGCGGTTTTTTCCCCTGATGGAAAGCTCCTGGCCGTGGCCGGCGACAGCCGTAAGGTGCGGCTCTGGGATGTCGCCAAGGGGCGGTGGGCAGGGGACCTCACAGCGCCCGCCATGCCGGTCTTTTGCCTCGCCTTTTCGCCGGACGGCAAGCTGCTCGCCGCGGCCACCAACGCCGGCAAGGTTCGTTTGTGGGACCTATCGACCCGCAAGAAGGTGCACACTCTGGACGCCCACCGCTCCATGGCCCTGAGCGTGCAGTTCTCGCCGGACGGACGGCTCCTCGCCACCGGGGGCATGGATCGGGTGATTCACATCTGGGACCGAGCCACCAGGGCCCTCCGCGCCACGTTCCGGCACGCCGAGGGCGCCGTGTGGGCCATGGCCTTCTCGCCCGATGGGCGGATGCTGGCTTCGGCGGCCTGGCACGGGACCCGCTCCCGGGTGCGGCTCTGGAGCGTCAAGGACCACCGCGCCTACGCCAACTACACCGGGCACCTGGGTCCCGTCTGGACGGTGGCCTTCTCACCGGATGGACAGCGGCTGGTCTCAGGAGGGCTCGACCGCACCATCCGCGTCTTTACCACGCATAAGCTCCGCCTGCAGACCACCCTCAAGCATCACACTGCAGATGTGACCAGCCTCGCCTTCTCTCCAGATGGACGCTGGTTGGCCTCGGGCAGCATCGACAAAACCTTCGCCCTGTGGCGCACGGATCGGTGGAAGCCTGTGGCCCGGATCACCGCCCACGGACGCCAGATCTGGTCCGTGGCATTCTCCCGCAAAGGGGGCCTGCTGGCCACGGCCGCCTGGGACCAGCGCGTGCGGATTTGGCGCCTGGGCGGGGAACGACCGCGGCCGGTGCTCCTGCGGCCCCGGCCCGCCGATCAGGGGCGCGGATTCGTGGCCGCCTGGTACACGGCTGAGGGTGGGCGACTGGTGGCCCGGGACGCCGGCAACGTCTTCCACGTCTGGGACCTGGCGAAAAAGCAGGTGGTGGCACGCCGTCAGTTGCTGCCCGCCGACTTGCGCCCCGTGGCGCTGTCTCGTGACGGCAGGCACGTCGTGACCAGCGGCCCGGGCTCCACGGTGTGGGTCTGGCCCCTGTACTCCAACAAACGGGCCCGGGTCCTCCGGGGTTCCACCGCGCCCATCACGGACGTCGCCTTTGCCCCCGACAGCCTCCGCGTGGCCTCGGCCAGTCGGGCGGGCACCGTTCGAATGTGGCGCTGGGGCGATCGCAAAGAGACCGACCGCATCGAGCGGGTGAGCGCCCCTCTGGCCTTCTCGCCAGACGGTATGCTCCTGGCGACGTCGGACGGCAAGCGACGGATCCGGCTGCTCCGGGTCAAGGACCTCGACCCGCACCGCACCCTGCCCGGCGGCGTTGCCACCGTGGAACGGCTCCTCTTCAGTCCCCGCGGAGACCGGCTACTGGCGGTGCAGGACGACCAGACCATGGTCCTTTGGGACCCGCGATCCGGCCGGCGCGTGGCCCGCTTCAGCGGCCACACCGACGAGATCGTGAACGCATGCTTCTCCCCGGACGGGCGCTATATCCTGTCCACGAGCCGGGATCGAACCGTACGCATCTGGCAGTCTGCCAGCGGTCTGGAGCTCCAGCGTCTCGCCACACCCCAGGTCGCCCAGGCGGTGTCCTTCTCCCCCGACTCCAAGCACTTCGCCGTGCCCACCCCCGAGGGCGTAACCCTCTATCCCATGCGCCTGCAGCTCTGGCGGCGCGATCCCCAAAAGCTCCTGCGGGAAGCCGAGGCTGCGGCCGGGCTCAAGCTCGACGGATTTCGGCTCCGCGCCGCAGATTGACTCAACCTCCCGCGCCGCGCAACTCCCGGACTCTGCTGGTCCTTGCAACTGCCCCCCGATCGCGCTAAATCTGTGCCGGATCTCAAAATCGGATTAATTCACGAGACCGGGCGGCGACCGCGACCGCGGGCCGGGCACACGACTTGGAGGAGACACATGGCGTACCAGTGGAAGAGCCTGAATATCGAGAAAATCGGCGTCATCGGCTCGGGGCAGATCGGCCCCGACATCGCGCTGCACTTCAGCAAGGTCTTCCACAAGCACGGGGTCCCGGTGGTGGTGGTGGACATCGCCGAGGTGGCCCTCGCCGGCGGGCAGAAGAAGCTGCACAAGAAGATCGATCGCGGCGTGAAGTCCGGCGCCTTTTCTCCAGAGATGGGCGACGCCATAAAGAGCAACACCACCTTCACGTCCGACTACGATCAGCTCCGTGGCTCCTCCTTCATCGTGGAGGCGGCCACGGAGGACAAGGATCTCAAGGGCCGCATCTTCAAGCAGATCCGGGCGCTGTGTCCGGACACCATCCTGGCCTCCAACTCGTCGCACCTCGAGCCCGAGCTCATCTTCGAGCCCCTGGCGGACCGTTCCAAGACGCTGGTGATTCACTACTTCTTCCCCGCGGAGCGTAACGTCGCCCTGGAGATCATCCCCGGCGCAGAGTCGGACCCGCAGATGATCGACGATCTGCTCGGGCTCTACGAATCCATCGGCAAGGTGCCCATCAAGGTGGGCAGCCGCTATGGCTACGCGGTGGATCCTATCTTCGAGGGCGTGTTCCAGGCCGCCGCGCTGTGCGTGGAAGAGGGTCTGGGCACCACCAAGGAGGTGGACGCCGCCGCCGCGCGGGCCCTCGGCCTCACGGTGGGCCCCTTCACCGCCATGAATCTCACGGGGGGCAACCCCATCACCTTCCACGGCCTGGACATGTCCCACGACCGCCTGAACAAGTGGTTCAAATCGCCGAAGCTCCTGGCGGATGCCATGGAGAGCGGCGCGCCCTGGGACGTGCCCGCCCGCGGCGAGAAAGTGGAGCTGCGCGCCGACCAGGAGGCGAAAATCCGAGACGCCATGCGCGGCGCCTACCTGGGCCTCGCCGGCCAGATCATCGACAGCGGTATCACAAATGTGGCCGACCTCGAGATGGAGTTGGAGCTGGGCCTGGACCTCACGCCGGCCTTCCGCATGATGAATCAGCTCGGCGTCGCCAAGGCCCTCGGGCTCGTGGAGGGCTACGCTAAATCCCACCCGGACTTCCCCGTGCCCGAGTGCATGCGCAAGCAGGCCGCTTCCGGCAAGGACTGGCAGATCGACTTCGTCATCCGCAAAGACGTGGGCGACGTGGCCGTGGTGACCATCCGGCGACCCAAGGTGTTAAACGCCCTGAACGCCGACGTGTTTGCCCAGCTCAAGAGCCATTTCCAAGCCATCGCCGACGACGCGAGCATCAAAGCCGCCGTGCTCACGGGCTTCGGCACCAAGGCCTTCGTGTCGGGCGCCGACGTAAGCTTCATCGCCAACATGGACTCCCCGGAGGCGGGCGAAGCGGACTCCCAGCGCTCCCAGGCCGTGGGCAACTTCATCGAGCAGCTCTCCAAGCCCGTCATCGCCGCGTACAACGGCCTGGCCTTTGGCGGGGGAAATGAGATCGGCATGTGCTGCACGGCGCGCATCTGTCGCACGGGTCTCCGGGTGGCGGTGGGCCAGCCCGAGGTGATCCTGGGCATCATCCCCGGCGCGGGTGGAACCCAGCGGCTGCCGCGGCTCATCGGTGTCGTCAAGGCCTCGAAGTTGCTTCGAACAGGTCGGCCCATTTCCGGCACCCAGGCCGTGGAGTACAAGCTGATGCTCGAGGAGGTTGAGCCCACCCGGCTGCTCGACCGCGCCATCGAGCTGGCGCGCGCGGCGGCAGCCGGTGACCTCGGCGGCAAGCGCGTGGACCCGAGCCCCGTCAAGTGCAAAGACAAGCTCGAGGACGTGGAGTTGGGCCACCTGTCCACGGCCATCGACGCCATCCTCGTGCGCACCATCGTCGAGGGCTGCGCCATGCCCCTGGCCGAGGGCCTCGCGTTCGAATCCGCCATGTTCGGCGAATGCTGCAAGACCGAGGACATGCAAATCGGCGTGAAGAACTTCATCGAAAAGGGCCCCCGCTCCAAGGCCGAGTTTGTGCACAGGTAGCGCAAGCCCTCCCCAACCACAAAATGGACTGCGGCGCGTTCCGTGCGCAGATGCTATCCTTCACGCCGGAGACCGATGACCCGCGCCGTGCTCACATTCTTGACCCTGGGGCTGCTGTTGCTCGGACCCAATCGCGCCATCGCCCTGAACGTGGGCGACAAGGCCAAACCCTTCCGGCTCAAGACCGCCTTTGGCAAAACGTACACCCTCCAGTCTTTCAAGAAGCGAATCTTCACCGTGTGGTACGAGGGCAAAGTGTCCAACGGTCAGAACAAGTGGCTTCAGGACCGCATCCGGCAGCTCCGCAAAAAAGGCCTCATCACGGCGCGCCACTACGACAGCATCGGCATCGCAAATTACCAGGAGACCTCCATCCCCAACGCCATCCTGGACGTGGCAGTGCGCTACTATTCGAAAAAAGACCGGGTCACGGTGCTCGTGGACCGGGACGCCCGCATGCAACGGCTCTGGGGCTTTCGCAACGGCCGCAGCAACATCTATGTCTTCGACCGCAAACGGCGACTCATCTGGAAATCCACCGGCCCCCTCACCCGGAAACGCGCCCGCCAGTTCATCCGCATGATTCGCAGGCTCACGCGCTGACATGAATCGCTCACGCCCCGAGATCCTCGCCCCGGCGGGCACTCCGGACAAGCTCAAGACCGCGCTGCACTTCGGCGCCGATGCGGTCTACCTGGGGCTGCGGCAGTACTCCATGCGGAAGTTCGCGGGCAATTTTGACTTCGACCAACTCGAGTGGGGCCTCGCTTACGCCCACGAGCGGGGGCGCAAGGTCTACGTGGCGGTGAACATCCAACCCTTTGACGGAGACCTGGACGGAATTGAAGCCACCTTCAAGACCCTGGCCCACCTGCGCCCGGACGGGATCATCATCGCCGAGGCCGGGGGGCTCGAGCTCGCCAGGCGCGCCTGTCCCGACGTGGACCTGCACCTGTCCACCCAGGCGAATGTCACCAACGCCGCCGCGGCGCGGTTCTGGTTCGCCCAGGGGCTCCGCCGGATCATCGCGGCCCGGGAGCTCAGCGTCGAGCAACTGGCCGCGTTGGCCCGCGACGCCGGCGGTGAGTTGGAGGCTTTTGTTCACGGCGCGGTGTGCATCGCCTACTCCGGACGGTGCTTGTTGTCCTTGTACTGGGCGGGCCGGGACCCTCGCGACGGCGCCTGCGCCCAGGGCTGTCGCTGGCAGTACCGGGAAATCGAGGACGCCCGCCGCCCGAACCAGGCCAACCGGGTGGAAGAGGACGACCGCGGCACCTACTTCTTCGACGCCAAGGACCTGTGCGGCCTGCCCCTGTTGGAGTCGATCCTGGCCACGGGCGTGCGCTCGCTCAAGATCGAGGGCCGCACCCGATCTGAGCACTACGTCGGCACCACCGTGGATGTGTACCTGCACGCCACAGAGCTCCTCGCCCAGGGCGACGTCGCCGAGTTCCGTCGTCGTCAGCCTGACTACCTGACCGAGCTGGCTCGCGCCTCCCACCGCGGGTTCTCCACCCACTTTCTCTCGGGGGCGGAGCCGGGTCCCGAGGCCTACAATCCCCAGGGTTCCTACCGCGACAACAAATTCGACTTCCTGGGGCGCGTGGTGGCCCACGCCGACGACCACGTGGACGTGGCTCTGCGCAACCCCGTGGAGCCCGGTGCGTCCGTGGAGCTGCGCGACCACGGCATGCAGTGCGAAGCGGCCACGGCGACGCCCCTGCTGTCTGTGGAAGGCAAGACCCTGGAGCGGGCCCGTAGTGGCGATATCATCCGCCTCGAGGGTCGATTCAGGGCCCAGCCCGGCGCGCTGGTAAGGTCTTCTCCCCAGCCCAGCACCGTCGACAAAGACGACGCCTGACATTTTTTTCGCAACCGCTGGCCCGTCGGCAAGCCGAAGATCGCCGCCCGTATACTACGGCCCGTTCTACGTCTGCTCCTACCCCCGCAACTGATCTGACTTCAGAGCGTCAGTCAGGGCACGTGCTCGTCAGGTCACCTTGGCGGCGGCATGGGCGGGGGGCCGGTGTTGGCACTGAGGCGAATCAGCGCCACGCAGAAGTCATCACCGATCTGGCCCAGCCCCTCCATAAACGCCCGCAGCCGGCGCGACAGGGAGATGCCAGAGTCCGCATTGCGGTCGATGAAGTGCACCATGGCCTCGCCAAAGAGCTCTGAGCGACAATACACGCGCAGATAGGACTCAAACCCGCGGTCGCCAGCGCGGGGATTCGCCGGCGCCTTGAAGAGCCACCTAAGTGTGCGGTGGGCGTCCTTCTGGTGCTGCTCCACCGTCTTGCCCAGGATCTCCCGGTCGGCGTCGTCCTTGGCCGACAGGAGCGTCTGTAGAAAAGTCGTGTCCAGATCCACGACCTCCATGGCCTTGCGCTCTTCGGGACTCGCCGGCCCCTTGTAGTACTCCGTGAAGGCCTGCTTGAGGGGCGCGTTGTCCTTGATGAGCGAGAACCGCACCCGACCGTGGGTGGGGCGCCGTAACTCCGGCGCGAGGTGGATCAGGGGCTCGGGCAAAAACACCCGCACGAAGTCCGGGTAACGCTTGGCGAGGATCCGCTCCAGCACCCGGGAGTCGTAGAGACGGTTGGCCACGTTCTCCTGCACTTTGACAAAACCGTCGCTCATGGTGACCAGCCACACGGCCGCGTACTTCCTGGGCAGGGCGAGGCGAAACCCGTCGGGCTCAAAAGCAACCCCGTGACGCCAGCACTTGAACACCGACCCGGGGTCGTTCGCCACGGTGTGCAACGGCGCAAGCACCACCGCCCGAAACTGGGTGTGCCGCGGGCCGTCGGGCCCGGCCACCGGGTTCTGCACGATCATCAACGGGACGCTGTCGCCCAGGTTGATGCCGTCAATGATGCCGGTGATTCGATCAAAGCGGATGAGCGAAATCGTGGTGGACCCCTGGTTGGCGTAGTGAGGATCCCGCGTGGTCTGCCTGAACCAGCCCACGATGTCCTTCATCTTCTCCGGAGCCGCCTCGGTGCAGAACTTGGAAAACCCCCAGCAGAGCGTGCGTCCGATGGGCACCAGCTTCTTCTGGTCCTTGGTCTCGGAAACGCCGTCGAGGGACAGGCTGACAATCCAACGCCCGTCGCCATACTCAATCACCTCCACCGCGTCGTGGATGGGATGATTGCGCGACGGGTCTGTGGGGTGGTCGATCTGTCGCTTGTAACATGCCGCATCAGTGCCAAAGGGCGGCGCTGATCCAATGGGACGATTCGCTTGGGCCACGTTTCCCATAGTACGGGCTTCGCCCCTGCTTGTGAATGGTGGTTTTCACTGACACCGGATTTTTTCACCGACGCCCTTGGGGCGGGAGCACTACGCCCGGTCCTGTCCCCGTCGTAGCTCCAAGATGGGCGCCTCCGTGGGACATCCCAACCGGAAGGGGAACCAATGTCCCAGGCCCGCTGAAAGGTACATCTGCGAGGCACCGCGCCGGTAGTGCCCCCACAGGTACTTTCCGGGAAAAAAGGACTGCCACAGGCTGCGCCCTCCAAAACCCATCTGACCGCCGTGGGTGTGCCCCGACAGCGTCAGGTGTGCCCCCGCCGCGGAGGCCGGATCAAACCCCTCGGGCCGGTGGGAGAGCATGATGCTGAAGGCGTTCGCCGGGCGGCCGCGGATCGCGCGCTGCACGGATCGCCGCAAGAACTGCGCGTCGTTCCGCCGCATGTACCGGGGGTCGTCACAGCCCGCGAGGTGCACCGGATGGCCGCCCACTTCGAGGGTGACGCCGTTGTCACGCAGCAACGTCACCGGGCTGCGGCGGTAGACCCGCTTCACTTCCTGGATACCGCGCGAGTACTCATGGTTGCCCAGGCTCGAGTACACGCCGTAGCGCGGGCCGAGGGCGTTCGTCAGGGCCAGAGCATCCGGCAACAGGCTCAGATCGTCGGCGATATCCCCGGTCAGCAGAATGAGGTGCGGAGAGTACGCGCGGGCCTGGCGCAGCGCCCCGGCGAGGTCGTCATTGTCTTTGTAGATCCCGAGGTGAACGTCCGTGAGGTGCAGGATCCGGAATCCCTCCAGGGCGGCCGGCAGGTCCGGGAATCGGAGGACCCGCCGATAGACCCGGGTCCCACCGAAGGAGCGGGCGATGCCCACGGTCCCGGTGGACACAGCCAGTACCGGAAACACCGCCGCGGCCCCTTGGATGAGCTGACGCCGCCCGGGATCCGCAAGCGCCGGAGATCCCCCCGACGCCTCCGCAGCGTGCCGCTCACGCCAGCCCACCCACAGAGAGCGGCCGCGCAGAACCAGTCCAGAGACCGGCAGGGCGAGGATCAGGCCGAGCGTGAGCACCAGGCAGATGGCCGTTAGGAACGCGCCGAGCTGCAGCAGCCACCCCACGCGGAACCCATACCCCATCAGCCAGAGCGTCGAGACCACCAGGGTTGTCGCCGGCAGCCCCCAAGCCAGCCTCCTCACGATCCGCCGCTGCCACCACTCAGGATGGAGGTACCGGGTCAGTAGCAGCAGGACAGTGCCGAGGCCGCCCATGAGCACCAACCCGAAGACAAAGCGCATCACCCACTTCATGACATCGAATATGGCACAGCCGCACCGGGGCGCCAGCCCTTAGGGCCGACGCCCGGCACGGCCGGCAATCAGTTGAGCCTCTTGGTGGCATCGGCGACGAGTTGGTTGATGCCAAACCCGTCTGCCATACCGCTGCCAACCTGGTCCGTGGTCTTGTTGAGGGCCTCGAAGGGATCGGCCGCCATGCGGTCTACGACCGTACGCAGCGGGCGCGTTCCGTGGGGCGTCTCGATGAGCCGCAGGGTGGCGTCGGCCACGTCTTGCGGGTCGGGCATGTTCCCGGCGAAGGCCTCCCCCATGCCGGCGAACATCTTTTCGGGCACCTCCATGAGGGGACCGTAGCTGCTGGCCGTGGCAGCATCGTCCGGGGTCGTGACATTGCCGCCAAAACCGGTGGTCGGGAACGCTCCGGGCTCAATGATGACGGCGTCCACGCCAAAGGCCGACAGCTCGGCGCGGATGGACTCCACCAGCCCCTCCAGCGCGTACTTGCTCGCGTTGTAAAATCCAAAGAACGGCACGCTCACCCGCCCGAGAAGGCTCGACGTGTGGATGAGCAACCCCGAGTGCGCCTTGCGCATGTGCGGCAACACCGCCCGATTCACGCGGTGCACTCCAAAGAGGTTGACCTCGAAGAGCCGCTGGGCCGCCTCGGGGGTGTAGGTCTCGATGGGGCCCACGGCGCCCACACCGGCGTTGTTTACCACCACGTCAATGCGTCCGGTGCGCTTAATGATGGTCTCCACCGCCGTCGTCACCGAGTCGTCGTTGGTGACGTCGAGCTCCAGCAGGTCAATTTTGAGGTTGTTGCTCTTGGCGTAGTCGGTGAGGCCCTTGGCGGCGGCCTTGTTCTTACCCGTGAGACCCCTCATGGTCGCAAAAACGTGATGGCCTTTTCCGGCCAGGGTCTTGGCGGTAAGCAAGCCAAATCCACTGCTTGTTCCTGTAATCAGTATTGTTTTCGAGTTAGCCATGGATACATCTCCTTGCGCGTGGTCCCCCGCTGGGTCACGCGAATGGGGGGGTTATTTAGGACATACTTTGTCCGTTATCGCAGTGTAAGCATGAACAGGCACCGCACAAGAGCGGCCCGGAGAAAGGCCGGACGGAGCCAGTGGCGCGCGGCGGATCGGAGAGCAGCTCAGGCCCCCCAGATGCGCCCGCCCTGCCCCGAGCCCTCCAACAGCGAGAGCTCCTGACGAAGCTTCGGCTCTTCGCGGAAAGCACCGACCAGTGCCCTGGTTACCGTCGTGGAGCCCACCTTTTGAACCCCACGCATGGCCACACACATGTGTGAGCACTCCAGGGCCACGGCCACACCACGAGGCTGAACGAGCTCCTGCACCGCATCGGCGATCTGCTGAGTCAGATTCTCCTGAAGCTGCAAACGCCGCGCGAACATTTCGGCGATGCGCGGCAGCTTGCTCAGCCCGAGCACCTTGCCGTCGGGAAGATAGGCGATATGGGCCTTGCCAAAAAAAGGCAGCAGGTGGTGCTCGCAGAGGCTGAAGATATCGATGTCCTTGACGAGCACCACATCGCGGTAGTCGGATTCGAATACTGCTCCGTTGACGATCTCGTCGAGGTCGCACTGATATCCTGAGGTCAAAAAACGCATGGCTTTGTCCACGCGCCGGGGGGTTTTCACGAGGCCTTCACGGTCAGGGTTCTGGCCCAGGGCGCGCAGCATCGCCGTCACCAGGGGGGCAATCTCGGGCGAGCTGGCGCCGGGCTCCGATCGCTCCGGGTTTTTCAGTTTCTCCAGACCAAAGGCGGAGGCGGTGAGACTCATGGGCAGTTCCTTTCCATCTGGGGGTCATTCCGAGATACGTTGACGTAGTCGCCAACGCGGACTAATTTAGACACGATCGGTCCGAATACAACCCCAGCCACACGAGGAAATCCATGGAGAGCAAAGGCAACACCAAAGGCAACAACCGACGAGAGTTCATTCAAGGCACAGGCGCAGTCGTGGTTGCGGTGGGCGCAACGGCCCTGGCCGCGGGCTGCAACGGCGCGACGGCAGGCCCCGGGCCCCGGAGGGCCACGTCGCCCGCCACGGGAGGCCCATTCACGCAAGAGAAGCTTCCCTACGCGCCCAACGCTTTGGCGCCCATCGTCTCGGCGCGCACCCTTTCGTTTCACTACGGCAAGCACCACGCCGGTTATCTGAGCAAGCTCAACAAGGCCGCGGCCGGCACTCCCATGGCCAAGCAGTCCCTGGTGGAGATTATCAAGGCCACCGCGGGCAAAGACGATCAGGTGGGCGTGTTCAACAACGCCGCACAGGCCTGGAATCACGCCTTCTACTGGCAGTCCATGCAGCAGGGTGGTGGCGGGGATCCCACCGGCGCGCTGCTCAAACAGGTCAACGCGGACTTCGGCAGCGTGAGCAAGCTCAAAAAGGAGCTGTTCGGGGCCGCCGCCACCCAGTTCGGCAGCGGATGGGCCTGGCTGGCAGTTGGCGCCGACGGCAAGCTCAAGGTGCTCAAAACCGGCAACGCGGGCAACCCCATGACCGCTGGCCACAAGCCGTTGCTGACCATCGACGTCTGGGAGCACGCCTACTACCTCGACCACCAGAACAAGCGCGATGCCTATATCAACGGCTTTTTGGACAAGCTGCTCTCGTGGAAGTTCGCGGCGTCAAACTTCGCGGCCGGCTGAGCGCGACTCAGCGCCGCTTGGGCTAACCGCCGTTTCCCCCGGGGGAGCAGAAGGGATCGATGATCCCGTTCTCGTCTCCGGCGGTGACCGGTGACAGAACCTTGCAGCGGGGCTTGGGCCGGGCGAAACAGAAAGGGTCCACAGTGTCGGTGTCACTCACCGACCCCCGGGAGGCCGGCACAGGCAGACACTCCGGACGGGGTGGCACGGCGAAGGCGAAGGGATCCAGGGTCCGCGCCGGAGCGCGAAAAAACTCCAGCGTTGGCGTGGGCAGGTCCGGAGTGACCTGCGGCCATGGCCCGCGCGGAGCGGTGGTTCCTTGCCGGAGGGGTTGCGCGCAGCCTGCACCAAGGGCGGTCGCCATGGACAGCACTGCAACCCACCGGAGCTTCGCGCCAGAAAACCTCATTCCCTCAAGGGCTCCCCGGGGCGCGTCGACAACGCACACGCCTCTACCGATGTCTCGAGGCCAGCGCATCAAAGTCGAGAAATCCAT
>Ga0180009_10001910_pt1 | contig 24794 bp, 23 predicted proteins | sample OS_PC_MetaG_FD_123537 | JGI IMG/M metagenome (GOLD analysis project Ga0180009, IMG submission 123537) | Groundwater microbial communities from the Aspo Hard Rock Laboratory (HRL) deep subsurface site, Sweden - OS_PC_MetaG | ecosystem: Environmental > Aquatic > Deep subsurface > Groundwater...
CGGTCGGTTGACAAAGCGATAGTCGAGAGAGTTGCGAGCTGTAAACCGTAGCGGACCGCTAAAATTATTTCAGTGCCGAATGGCCCCGGCCTGCTTAACGGGACACCGTGCCCGCTCGAATCGGCGAGGCTTTTCTCAGGCCTGCCAGGGCTGGCAAAAGCCCCTTAGCGTTATCTGATCACTAAAATAATATATCTCATTTTCTGTTGTACATTTTAGCTTGAGACGTTATAATTACAATATAGCAGGTTAACTATAGGGAGGGATATGAACAAGCTTTTTTTGAGCCCTTTGGAGATGTCAAAGGCCATAAGCGATATTGGAGAAAAGAAAGCAAGCGAAACTATATTTGAGTTATTTATCTTTGGAATTTTGGCTGGGATGTATATTGCGTTCGGAGCCAGCGTTGCGACTAGTGTCTTGAGCGGAGGCACGCTGGACGCGGGCCTGGCTAAATTTCTAGCAGGGAGTGTCTTTAGTGTCGGGCTCATGTTGGTGCTAATCCTTGGCTCAGAACTTTTTACCGGGAATATACTCATGACAATAGGGCTTATATATCAAAAATATTCATTTGGCAGGGTTCTTCGCAATTGGCTGGTTGTTTATTTCGGCAATTTATTGGGGTCAGTGATTATAGCCTGGCTAGTATTCAGCTCCGGCCTTCTTGTTAATGCTGGCGGCTTGACGTCGATAGGAACCGCGGCAGTTAAAATTGCCGAAGCAAAACTGCAATTAGGCTTCATGGAAGCGCTCTCTAGAGGGATATTATGTAATATGCTTGTCTGTCTGGCAGTGATTATGTGCATTGGTTCCAAAACTCTTGAAGGCAAGATCTTGGGAATTTATTTTCCAATCATGACTTTTGTCGCTTCAGGTTACGAGCATTCAGTGGCTAATATGTATTTTCTGCCCGCAAGCCTTATGGCAAAAGGTGAATTTATATCCAGATTCTTTACTATTTTTAATAATCTGATCCCTGTGACTATCGGCAATATTATAGGAGGCCTTTTGATAGTCTTGTTACATCCTAAAATTGAAGAGAGAATAGCCCGCATTCTTATCAGAAGAAACAATAGCCATTGAATCTAATGATGATTTTTTAATTGCATTAAAACCCCAGATGCTGTAGAATTTATCAATATCATGGATATAGTTTTATATATAGGGTCATTAAAAACAGTTTTCCTGCCTTATATTAAAAGCATTCAAAGCTTTCACTTTTATTACAACAATCCATTGTTCTGGGTATTTTTTATGGTTTTGTATCTGATACTGTGGATAGGCAGAAGTTGGAACCGAGGCAAGGCATTTTTCTTTTGCATAAGCATAGCCTCTATTTTATTGGCTACTACGTGGCTTGAAAAGCCGCTCATAGATATGTTTACAGTCCATGGATATGCAGTAGGGGGGTTTGACCCATTTATATTAAAGGTAGCGTCTCTGGTTATGATTTCAATAATAGTAATATATTTTGTATTTGTGGATAATTCTTAAATTAGATTATGGAAGACCATTACATAGAAAAGAAAATCTATTACCATGATACAGACGCAGGCGGCGTGATGTATTATGCTAATTACCTCAACTATCTTGAGGAAGCGCGCTTTGAATTCTGTCTCAAAAAGGGCGTTAGTCTGCCGGAATCCGCTAAGCAGGGCGTGTTATTTGCGGTTGTTCATGTAGATATTGATTATAAATCGCCTGCCAGGTACGGAGATGTGATCCGTATCTTCACGAGTATAGAAAAGATAGGTTTTTCTTCGGTCCATTTTTTAGAGGAAATAAAAAGAGGGGAAATCGTGCTTGTAAAGGCCAGGGCAGTGTGGGCCTGCGTCAATGAAGCTTTAAAACCTCAGGCCATACCTGATAAAATAAAACAGGCGTTAAAAAAGGAGGAATTATGAAAGCAAGGTATTTAAATGTGTTTGTGGTGCTTGCAGTTGCGTTTTTTATACTGGCGCTGGTTCTACCAATGGATGCGCATGCTTACAATGTGCCTCAGGATAATTCCAGGGCCAAATATTTTTACGTATTCGGGCCAGAAGGGGATCCTGATCTCGGGGCAGGGGATGCTCACTCAATGGATTTGTACGTGGATGTGCCTGAGTCCAGTTCCGGTGAAGTAATGATTGCTGTATATGACCCTGATACAGGCGGATTCAGAGATATGAAAACGATAACCCAGGAAAAGTGGAATACAATTACAGAATATACAGTCTACGGCGCGGATGACAAAGAGCTCAATACTCAGAAAGTAGGAGAGGATGCAAAACTTGACAGAAATTACCTTCAGTTCGGGCCATATCCAGTAACAAGCGGTAAAAAAGTAGGAAATTCTTACAGGTTTAAACTGGCAGTAAGAGGCATTGAGGGCCAGGATGAAAACCTTTTCTATGTAAAGGTATCTCCTGATAATGCGGAGGTTTTTGGATATCAGTTGAATATAAGATTGTTGGATCAGGAAGGCGACAAGATGTATTTTTATGCCGGTGTTCCGGAGAATACGGCAGACATACTGGTTGAGAATTATGATTTTGACCTGGATGGCGGTACCGCAGAACTTTATGTGCCTGATCAAAATACCAGATATTCCATAGTTACCTCAGGTAGCGATAAATGGGTCCAGACAAAGGTACCTGTAAATTCTAGGCAGGCAGAGAGAGTGGATTATGTGCTTACTAAAGGCACTCAGAAATATGCAAATGCCGTCCTTAGAGTTAAAGACGAAAATGGCAATAATCTGCCTATTTATTTCAGGAGCGCAAATGCCCCTCGCATAGCAGTTGCGGCCTCCAAGCCAGTGGCAGGGCCTAAAGTAAAAGAAGGGAAAAAAGAACCAGGGGTTTGCAATAAATTTACATTTGATGCAACTCAGTCTTACGATCCAAATAATGAAGAACTCACATATATGTGGGATTTCGGGGATGGCACTACAAGCGACAAACCTATCGTGACCCATGTTTATGAAAAGGCAGGTGAATATAAGGTAATGCTTACTGTAAAGGATAATTCCGGCATGAAATGCGATACTTCGTCTACTTCTCAGGTGGTAAAGGTAAATACAGCGCCTGTAGTTAATTTCAGTTCGCCTGCGAAGATCTGCGTAAACGGGGAAATAGAGCTTGATGCCGGCGCGACAACTGATGATACCGAAGACCAATTGACTTATAAATGGGATTTTGGGGATGGAACCAGCGCGACAGGCGTAAAGGTTTCCAAGGTGTATAAATCAGGCGGGAAATACAAAATAAGGCTTACTGTGGATGATAATGCAGGCACAGCCTGCAGCGTTACATCGCAGGAGAAAACTATTATAATTAATTCTGCGCCCATAGTGAGCGCAGGAAGCGATATTGAAAAATGTCTGTCTATGTCCCAGGATTACAAGGTCAGTTTTAATGCTGACGGCAAAGACTCTGACGGAGATACTTTAAAATATACATGGGATTTTGGAGACGGTAGTACTGCAACAGGAAAAAGCGTGACTCATACTTATACCAAAGGCGGATCATATACAGCCAAGGTAACTGTGGATGACGGAGCTGAGTCAGCTTGTTCAATAGCTACTTCTAGTGTGAATGTAAAACTTAATAAGAGGCCTATAGCTGATGCAGGCGTTGATCAGCAAGCTTGCGTAGGAGAAGTAGTGTCTTTTGACGGCTCTGGTTCCCAGACAGAAGGAAGCAATGCTGCCTACAGATGGGATTTTGGAGACGGCAATAAAGGCGAAGGCATTAATACTACCCATGCATATAAGACAGGCGGTAAGTATCAGGTGAAGCTTATTATCGACGACGGTAAAAACACTGATTGTTCAACAGCAGAAGATATAGCAGTTGTCATGGTAAACACAAATCCTGTGGCGGTTTTGGCAGATATCCAGAAGACTTCTGTTGGAAAACAGGTTATTCTTGACGCCTCGGGTTCCAGCGATAGTGACGGAGACCCTCTTAAATATGCCTGGGATTTTGGAAACGGCACGACTAAGACAGGTGGCGTCAGAGAGACTTATATATATCAGGAAGGCGGGAGATACGAAGCCAAGGTTACTGTTAACGATGGCCGCGGTTCTTCATGTTCCAGCGATACGAAGGCTGTAGAAGTTATTGTCAATACTCCTCCGGTTGCGGACGCAGGCCCAAATCTGGTATGCTGCATAGGCACAGAGAACATATTTGATGCATCGTTCTCAAAAGATGCTGATGGAGATGATTTGACCTATGCCTGGGATTTTGGGGATGGAGAGACAGCTGAAGGCGCCAAGGTAAAGCATACATATAATAAATCAGGAAACTATACTGTAACGCTGAAGGTTAGCGACGGTACAGCTGTGTCTACTAATACATTTAGCGCAAAAGTGAACGAAAGCCCTGTTTCAGTAATAAAGGTTAAGTAAAAAAAGCTAACTTGTATGAGATTTAAAAAAGCAGCTCTGTCTCTATGGCAGGGCTGCTTTTTATTGATTGAAAAGATACGGAATATCCTGTAAGATGCTTATATAAAAAAGGGGATAGCCATGAATGTATTCAGCATATCGGAAATAGTTGAAATGGGAATAGAGAAAGAGAAGAAAAGAAAAGATTTCTATGCGATGATTTCGGAGTATTTCAAAGATGAAGATATGAAAGTCCTTTTTTTAAAATTGAAAAACTGGGAAGAAGAACATATAAAAAAATTTTCCGAGATAAGGGATTCCGTGAAAGAGCCGAAAGAGACAGAGATATACGAAGGCGAGATGAGCGCTTATATACAGGCGCTTCTAGATGATAAGCTTTACAACGATGTTTCTCCTGGTAAGTTCAGCTCTAATGTGAAGACGCCTTTGGACGCTATCTCATATGGAATAGCGTTTGAGAAAGATTCAATTATATTTTTTAACGAGATTATAAATTATACTGTTGACGCAAGAAAAGAGGTAATAAAAAAACTTATTGAAGAGGAAAAGCAGCATATCGTATATCTTTCCCTTTTAAAAGAAAAGATAGGAGGGTGATTAGATGGGGATATTTCAGTTAATCAGCAAAGGCGGGATTACGATGTATGTGCTTATCCCCTGCTCTATATTATCCGTAGCTATTACCATAGAAAGGATTCTGTATTACTACAGGCGATCCAGGGTTAAAAGAGAAGATTTTATGATGGATATAAGAAACCAGTTAGATCGCGATAATCCGAGACATGCCATGTCTATGTGCATTGGTATATGCAAGGACACAAATACCCCATTCGCTAATGTTGTATGCGCTGGCCTTACCGCTTACGGCCGAGGAGAAAAAGAAATATCAAGCAATATGGAGAGAAGTATTGTCATAGAAACAAACATGTTAAGCCGTTTCACCGCCATAGTAGGGACAATAGGAAGTATTGCTGTTTACATAGGGCTTTTCGGTACAGTGCTTGGGATAATGAAGGCATTTCATAATATTTCTGCGACAGGCGCAGGTGGCATAAGCGTTGTTATAAACGGAGTATCAGAGGCATTGATTACTACTATTGCTGGATTATGCATTGCTGTGCCCGCAGTTATTTTCTATAATTATTTTGTGAAAAGCATAGATAACTTTATAATAGACATGGAATTATGCGCCTCTGAAATATTAGATATAATCTCCGGAAAGCAAAAATGAATAGAAGATCATTGAGGCCTAAAATAGTAGCAGAGATAAATATAGCCCCTCTTACAGATGTAGCTCTTACATTATTGGTAATCTTTATGATAACCACACCCTTGATCCTCCAATCCAGCATAAAGATTAACCTTCCCGAGGCTGCGAGCGGAAAACCTTTCACGAATACCAGGCAGATAAATATTACTATCAGTGATAATAACATCATATATATTGACGATAAGCTTGTTACAAGAAAAGATCTGATATCCAAGGTCAAGATGGCGCGCAAGGACAACCCTGACCTGGAAGTGATCCTTTTTTCAGACAAGATGGTCAGGTTCAAAAATATTGTAGCCATACTTGACGATCTCAATGAGATAGGCATAAGAAATCTTAATATAGCTGCGAAGGTAGAGCAGTGATATGAATGAAATTATGTTTAAAACATAAGGAAGGCTATTATGAAAAAAGAATTATCTTTTATAACTGTGATCGGAAAAGATAAGCGGGGCATTGTAGCTAAGGTATCAGACCTTTTGTACAAAAATAATATTAATATAGAGGATATAAATCAAAAAATCATGGAAGGGCTTTTTGTCATGACAATGCTTGTGGATATAAGCGGATGCAGATGTCCCATCAAGAGATTAAACTCAAGCCTTGAGAATATAGGCAAAAAGATGGGCCTTAAGATTCAATTACAGCACGAAAACATCTTTAAAATGATGCACAGGGTATGATATGGCTATAACAGTAGACGAGGTTTTTGAAACATCCAAAATGATCCTTTACCAGAACCTGGATATAAGGACAACTACGCTAGGAATCAATTTAAAAGACTGCGTAGATTCTGATTTCAGAACTTTTAAGAAAAAGGTATACGACAAGATTTATAAAAACGGGTCAGTTTTGATAAAAGAGGCTAAAAAATTAGAGCTGAAATACGGCGTTCCTATTGTAAATAAGAGGATATCTGTTACTCCTGTGAGCCTTATAATGGAGACGCATCTGCGCAAGGAAAAATTTTTAGAAATGGCAAAAGTCCTTGATAATGCAGCAAAGGATGCAGGCGTTGATTTTATAGGGGGCTTTGGTGCTCTGTGCCAGAAAGGCCTTACTCGTTCAGACAGATTATTAATAGAAACTCTGCCGGATGTTCTTTCAAAGACAAAACATGTATGCTCTTTCTTGAACGTAGGTTCAAACGTCAGCGGCATGAATTTAGATGCAGTGAATCTGTTGGGGGCTATGCTTAAGAAAATTGCCAAAAAGACAAAAAACGGTTCAGGGTGCGCAAGGTTTGTAGTCTTTGTAAATGCGCCTGAAGATAATCCTTTTATGGCAGGCGCTTTTCACGGCGTCGGAGAAGGAGACGCTGCTTTAAACATAGGCATAAGCGGCCCAGGCGTTGTAAGAAGCGTTGTTGAAAAAAATAAAGACTGCGATCTGACAGAGCTATCTGAGATCATAAAGCGGACTGTTTTTAAAATAACAAGGGCGGGGGAGCTGATAGGGAGGGAGCTTGCGAAAAATCTTAAGATACCGTTCGGCGTAGTGGATATATCCCTGGCGTCAACTACGAATAAAGGCGACTCTGTGGCAGATGTTATAGAGGCGTTTGGAATAGAAAGCATTGGGGCTCACGGTTCTACATTGGCGATAGCTTTATTAATGGACGCTGTTAAAAAAGGCGGAGCGATGGCGAGCGCGAACGTAGGAGGCCTGAGCGGGACATTTATACCTGTTAGCGAAGACTTGGGTATGGTAGAGGCAGTAAAAAGAAAATCCCTCAGCCTTGATAAATTAGAGGCGCTAACAGCAGTCTGCTCCGTAGGCCTGGATATGGTTGCAATACCAGGAAACACCCCGGAAGAAACTATAAACGCGATAATCGCAGATGAACTTAGCATAGGTATTATAAATAATAAGACAGTAGGCGTAAGAATTCTGCCTATACCAGGGAAGAAGCCAGGGGATTTAGTAAAGCTTGGAGGCCTGTTGGGCATTGCGCCTGTAATGAGTGTTAATAAATATTCTGCTAAAAATTTTATAAAAAGAGGCGGCAGGCTTCCAGCGCCTGTCACAAGCCTCAGGAATTAATAACCTACCCTATTCCCGGAATAAATTCTACCTTTTTTCCAAACAAACCAGAGCTTGACAAACCCCTATTTATTATGTATACTTATTATGTACTTTATAAATCTATTATGAGTATAGTAAAATAAATATTACGCATTTAAAACAAAGTAAATTAGCCATGGGAACCTTAATATTAAACAATATAAGCCAGGTAATTATGAATAATAATACCTGGCTTTTTTATTATGTTCTAACAATATATCTAGGGCATTGCCTCTTAATGAATAGGACCTCTCTCCCATGGCAGGCCTATACACCAGAAAGACATGCCCTGGATGTAAGTTGACACTCTTACATTGTTAAAGTGTCAACTTACAGAAAGCTTAAAAGAGGTTTAGATGTTAGACTGGCAGAGTAAAACCTGGTTAAAGATAATATCAGCAGTTGTACTCGTAACATTCGCTGTTACAAGTACGTGCTATGGTATAGACTTGCCAAATAAGACGCATCTAAGGCCCAATCTTACAGGTAATTCAAAGGAAGGAAGAGATAGATTACAAAAGGCCTTATCTTTTGAAAGTGGACAGCAACCAGAACCAGTTTCCCGGGTTTCACTTGAGACGCAGGTAATTAAATTCATAGAGGAGATGCAGGTTAACACAGAGACAGGTAAAGGTTTTCTACAGGCCATGGAAGAGGTATATGGCTGGGAGAATATCGATTGTTCTTATGGCGTGGAAGTTTTTTCACTCTTATTACACAATAAGTTTAAAGAGTTAGGATATGAGGTGCCTATCTCGTCGGAAGGAGAATACAGGATCCAGTTTGTTAATATAGGGGTAAGTTCGTATAGTACTGCTGTATGGCCGCAGCATGTAATCGTAGTTTATTGGGCGGGGAAACCTTCGCTTTATATTGATCCTACTTTCTCCTGTTTTTTCAGTAATGGTAAACGGGCATATGAAATGTTAATTGCGCCTATCCAGAGTATTGAGACAGCGGAATTACAGCGCATCTTTGATGAGCGTGGAATAGCAGCAACGATTATGCGGGTTAATTCTGGAGAAGCATGGCATTCGACTAGCTTTACTGACGCAAAGATACTGGCCTTAGTCTCTCAGGATAAGCAGATGTCGAAGGTTATTCAACTGGTGCATAACCCCTCTTCTTCGTCACATGCAGAACCAGCAGGATCAATTACGCCTCAAGCCGAAGCCGTCGCGCCACAGGTTAATTTTTTAAAGCCAGAGGAAGAAATATTAAAAAAGATTTTTGCCAGCCTTGGTTTTGATAGCTTTACCAGCTCTGCCTTTGCTGAGTGTGTAGAAACAAAGACGGCGTTTGGTTTGATGATACGCAGGTTCAAACTCAATAAAGCAATAGAGCGCGCCAATTTGTCCCAGGGTATAGGCCTTCTTGTCAACGAAATGATTAATACGCAATCAGAATTAGAGGAATTTGAATTTGAGGTTCTTTATAATGATAAAGGAATCCCCATTGCGATATTTCCTGTTTTAACTGACCAGGTAAGAGGGATATTAGGAAAGGCAAGTTTAAGGTATTTTGACCTGGGGCCGTATTATTTTGATATTAAAGCTAGCCAGCCTGCAAGTCCCCACGCAAAAGAGAATTGGGAATTATTAAGAAGACAAAGGGCGGATGAATTGGAATTAATGGGCCGTTATAAAGAGGCGGCCTTTGGCAGTAAATGGGCAAAATTAGTAGACCCCATCGACCGTAAAAGCCCTTATACATATGTTGCGATAGACTCAGCTGGGAATCTGGAGGCCAAAGAGATAGATTTATATAATCCTGTTATCCCGGCTTATGATTCTGAGAAAAAACAGATTATTATACCTATCTTTCCCACGGTTATTACTCCCGGACAATATAGTCAGGATGATGACTTCTATTATTTTAAAAATATTCATCGCGCTGCAATAAATGAGAACGAAGAAGTGCTTGTGGTAGGGCCTGGCTCAGGGATTGATGCCTGGGTAGCATCTTTTAAGAGCAAAAAAACTATTTATGCAATAGGTATTAACCCCCTTGAGATACTAAATACACAGCTTACTGCCCAGATCGGCGGCTTCAGCGTAGAAGGAATAATAGCTGATAACATCGTCTCCGAAGATTTAAAGCCGCGCATATCTCATAAACGTTTTGATTGGATTTTCTGGAATATGCCTGCATATTCAGGGGGTAGTTTTTCTCCGGAGTTAGTTTTTTGGCGTACGCCTGCTTATTGGGGAGGACCTTATAGATACAGTGACTATTGGGACGGAGATTATAAGGGAAGAACTTTACAGCGCTTTGCCCAAGGGTTGCACCTGGTTCTTAAACCGAATGGCCAGGCAGTGATATGGAATAGGGCGATGTATATTAGAGAGATGGTTGAAGCGCATATTGTGGAAGAAATTTTAAGAAATTATGGCCTTGAGGTCCTACAGGTCGCTCAAGCCAATTACCGTATAATGCTGCCAGATGATGAGGTAAAAGCTTTAATTAGCGGCAGTGGAATAGGTGTTAATGGATTTAGGCTTACCGGGGGCGCAATACTTAAGACCCGATTAGACGAAGACGAGGCTAAATTGCTTATGTCAGACCAAAAAGAACAAGAATTTATAGTTGCCCATATGCCTGATTCAGGGAAGCTTAGAGTTATTAAAACCCAAAAGCGGCCATGGGATGAGGTGCATACTTCGTTATCGAGAATAAGCAAGCTTCTTAATGTAGATTTAGCCTCTTTTCTCCGTAAATACCAGAAAGAAGTCAACAGGCCTATCACCGTGCTTGACTGGGGTTGCGCAGGCGCAGATGCGTTGATTGAACTGGCCGAGAAATTAAAAGATATTCCAGTAACATTTATTGGTTTTAGCGATATACCTTTTACAAACTGGAACAAGGCGCCGCCAAATGTTACCTTTATCCTAGATGCAGCGATGCAACTATCTCTTTATTTTAACCAAGGCTCAGTAGATATTATCTATAGCATGGGCGGATTAAGTCAACTGCCTTTATTAAACGGTGAGGGTGGAAGCAGCACAGAACATTTAAAACAACTTTATTATCTTCTCCATCAAGACGGGGTAATAGTTACCAATGACTCCCCCAAAGGAACAAGCGAAGCGGGATTTAGAATAGCAAGAATTAATGAAAAGTCAAACGGATATATATTGTTAAAATTAGCAGCCGAAGCATCTGAAGCAGAAAGGGCAACTACCATACTGACTCAGAATTTATTACCATCTAAGCCTATCTCCGGTGGTTCGTCTTCTTTTTCAGGAAGACAGGACGAAGTAGTGGATATAGTCGAGACTGTTACAATATATGAGCGCGAATATATAACAGATAAACTCATCGCTTTTGAAATGCTTATATCGCCAGAAGAATGGACGCGTCAAATTGCCCAGCTTATAGTTGACAATGCGATTAAATACTGCCCGGAATATTCAATCTTTATGTGCGGCATTGATATAAAACAAAATCCTGCTCAGGCGATTGATAGAATTTCTGAATTTTTAGCTTTGTTACTGAAAGAAAACGCGCCTGCTTTCCTTATGGAGGCAGGAATATTTGATAAATTAATTCTTCGTAAAATTATTGATGCGGGAGTTGCAGCTACTGCAGAGGCTGAGCATTTAGCCCAAGAAGTTGCGAAAGGCAGAGTTTCGCGGTTTTTAGGAACCAATATTTAAGTATGGATAGCGCTATATAATATTTTTCGATCCGCCTTCAAGGCTTACTTTTTTTCATCCTTCCATATTTCGCTTTTATATAGGATAGATATATAGTAAAATAAGTTGACACTCTGACAATGTTAGAGTGTCAACTTAAAGGGGGGTATGGTATGAAAAAATGTCCTTTTTGCGCTGAGGAAATACAGGATGAGGCGATAAAGTGCAGGCATTGCGGAGAAAACCTGGATAAGAAGGAAAAAGGCAAATGGTATTTTAGTATGGCTACATTTATAATGGCGCTTCTTTGCGTCGGCCCGTTTGCATTGCCTCTTTTCTGGCTTAATCCGCGTTTTACAATGGCGAGAAAGATACTTGTAAGCGTTATTGTCCTTATTATAACTTATTTTTTAGGCGTTATGTTTGCAAGAAGCATGGCTTCTTTAAAGAGTTATTATCAAATGGTACAATGAAATACATCCTAGCCATAGATCAGGGCACTACAGGAAGCAGGGCTGTTGTTTATAACAGGCGCGGCAGAAAAATAATAAGCGCATACGAAGAATTCCCTCAGTATTTTTCAAGACCAGGATGGGTAGAGCATGATCCCGAAGAGATATGGCAAAGCGTTAATAGTTCTATCCAGAAAGTCCTAAAAAAAATTCCGACAGATTTAATCCAGGCAATAGGCATCACCAATCAGCGCGAGACAACGGTTTTATGGGATAAAGATACAGGTAAACCTGTTTACAATGCTATTGTGTGGCAGTGCAGGCGCACAGCCCATAGGTGCGATCAGCTTAAGGCTGTAAAGAGCCAAAGCGATTTCTTCAGAAAAAGAACAGGCCTTCCTATAGATGCGTATTTTTCAGCAACAAAGATAGAATGGATTTTAAAAAATGTAAAAGGCGCTTTAAATAAAGCTAGAAGCGGAAAATTATTATTCGGCACAACTGATGCATGGATTTTATGGAAATTGACAGGCGGCAAGATTCATGCTACTGACTATACAAACGCATCCCGCACAATGCTTTTTAATATTGAAAAACTGGAATGGGATAATGAAATACTGAAAATATTTAAGATTCCAAAACAGATCTTACCTGAAGTTAAAAGATCGTCAGGAGTCTTTGGAAGAACCGTAAAAATAGGAAAACTTTCAGCAGATATTCCTATATCAGGCATAGCTGGAGATCAGCAAGCGGCATTATTTGGCCAGACATGTTTTGAACCAGGCAGTATGAAAAATACATATGGAACAGGATGTTTTGTTTTACTAAATACCGGGAAAGATAGAGTGGTTTCAAAGCACGGACTTATCACTACTTTAGGATGCGGGCCTGATGGTAGCCCTGTTTATGTGCTTGAAGGAGCAATATTTATCGCAGGAGCTGCTATACACTGGATAAGAGATGGCCTCAAGCTTTTATCCTGCGGCTGTGAATCTGAAAAAATGGCAACTTCAGTCAAAGATAACGCAGGCGTTTATTTTGTACCTGCCCTTACAGGTCTGGGAGCGCCTTACTGGGACCAGAATGCGAGGGGCGCTATCTTTGGGATTACAAGGGGTACGAATGGCAACCATATTGTGAGGGCAGCGCTCGAAGCAATGTGTTATCAGACTAAAGATGTGCTGGAAGCCATGCAAAAGGATTCAGGTTTAAAGATAAAAAGCCTGAAGATTGATGGCGGAGCGTCAGCAAATAATTTTCTATGCCAATTTCAGGCAGATGTTCTCAGAATTAGTGTTATAAGGCCAAAGGTAATAGAGACTACATCTTTAGGGGTTGCATATTTGGCAGGTCTTGCAACAGGCTACTGGAAAAATACTAGCGAAATAAAAAGATGTTGGGAAGAAGATAGAATTTTTAAGCCTGAAATAAAAAAAGAAATAGCTTTAAAGTATTGCAACGAATGGCTTGACGCAGTCAGTCGTACGCTTACTAAATGAAAATATATGATGTAGCGATAATTGGCGCAGGGGTGATTGGGACTTCGATTGCCAGGGAGTTATCTCGCTACAGATTAGACGTTGCGCTGCTTGAAAAAGAAACAGAACTTGCCTTTGGTGTTTCAAAATCAAATTCAGGAATTATCCATCCAGGAACCCAGAATCCCCCAGCTTCTTTAAAAGGAAAATTATGCGTGCAGGGGAATTTCCTGATAAGAAAAATCTCAAAAGAATTAAACGTTGATTTTAAAGAAGTCGGGGAGTTGATAGTCGCGTTTAATGAAGATGAAATAAAAGAACTTTTGCGCCTTAAAAAAGAAGCAGAGTTTTTGGGCGTGCCAGGTTTAAAGACTGTTGATAAAGCTTGGCTTAAGGAAAACGAACCGAATCTTAACAGCGTTGTAGTTTGCGGCCTTTATGCTCCTACAGCAGGGATTATAAGCCCTTATCGCTTTGTGTATGATCTTGCTGAAAATGCCATTAAAAATGGAGTTGAAATTCATACTGAAACAAAAGTTATAGATATAATTAGAGTAGATAAATATTTTGAAATAGTTACTTCTAAGGAATTATTTAAAACAAAATATCTTATCAACGCGGCAGGTTTATTTGCAGACGATATATCTAAAATGTTGACTATAGATGATTTTAGGATCAAGCCTCGTAAAGGCGAAGAATTTATCCTTGATAAGAAAAAAGAAAACCTGACAAATCATTTGATTTTTCCCCTGCCATCCAAAATATCAAAAGGCGTTTTGATTATAAAGACTGCCGACGGAAATCCTATGATAGGGCCTACGGCTGAAGATATTGAAGATAAAGAAGACTTTTCTACTTCTGACTCAGGGTTCAGTAAGGTCCTGCTATCCGCCAGGCGCCTGATCCCATCGATAAACGATAAAGATATAATCTCTTATTTTGCAGGCCTTAGGCCTGTGGCAGGAGATGATTTTATCATAAGGCATGAAAGCAAAGCCCCTGGATTTATAAATGTTGCAGGCATGCAATCTCCTGGTTTAACAGCCAGCCCTGCAATAGCGCTTTTAGTCGCAGATATTCTAAAAAATAACGGCCTGGCTCTTAAAAAGAAATTAATATTTCACGCTCATCGTAAAAAAACAATACATCTATTTGCGATCCCATTGCCGCAAACAAAAAAGCTTATCAAAAAAGATGCCTCTTACGGAGATATTATCTGCAGGTGCGAGATGGTTTCCGCTAAAGAAATTCAGGATGCAATAAAGCGCGGGGCAAAAACAATGGATGGCGTAAAATTCAGGACCAGGGCGCAATCAGGCAGATGCCATGGAAGTTTCTGCACCACAAGGATTATGAAAATCCTGGCAGAGGAAACTCAAACGCCTTTGGCGGGGATAACAAAAAGAGGCAAAGGTTCAGAGATAATAAAAGAAAGAATTTGATTTATGATTAAAAGAGATCTAGTGATAGTTGGAGGCGGGCCCGCAGGAATGGCGGCAGCTGTTTCAGCGTACGAAAACGGCGTAAAGGATATTTTGCTTCTTGAAAGAGACCAATATCTCGGAGGTATTTTAAATCAGTGTATACACACAGGCTTTGGAATTAATTATTTCAAAGAGGTTTTAACAGGGCCTGAATATGCCGGCAGGTTTATTAAAAAGATCAAAGGCGTATCTGGCATAGAAGTCAGTTTAAAATCAATCGCGGTCAAATTAACGAATGATAAAACTATTACATTTTTAAGCCCGGGAAGATTAAAAACAATTAAGGCAAGGGCAATTATCATGGCCACAGGATGCAGGGAAAAGACAAGAGAGATGACGCATATACAAGGCACAAGGCCTGCAGGAGTTTTTTCAGCCGGGTTGGCTCAGAAACTGATAAATATAGAGGGCCTTTTGCCTGGCAAAGAAGTTGTAATTATTGGCTCAGGGGATATAGGCCTTATTATGGCGAGGAGGTTTGCGCTGGAAGGCGCAAAGGTAAAAGCTGTTATTGAAATCCAGAAAAAAAGTAGAGGGCTTTTACGTAATATGGTGCAATGCGTAGAGGATTTTGACATACCTGTTTATTTTAACCATAAGATCTCCAGAATTTACGGAAAAGATAGGGTAGAAAAGGTAAGCGTGATGAAAGTAAACGATAATTTTAATGAAATCCCGGGCTCTATATTTGAAATCAAATGCGACACCATATTGATGTCAGTAGGCCTTATTTCCGAGAACGAGCTTATAGAGATGGCAGGGGTTAAGATAGAAGAGAACAAAACATCTGTGCCAGGAATTTTTGTATGCGGAAACTCTTTTAAGATATACGACGTAGTAGACTCTGTTACAACTGACAGCTATCTTATAGGTAAACTCGCCGCAGACTACACACTAAGTTGACACTTCTGACAATGTCAGAAGTGTCAACTTGCTTGAGGGATGAAGATGGTAGTGAGAAAATTTACATGCATAGAATGCCCGAAAGGGTGCAGGCTTATAGTTGACGTAGAAGACGGGAAAGTGGCCAGGGTTACTGGCAATGAATGCCCCAAAGGAGAGCAATACGCAATATCTGAGATTGAAAACCCTGTGAGGACGCTGACCTCAACTGTCTTAGGCCAGGGGTTAGATCTAAAGATGATTCCTGTCAGGACTAATAAGCCGATACCGAAATCCAGGATATTTGAAGCAATGGATGAAATTAAAAAGATCAAGGTTAAAAAGCCTTTAAACGCAGGCGATATTATTGTTAAAAATTTTTTAGGGCTGGATGTGGATCTTATTGCAACAAGGAAGGCAGAATGAACAAAGAATTTTCAGCAGGCGCAGTTATTTTTAAAAGGGAAAATAAAGATATTTTATTCCTTATAATATATAGTGGCAGGAATGGGATATGGGGTTTTCCAAAAGGGCATCTGGAACAAGGCGAGACTGCAAAGGAAGCTGCTCTCAGGGAGGTAAAAGAGGAAGTGGGCTTGGAAAATTTACATTTTATTGATGGGTTTGGAGAAGAGGTTATGTATGAAACGATAGCTAAAAGGCCGCCTTTCAAAGGAGAAAGAATAGAAAAATATGTAACATATTTTTTGTGTGAAATAAGATTTCAGGATATAATAGTGGATGGTAGGGAAATAACAGATTATAAATTTTTGCCTTTAGATAAGGCAGAACGAATGATCAAATTTCGCAATTTAACTGTTTTACTTAGGAGAGCTTATGATTTTTTGCAAGGCATGTAAATTTTACGTAATTATCGCCGGGCTTATGTTTTTAAACGGTTGTTCTGTCTTTAAAGTCGCGGGCACTGCTGTTGGGACTACATGTAAGGTAGTCTATACAACAGCCAAGGTTACAGGAAAAGTTGTGGGAACAACTGCCAAGGTTGTGGGCAAAACCGCTGTAGTGACAGGCAAAGGGGTCAGGACAGTAGTTAATATGGCAACAGGAAAACATACTGTAAAACTTACAAGGCGCGGTAATAGCCTTACTACAAGCGTGCTTTTAAACAGAAAGGTCAAAGAGGAGCTTATTGTTGACACAGGCGCGACAGATACTGTTATTTCCAGCAGCCTGGCTAAAAAAATAGGTATATCTACTGCTAAAGGCCAGAATGTCCTATGCCAGGTAGCTGATGGCCGCACAGTGAATGGCAAGCAAGTTAGAATCAAAGAGGTAAGGGTGGGGGGCGCAAAGGTCTACAATGTACAGGCAGTGGTACTTGATTCGGGGGAAATAGGCAACAGCCCTGGATTATTAGGTATGTCTTTTCTGAATAATTTTGTTTTTAAGGTAGATACTGAAAAAGAATTATTAGTGTTACAAAAAAGGTAACAAACCCGCCTATTCAATCCTTTCACTATTGACAGGGCTTTGAAAATATGATATATTTAATATAGTTGATAGTTAACTATATTAACTATCAAGGAGGTTAACTATGAAAGTTTCTCTGGAGGCCTTTGCTGATCGGATAAATGACATAATGCCGGTTCTGATCAGGGAATTTACGAAACGCCAGGTGAATGAACTTTACAAGGGCAAGATTACCCTGCCGCAATTTTTAATTTTAGGTTTTCTGGAAAAAAGCGAAGAGGCAAAGATGACAGATCTTGCTCATTTTATGTCTGTGTCCACCGCTGCTATGACAGGTTTAATAGAAAGGCTTGTGAGATATGGTTATGCAGCCAGGGATCAAGAGCCAGGCGACAGAAGAGTTATTAATATCAAGCTTACTTCAAAAGGCAAGGATATTATAAAAAAGATTAACGCCCAGCGCCGGCACATGATTATTGATATATTCGGCAAGGTTTCAGAGATAGACAGGGCTGATTACCTAAGGGTCCTCACCAGGATAGAAGAGATATTGTCAGGGCAGGCAAGATGAAAAAGATAATCGGATTATTCGTTAAAAGCAGTTTAATAGTTATTATTCTCTGTTCGCTGTGTTACGCGGGCTTGGCAGAAAACATTAAATCAAATAAACTGAAGCTGGATGAATGTTACAGCCTGGCGCTCAAGCGAAGCGAAACAATTGCAATTGATTCAGAACTTATTGGAGAGGCTGAGGCGCGTTTTTTGCAGGCCCTTGGCACGATTTTGCCCCAGGTTTCTTTTGTCTGGACTCAAACCAATCAAGATTCAGAAAGGGCGTTCAGTTCTTATAATAGAAACGGCAGTTTTGAAAGCAAGTTTGTTTTCAAGCAGACTCTTTTTTCAGGTTTTAAAGAATTTGCAGGCATGAAAGGGAGTTCTCTTGAAAAAAGTCAGCGCATTTATGAAAAAAGGCGCGCTGAGCACCTGCTCTTTGTTGATGTGGCTGACGCGTTTTATCTTCTGCTGGAACAGCAAGAGGATTTAAAGACCATAGGCCTTATAAGAAAGGCGCTGAATGACAGGGTTAGTGAGCTAAAGAAAAGAGAGGAAATTGGCAGGTCCAGATACAGCGAGGTAGTCAACGCAGAATCCCAGCTTTATAACATAGAGGCGGATATCCAGGTTGTTAAAAGCCAAGAGCTTATTGCAAAAGAACTTTTATCATTTCTTATAGGAACTGATCCGGGTGCGCTTTCTGATGAGGCAAATATCCCAAATTCCCTAGGGCCAGAGGCGCTTTACAATAGTCATGCTGACTTGCGGCCTGATGTCAAGGCATATGGCTTTGCAACAGGCGTTGCTCAAAAAGAGGCTTATATCGCGAAGACAGCGCTTCTTCCAGTAGTGACGCTGGAAGGGGATTATTACGAAAGACGGAATACAACACCTTTAGATGTTGATTGGTCTACTATACTTAAGGTAAGCGTACCTATTTTCGAAGGAACAACTCAGTATGGAAATATCAAACAGGCCAATGCAAAGGCCAGAGAAGCCCAATTGCAATATCAACAGGCAAAACGTCTCGCAAACCAGGATATACATGATTCTTATGTCAGGGCTTACTCAGCCATATTAAGATTCAATGCCATGGAAAAGGCCTTGAAATCCGCAGAGTTAAATTATTCTTTGCAGAAAGAGGATTATAAAAATAACCTTGTTTCTAATCTAGATGTGCTGACAGCTATACAGAATTTCAGTGACACAAGAAGAAGTTATATGCACACGCTTTATGAAAAAAAGCGGACGTACTGGCAGCTGCAAGCAGCTGTTGGAAATGTTATAGAGGATAAAATAAAATGACGCTTTCCGATATAGCGATTAAAAACCCGGTTTTTTCATGGATGCTGATGCTCGGGCTTATATTATTCGGGCTTATAAGTTTTAATATGCTGGGCGTAAGCCAGCTGCCTGATGTTGACTTTCCAGTTGTGTCTGTAAGCCTTACCTGGGAAGGCGCTGCGCCGGAAGTCATGGAATCAGACGTGGTAGATATCGTAGAAGGCGCGATAATGGGCGTCCAGGGCGTGCGCGATGTCTCGTCTCAGATACGGCAGGGGAGCGCGAATGTTACAGTTGAATTTGAGCTTGACAGAAATATTGATGTAGCCATGCAGGATATCCAGACAAAGATTGACCAGGCTCAGAGAAATCTCCCTAAAGATATGGATCCTGCAGTTGTGACCAAGACCAATCCTGATGACCAGCCTATAGTGTTTATTTCAATATCTTCTGACAAGATGTCTATGCGTGATTTGATGACTTATGTTCAGAATCACCTGAAAGACAAGTTATCCACTATTAGCGGAGTAGGTGAAATATTTTTGGGCGGATTTACAGATCGAAATCTCCGCATATGGGTGGACGCGGATAAGCTGGATCAGTATCAGCTGACAGTAGGGGATGTTGTTGGCGCAGTGCAGGAAGAACATCAGGAAATGCCCGCGGGCCGCATCGAATCCAAAGAAAAAGAATTTAATGTCCGCGTTATGGGCGAAGCCTTGACTACTGAGGAATTTGAGAATATCCTGATTCCAAAACGCTCTGGGCAGCCTGTATATAAACCGATTTATTTAAAAGATGTCGCTTCTATTGAAGACGGCCTTGCGGATATCAGGCGGATTGTGCGAACCTCTGGAAAACCAGCCGTTGCTATGGGTATCCGGAAACAGCGCGGATCCAATGAGGTTGAAGTAGCGCATAAGGTTTTAAAACGGCTTGAAGAAATCAAAAAAACGCTTCCTGAAGGCATGCAGGCTGTTGTGCGTTTTAACCGTACCAAGTTCAGTGAGGATTCAATTCATGAATTGACATTTACTCTTTTGCTCTCAGCGCTTCTTACATCCCTTGTTTGCTGGCTTTTTCTGGGTTCATGGAGCGCTACATTGAATATCCTGCTTGCCATTCCCACGTCTATTTTGGGTTCGTTTATTGTAATATATTTTTTAAAATTTACGCTTAATACCTTTACTGTTCTCGGGCTTTCTCTCGCTATCGGTATTGTAGTGGACGACGCTATTATGGTTTTGGAAAATATTGTGCGTTACAGAGAGAAAGGAATCGAGCAGGTTGAGGCAGCCAGGCAGGGCGCGCGCCAGATTACTTTTGCCGCGTTTGCCGCTACAATCGCGCTTATTTCAATATTTCTGCCAGTGGCTTTTATGTCAGGGATAATCGGGAAGTTTTTTTATCAGTTCGGCATGACTATTTCTATAGCTGTAGCTATTTCTCTTTTGGCGGCTTTAACGCTTGCGCCGATGCGGTGTTCGCAATTTCTTGAAATAGGAAAACGCAAAACTTTTATAGGAACAAATATTGATAATGGCATTCAGTATCTATCGGAACGTTATCAGGCCGGGCTTGCCATGGCTTTAAATAATAGAAAAAAGGTTGTTGCCTTCGCTATTCTTTTTTTTCTCGTATCTCTTCTATTCCTAGGATTTTTACGAAAAGAATTTATACCGGCTCAGGACCAGAGTATGTTTATGTGCAGGCTGCAGACGCCTGTAGGCTCTTCCCTTACTTTTACGGACGAACGTTTTAAAAAGGCAGAGGAGTTTGTTTTAGCTAGGCCTGAGGTAGAAGGCGTGATAAGCATAATAGGCGGCTTCGGAGGGGGGGAAGTAAATTCCGGAATATTTTTCGTAACGTTTAAAGATCCAGGAGATAGGCCTATAGTGCCTCCTGCCAGGCATAGGCTTTCACAGGCTGAATTGATGGTTGTCTTCCGCAAAAAATTAAACCAGGTACCTGATATTAAAGCCACTATTCAGGATTTATCGCTTTCCGGATTTTCTGCGCAAAGAGGTTACCCTATTGAATTTTCAGTGCGCGGGCCTGACTGGGAAAGATTGGCAGAATATTCGGAAAAGATCCGTAAAGAGATGGAAAAAAACAGCCTCATGATAGACGTAGATACCGACTACCTGGTTGCTATCCCTGAAATCCGGATCATACCTGATAGGCTGAACGCTGATGCCAGGGGAGTCAGCATAGGTATCATTGGAAGCACTATTAATTCTCTTATAGGAGGAGAGCGCATCGGTAAATACACAAAAGATGGCAGGCGTTATGACGTGCGAATCCGCTTAATACCTTCTCAACGTACTGAGAGTGAGAATATAGACAGGTTATGGGTCTGGAATAATAGAGGAGAGCAGGTTAATTTAAAAGACGTTATAAAAATTACTGAGAAACTTACTCCATTAACCATTACGCGCAAAAATAGAGAAAGGGCTATTTCTATTTTTGCCAATGTGGCTCCCGGAAAATCTCAGGTTGCCGCCATGGATGAAGTTAGTAAAATTGCAAAAAGAATTTTACCTGAAAATTATCATATCGTTTTTAGCGGAAGCACTAAAACTTTTCAAGAATCATTTGCCAGTCTTGTGTTTGCATTCTGGCTGGGTATTATTGTTGCATACATGATCCTGGCGTCACAGTTTAATAGTTACATTCATCCGATTTCAGTGCTTTTTGCTCTTCCTTTTAGTATTTCCGGAGCCCTTATAGCCTTGTGGGTTGCAGGCCAGTCTTTGAATATTTATAGTATTATCGGCCTTATTCTTCTAATGGGCATTGTCCAGAAAAACTCTATCCTTCTGATTGATTTTACCAATCAGTTCCGGGACGAGGAAAACATGGCTCCCCGCGAGGCATTATTAAAAGCATGCCCTACGCGGTTACGCCCAATTCTCATGACTGCAGCATCTACTGTAGGCGCAGCAATACCTCCGGCGCTGGCTTTAGGGCCTGGCGCTGAAACCCGTATTCCTATGGCGGTAACAATCATAGGCGGAGTTACGGTTTCGACGATGCTTACATTGTTCGTAGTGCCATGCATTTACAGCCTTTTTGTGAAGATCGAAGGCAAGAGAAAGAAAATTGTTTTCTCATCTGATTCAGGCCAATAATTTTTCTCGCCAACAAACATCTTTTGTGATATAACAATAGAACTGTGAATATTCAAGATGGCTGGGAAAAAGCTTTAAAACATACTAAAATCATAAGGCCGAGGCCTAAGGATCTTCTGACCTTTGAGGCTACAGAGGTGCCGTATATATTTTTATCTGAATCTCTGGTCAATCTGGGAGATACTGTGGTCAGGAAAGGCCAGGTAATGGTTGAAAAGCCCGCCATAATACTTCCCTCTAACCTGCCTCGATTCGAAGGGTTTGATTTTGAGAAGGAATTTCATTCAGGGCAGGATATGATTTTAAATTTTCTTCTTGTCCGAGGGGTTACTTTCCCGTCCTTAAAATATAATAATAAGACCTATTCTCTTGATGTTTATGAAGGCCACCTCGAAAAGGCGATTGGATATTATTCTGATAAATTACAGCGGGGAGAAGATGTCACTAATGGCCTGGTGGTAGGGCCTGAAGACTCCTGGCAGTTTTCCATCCTGATTTTTATAGCTACCCAGATTATGCGATCAGCAGACAGCGATATAAAAAGGTTACTAGAACGATTCAGAAAAGAACAAGGTTAATCTGTTATGGATTCCTTGAAAGATCTAAAGAATCTTGCTTTGGAGGAATTTAAGCAAGAATTGGAAAAGATTTCAGAGCCTTCATACAGGGCTGAGCAGATATTTTCCTGGATTTATAAAAAGGGCATAGAAGATTTTGATGCCATGGATAACCTGCCGAAATCATTCAGGGATAAATTAGCCAAATCCTTTTATATAGGCGCAATAAAACCCTTAAAGCACCTGAAGTCTATTGACGGGACTGAAAAATTTTTGTTTGAACTTAGCGATGGCAACCTTATAGAGACAGTTTTAATATATGCCTGGCAGAGAAAGACGGTGTGCATATCTACCCAGGCAGGATGCAAGTTCGCATGTTCTTTTTGCGCAAGCGGCATGAATGGTTTTAGAAGAGACCTCAGCATTTCAGAGATATTGAGCCAGATACTGTCTATCGAACACAATCTGAAGCATAAGATAACAAATTTTGTTTTTATGGGAATAGGAGAGCCCTTGGATAATTATGAGAATGTGTCAAAGGCTATAAAAATAATGAATTCCAAGAAGGCAATGGGCATAGCTGCCAGAAGGATCACTATTTCCACTTCTGGCATAATTCCAGGCATTGAAAAATTTAAAGAATTAGGCTTGCAGGTTAATTTATCCATATCGCTTCACGCCGCTAGCAATGAATTGCGCGACAGGCTTATGAGCGTTAATAAAAAATATCCTCTTGAGGAGCTTTTAGGGGCTTGCGAAGACTACATGAAAAACGGCGGCAGGATGCTTACTTTTGAATACATATTGATTAAGGGCATAAATGATTCTCAAAAAGATATTGACGAGCTGGTAAAAGTTGCAAAGAGGTTAAAGGCAAAAGTAAATCTGATAGCTTACAGTCCGGTGCCAGGACTTGATTTTCAGGCGCCTCTGGAAAAAGATGTGAAAATCTTTGAAGATAAACTAATAAAAAGAGGCGTTAATGTAACTATTAGGGATTCTAAGGGCAAGGATATAATGGCTGCCTGCGGCCAGCTCGCAGGTATCTTTGTAAGTTGACACTCTGACAATGTTAGAGTGTCAACTTATTTGGGATAAATATATATGGAAAAGATAAGCATAAAGAAATGGCCGAAGGGCGAAAGGCCGAGGGAAAAGCTTTTTAAATATGGCGAGCACACGCTTACAAATGCAGAGCTTTTGGCAATAATATTCCGCATGGGCGCAAAAGGCGTGAGCGCAGTGGATCTAGGCAGGCAGGTAATAGAACATTTTAAGACTTTTAGAAATATGAGCCACACCAATATTTCTGAGATGAGAAGTTTTAAAGGCTTAGGGGACGCAAAGATTGCGCAATTAAGAGCCAGTTTTGAAATAGCAAGACGTTTTATGTCTGAGCCTAAAAAGACATCCAATACAATAAAATCCCCAAAAGACGCTGTCAAACTTTTTATGCCAAGGTTAAGGGATATCAAAAAAGAGATATTTCAGATATTGCTGTTAAATAGTAAAAATAATATAATAGATATTATTGAAATAGAAGAAGGGACTGTTGACCAGGCTAACCCGCAGATCAGGGAGATAGCTTTGAAAACGCTTCAGAATTTTGCAACAGGTATAATCGCGGTGCATAACCACCCTTCAGGAGATCCTGAGCCCAGTAAAGAGGATATAATGTTTACTAGAAACCTTACAACAGCCTGCAGGGCTCTTGAGATAAGCGTTATGGACCATATAATCATAGGAGACAATAAGCATTACAGCTTTGCAGAGCATAAGCAGCTTTAGAATGAACTAGATGCGCCCGTAGCTCAGATGGATAGAGCGGCTGGCTTCGAACCAGCAGGCTGGGTGTTCGATCCACCCCGGGCGCGCCATGTTGTAAATTTTGAAAATTATTGACGAATTTTTTAACCTGTGATATCATTTAGGCTTAACGTCTGGATTAAGTACGCCCCCATAGCTCAGCTGGTAGAGCACCTGACTCTTAATCAGGGCGTCACAGGTTCGAACCCTGTTGGGGGTACCACAATATTATTCGGGCTACAGGGTTCGAATAGAGCTCTGCGCCGAGCGAAGCGAGGAAAAGTCCGCCAAGAATATTGGCGGACGACAGCAGAGCGAATGGCCGACTTTGCCCGAAGGGCAAAGCGCCGAACCCTGTTGGGGGTACCA
>Ga0180009_10001911_pt1 | contig 24787 bp, 20 predicted proteins | sample OS_PC_MetaG_FD_123537 | JGI IMG/M metagenome (GOLD analysis project Ga0180009, IMG submission 123537) | Groundwater microbial communities from the Aspo Hard Rock Laboratory (HRL) deep subsurface site, Sweden - OS_PC_MetaG | ecosystem: Environmental > Aquatic > Deep subsurface > Groundwater...
CGAAGGGGTCGAATGTGATGTTCCCCAATCATCCCGGCTATAAACATTAGACCTCTTCGAGGTCTAGTCTATAATTTTCATGTTCATTTCCAACCCGATCGAATTCCGGTCTTAATCCCGAAGGGATTACATGTTTATAGCATGAATAAGGTTGGAAAGTGTACGACCCCGAAGGGGTCGAATGTGATGTTCCCCAAACATCCCGGCTATAAACATAAGACCTCTTCGAGGTCTTTTTCGTAATGATATCATTTATTTTCAATCAAAACCCTGAAGATTTCCTGGAAATCATACAAACCGAAAAGATGACCGGCAGTTAACAGGATGACCACCACGATCACCACCCGCACAAAGTTAATTCCCCGCTTCACAGCCATCCTGGATGCTATTAATGCCCCCAACATGCTGCCAATGGTCATAACCAGGCCATAGGTCCAGTTGATTTCATCATCCCAGATGTACACGACCAGCGAAAAACTGAGATAGATCAGCATGATCAGAACCTTCACGGCATTGGCCTTTACCAGGTTATAACCCACCCCCATGATCAGGGCGAACAGCATCATATATCCGACCCCAACCTGGATGAATCCGCCATAGGCCCCAATAAAGAAGAAGTAAATTATTTGTTTCAGGTCAATCTTCCCGGCTAGCTTGCTCTCGTCTCCGTGCAACCACTTTTTTGTGTTGGTCAGCACAAAGAAGAGCATCAGCAGCATGATGACACCCATGGCGATTTTCAATACCTCTTCGCTGATCTTTACCGCGATGACTGCTCCCAGGAAGGCTCCAACCATGGCGGGTATGCTCAGGTAAAGCCCTTTTTTCAGGTCCAGCACTTTTTGATGCCGGAAACTGAGTGTGGCCACCAGGTTATGTGCGATCACCCCGATACGGTTCGTGCCATTGGCGATGTGAGGAGGCAGCCCGAGTACCATAAGTAAGGATAGGGAAATTATAGAACCACCTCCTGCAAGTGTATTGATAAAACCAACCAGGATGCCGCCCACGATCAGGGCGATGATTTCAATTGTTGTCATAAATAGGGATTAATCAGGCAAAAATAAGGAATAATCGTAGTAATCAAATATCGGCTTCCATAATGGCCTGAATAAGTTCCGAAGGTGTGAAGGGCTTGCTCAGATATGCATTCATGCCTGCCGCCAGGCATTTCTCCCTGTCCCCTTTCATGGCGTTTGCCGTCAGTGCTATGATGGGGATGGGTGTTGTGTTATTATTTCTTTTTTCTATTTCTCTTATCTGGCGTGTTGCTTCAAAACCATCCACTTCGGGCATCTGTACATCCATCAGAACCAGATCATAATGATTAACACTGTAACGCTCAATAGCTTCCTGTCCGTTTTTAGCAATTTCAACCTTATGACCTTCCCGGTTCAGGCTGAATTGGATGATTTTCTGGTTCACTTCATTGTCTTCGGCCAGGAGTATTTTCAGTGATTTATTTTGTGTGGATGTATTAACAGCTATTGCAGGTTCCGGCGAAACCGTTTTTTCCTCTTTGCCAATCGAAAGGGGAAGGGTGAACCAGAACATTGAGCCCTTTCCCGGATGGCTCTCAACACTGATTTTACCGCCCATGAGGTGAACAAGTTGCTTTGCTATTGATAAACCCAAACCTGTCCCACCGTAGATTTTTGTAGTGGAAGCGTCAACCTGGGTGAACAACTCGAAAATATTTCCCTGCCTCTCCATAGGTATACCAATACCCGAGTCTTCAACCTCACAGCAAATGGTTACTCTTTTCAAGTCCTTTTGCAGACACCTGATCCTGATGTGCACAAATCCCTCTTGTGTGAATTTTACCGCGTTATTGGCCAGGTTCAGGATGACCTGCTTTAGTCGGAAGGGATCACCTTCCAGAGCTACCGGCATACATGGGTCAAGCTCTGTCTTTAACTCGAGGTTTTTCTCACCAGCTCTGATCTTCAGGATGTTCTCGATGTCCTTTAATATCTCTTCAGGGTAAAAACGAATATGGTCGAGCTCCACTTTTCCTGCTTCAATTTTTGAAATATCCAGGATGTCGTTGACGAGAGACAGCAGGCTTTTGGTAGAAGAAACCAGAATGTCGAGGTTTTCCCGTTGATCATTGCTCAGATTGCTTTGGCTCAGGATCCCGGCCATACCGATGATACCATTCATGGGAGTACGGATCTCGTGCGACATATTTGCCAGGAATTCACTTTTTGCCTTGGTTCCCGCTTCCGCCTGTTCTTTGGCTTTTCTTAGCTCTGTCTCATAATTCTTACGCTCCGTGATATCCCATGAAATACCCACCAGCCCGGAAATATTCCCCTGGTTGTCGCGGTACGGTGCCAGATTGGTGCTGAGAAAAACAGTTTTATTCCCCTGTTGGAGTATCTCATCAATATTATATCTTGGAATACCTTCTTTTATTACATTCTTTTCCAGTTCGGTATATGAATACTGTTTCCCTTTATACTGGGGTAAAATTTCCTCAACAGATTTTCCAATGATCTTTTGCAGCGGGATCCCTACAAAGTCGGCGAAGGTCTTATTCACATGAATGTACCTGAGGTTTCTGTCTTTGAAATATACGAAAGCAGGTATAGTCGAGAGCAATGTATCCAGCTCTTCAGCCCGGTTTCTCAGTTCCGACAAAACCTCATTCAGATCATCGGTTGTGCGCTTTAGTAGCGAACTGAGCACATCCTTGTCTTTCAGCAGCCTTTCATACTTGAAATTCAGGATCTGGCCTTCCTGCTGAATACGGCGGATATGTTGCATAACTACCTCCTTCGCATGCAGGAAATCATCTGCATTTTCAAGCGATGCAATGGAATTCATTAGTTTTTCCAGGGCGCTCTCCATCATCATCCTGTGCTTTAAGACTTTATTTTTCCTTTATTACGACCAAAGTGTACGTCTGGTTGTAAAAATCGCAGGTTTTATTCTTGTTGGTGCCAATTTCCCCGTAGGTAAAAAAGCCGGTCATGGGAGTCTTCCATAATTCAGTGGCATACGTTAGTTCCTCGGTGATCACGGGGCCCAGCGCAAGGTGCCTGGCCATGCAGGAAAAGATCAACAGGATATCCGTTTCGGGGTTTTCCAGGAAAAAATCATAGATCTTTTCTTTGGTGGTTTCCATAACCTCAAAGCCTGGAGAGCTGGAAAAGCGGACGATGGAACCTTGGGGTACTGTGCCGGCAAAGATCAGAGCCTTGTTTTTCTTTTCCACTTCCATCACAGCCCTTAAGCTATGATCCGTTTCCGAGCGTCTGATCATTAACGGGTACTCAACCCCGATCGCCGGAAGGTCTTCGTCTCTGACATTCAGATACTTCTTGTATACTTCCAGGGCAGGTTCGTTATCAATCGAATAAACGATATTCCCTTCGGAACGGGTCACCGTAAGGTCTTTTCCCAGTCCTATCCATCCGCTGGTTGCAAGACCGTTGACTATAATATGATCGCCATCAAGCACCAAAACATTGGCGCCATTGTCCAGGATCTCCGTATCAGAAAAAACAAAAGTCTTTTCAAAAAGACCGTCATCTCCGGCAAGACCCCCAAACATCACGGTTTGTTTTCCCGCTTTTTCCAGGATGCCTTTCACAAGCTGCTGCCCGTCGGTCTTTAATCCGCTGGCTACGATGAGAACCACAGGATTATCAAAGGTTTTACCGGCCCAATGGCCTATTTGTTCCCCCATGGAAAAGGAGCCTGTTTCTTCCTGGGAGAAAGCTTTTAACCTGAAATGCGCCTCTGCGATTTCTATTAAACTGACTACTATTGATTGTTCGTAAATGGCCTGATCGTCAGTACCGGCCAGTATCTCCCCGCAGGAACTGGAACCGAATACCGGTATGCCGGCTGATCCGAATATCCCTGCCACCTCCCTGATGCCGGTTTTTACCGAGCAAAAAGAAATAGCCAGCGTAGGACGGATAGCCTGCGGTATGAGTTCCTTAAGTTTCTTTTCAAGTTCTACGGGTGACTGAACTGCAAAAGAAATGGATTTCATAATATCTGGTTATGATTTGCTTTTTTAATTAAGTCCGGCTTAGTAAGTTGGTAAACAAATATATGAAGAAAAATATGAAAATCCTATTAAAATGACAGGATATTTCTACTATTTATAATGATTCTCTTCCAGTTTGAAGACTTCTGTTTTCCTGCCCGCCAGTCTGACTACCAGATAAAGGATTACCAGGCCTGCAGGGAATAATATCCATGATGGCACTCCATATGCTGCGGGAATGGTCCCTGCCACGATTGAAACAACCCCAACAGTCAGAGCATAAGGTAGTTGTGTTCTTACATGTTCAATATGATTACAGGAACTGGCAAGGGAACTCAGGATGGTGGTATCGGATATGGGAGAGCAATGATCACCCAGAACAGATCCCGCGAGTACAGCAGAGACGACATTATAGAAAATAGCCAGACAGGTTCCGTGGTCCAGCCCCCAATCTTTTGCAATAAGCCAGGATGCCGGCAATATCAATGGGTATAATATGGCCATGGTACCCCAGGATGAACCCGTGGAAAATGATACCAGAGCTGCGAGGATGAAGGTCAGTGCCGGGACAAGATACGGCGATAAGGCTATCTCCAGCATGGTATTAGATATGAAATCGGCCGTGTGAAGATGCTCCGTTACCAATGCAATGGACCATGCCAACACAAGGATCAGAATGGCTGTCAGCATGGTACGGAACCCGTTGATCAGACTGTCGATGCTGTTTTTCAGGGTCATGATCCTTTGAGATAAGGTAAGCAATAGTGCTACAAGCACACCCGACAATGAAGACCATAATAATGCTTTATAGGAATCCGATTCCCCGATGATTAATGACACCTTATGTGCATAGCCTATGTCGGGATTGTTCCATAATGTGGAATCCCATCCCGTGTAAAGCAATCCTGATACTGTGCCGACGATGATCACCAGAACGGGGATCACTGCGTTGAACCATCGTGCCCTGATATTTTCCGCAACTTCCAGCTCATTCAGGTTATTGGAAAAAGTATTGGCACTGTCGTTGCGGATCTCACCGGTTCTTCTGACATACTGTTCTGCCTTAAACATTGGACCGTAATCCGACTTGCGGGCAATCAGGAACAGTATAAATACAAGGGTGAAAACCGGGTAAAATGAATAAGCGAGTGAATTAATAAATACAGAGTATGGTGTCTGGTTCAATCCCAGGGTATCAATCCCATCCTGAATATAACTAAGCTCTGCCCCGATCCATGTTGTAACAAAGGCGATGGCTGCTACAGGTGCGGCTGTGGAGTCAACCAGGTAAGCGAGCTTTTCCCGTGAAATACGCAGCCTGTCGGTCATGGGGCGCATCGTATTGCCTACCACCAGCGTGTTGGCATAGTCGTCAAAAAAAATCAGGATGCCCATCAGCCAGGTAACAAATTGCCCGGAACGTGAGGTGGTGGCATAACGGGAAAGAATATTCACTACTCCCTTCATCCCGCCGTTACGTGTGATCAGGTTTACCATGCCGCCAATCATCATGGAAAAAATAATGATCGATAGATGATCTGTGTCGAAAAGTGCCTGGAGAATATACGTATCGACAAGCATGAAGACTCCCTGAAATATGGCAATGATGAAACTGCTTCCCTGATACCACGCTATCAGGGTAGTACCTACCAGCAATCCAATGAATAAGGCGGAAAAGACTTCCCTGAACATCAGGGCAAACAGGATGGCGATCAATGGTGGGAGTATCGACATCCAAAGAGGGATAGGGGTGACTGTTTTATGCGCGGTGAACTCATCCGACTGAATGACCACTTCCTCTTTATGGTGAAATGTATGACGAAAAAGTGCCGTACCACCTTTGAATTGCAATTCTATGTTTTTCCCTCCGGCGATAGCAGTGATAACCGTATCCTTCAGGCTTCTGACTATGCTTGTGTCGGCTATCACCTTAATCTCAACCGGGATATTCTTCATGACGATAGGCGGGATCTCAATCCTTACCATTTCATCTTGCTGCGATGGCTTGATCGCATCCTGTGCTTGGGAAAGAAGGGAGAAAGAATGTAAGGAAAACAGAAAAATAAGCTTCAGGAAAAATTTCATCCGTTTATTTTTTGTGCAACATTTCTTTCACAGCCCGGGCTATACCTTCTGGATCAAAACCGCAAATACGGTATAGTTCTTCCTGTGAGCCTTGTTCGAGGAATTTATCCGCCACTCCAAGTCGTCTCAGATTTTTCATGCATCCATGGTCAGCCATGTATTCCAACACCGTGCTGCCCAGGCCGCCGACAATGGTTCCGTCTTCTACAGTTATCACATTTTCAAAGTTTTCACACACCTCTCTGAGGATATCTTCATCGATGGGCTTGAGGTAACGCATATCGTAATGTGCAATGCTGATGTTATCCTTTTCCAGGATTTGCGCGGCGCTCACCACGAAATTCCCCGGATGACCGATACTGATAACGGCAATGTCTTTGCCATTCCTTATTTTTCTTCCTTTTCCGGGTTCCAATTTACTGAAAGAGGTTTTCCATTCGGTCATCACTCCTCTTCCTTTGGGATAGCGGATGGCAAAAGTCCTGGATTCGGGTAACTGCGCTGTGTACATCATGTTTCGCAGCTCTTCCTCATTCATGGGGGAGGCAATGGTGATATTGGGTATAGCTCGCAGGTATGCCAGATCGAATACACCCTGGTGGGTTGCCCCGTCTTCACCCACGATACCTCCACGATCGAGGCAAAATACCACATGCAGTTCCTGCAGGGCAACATCGTGTATAAGCTGATCGTAAGCCCTTTGCATGAAGGTGGAGTAAATATTGCAGAAAGGGATCATGCCGTGGGCCGCCAAACCGGCGGAAAAGGTCACGGCGTGCTGTTCCGCTATGCCTACATCGAATGCCCGGTCGGGCATCTTCTCCATCATGATGTTCAACGAACTGCCCGTAGGCATGGCCGGGGTTATCCCTACGATGCGGTCGTTCTGTTCGGCCAGCTCCACAATAGTCCGCCCGAAAACCGTCTGATATTTTGGCGGTTGTTTTTCGGGACAGGGATTTTTTATGATCTCGCCTGTGTTGCGGTCGAATTTGCCCGGGGAATGGTATTGTGTCTGGTTCTCTTCTGCCTGCTTTAATCCTTTACCCTTGGTGGTGATCACATGCAATAGTTTCGGGCCTTGTATCCGCTTCAGGTCTTTCAGGATCTTTACCAGATGGATCACATCATGCCCGTCGATGGGCCCGAAATAACGAAACCCGAATGCTTCGAACAGATTGCTCTTGTTCAGCAGGGTGGATTTGAAGGCGTTGGAAATCTGGCGGACGATGGCACGGGTGTTTTTCCCATATTTGGTGCCGCCTCCCAACAGGTACCAGACCTTGTCTTTTAGCTTGTTATAGGCTTTGGAAGTGGTGATATCCACCAGGTATTCCCGCATGGCCCCAACATTATTGTCGATGGCTATGCCATTATCGTTCAGGATGACCAGGATATTGGATTTGCTCACACCGGTATTATTGAGTGCTTCCATGGCCATCCCTCCCGTCATCGCACCATCGCCGATCACAGCGATATGCTGGCGCCCGTTGTTGTCGACAAGCTTGGCCGCAACGGCCATCCCCAACGCGGCAGAGATAGATGTGGAGGAATGTCCCGTGCCAAAAGCATCGTATTCGCTTTCTTTTATTTTAGGGAAACCGCTTATACCACCCAGGGTGCGGTTGGTATGAAATACATCCTTTCGGCCCGTAAGTATTTTATGTGCGTAAGCCTGATGTCCTACATCCCAGATCAGCTTGTCGTAGGGCGTGTCGAATACATAATGAATGGCCACCGCCTGCTCAACAGCACCCAGACTGGATCCAAGATGACCCGGGTTATGCGAGATCTCGTCGATGATAAATTCACGGATCTCCCGGCATAACTCCGGTAACTCTTCTTCCTTGAGCTTTCTCAGGTCCGATGGATCATTGATCCTGCTAAGCAGTTTTCCGGGCACGTTACGTTCTTTTTAAGGAAGACAAAATTATAAATTTTCAGGATAAGCTTACGGATATTCAATCCGCTCATCAAAGAAATCCCAGTTCGAGTTTGGCCTCTTCCGACATCATGTCCTGAGACCAGGGCGGTTCAAAGGTAATCTCCACCTCTGCGCTCGTTAATCCCGGGATGTCATTGATCTTTTCTTTTACTTCCTGTGGGAGCGAATCGGCTACGGGGCAGTTCGGACTGGTCAGGGTCATCAGGATAAATGCATGGCCTTCGTCATTGATACGGATCTCATAGATCATGCCCAAATCGTAAATATTGACAGGGATCTCCGGGTCAAAAACATTTCGAAGCGTTTCAACGATCTTCAGTTCAAGTTCTCTTTTATTCGCCATGCTCATGATTTTTTCTCCTCCGATTGTTCTTTGGCTTTGAACGCGAGGGCATACAACTTCATTTGTTTGATCATGGATACAAGACCGTTGGAACGGGTAGGGGAGAGATGATCTTTCAATCCGATCTTATCGATGAAGTCCAGCTCCGTATTGAGAATCTCGTCGGGTGTTTTGCCGTCAAGGGCCTTAATAAGAAGACTGATTATCCCTCTGGTGATCACGGCATCGCTGTCGGCAAAAAAATATACCCGGCCGCTATCGTATTTGGCATGCAGCCAGACCCTCGACTGACAACCGGAAATGAGGTTGCTTTTGTTCTTGAACTGAGGAGGGATCAGCGGGATGCTTTTTCCCATCTCAATCAAAAGATTGTATTTATCCATCCAGTCATCAAATCCTGAAAAATCTTCAATGATCTGCTTTATATTATTCCTTATGTCTTCTTCCATAATTTATCCCAGCATTTTTTTTACCTGAAATAACCCGTTAACCAGGCGGTCTATTTCTTCATGTGTATTATAAAGCGCTAATGAAACCCTCACCGTTCCAGGTATATTGAACCAGTCCATAACGGGTTGGGCACAGTGGTGCCCGGTACGTACTGCAATGCCCATCTGATCGAGGATAGCTCCTGTATCGTAAGGGTGGATGTCTTCAAGCAGAAAGGAAAGTATGGATGATTTTTTTTCAGCCCTGCCGTAAATTTCCAGTCCTTCGATCTCATTCAGTTTGCCTGTGGCGTAATCAAGCAATTTGTTTTCGTAATGCGCGGCTTCTTCAAGGCCTGTCTCACAGAGGAAATCAATGGCCTCACCCAATCCAAGTATGCTCTCAACATTTGGGGTCCCGGCTTCAAATTTGAAGGGTATCTCATTATAAATGGTTTCCTCGAAAGTAACCGTATCAACCATTTCACCACCTCCCTGGTAAGGATCCATGAAATTAAGGAGTTTTTCCTTGCCGTAAAGTACCCCGGCTCCCATAGGGGCATACATCTTATGTCCTGAAAAACAATAAAAATCACAATCCAGGTCGCTTACATCAACCTTCAGGTGCGCAGAAGCCTGCGCTCCGTCAATTAATACCGGGATACCTTTTTCATGCGCAAGAGATATCATCTCCTTCACCGGGTTAATGGTACCCAGGGCATTGGATACATGAGCCAGCGCTACAATCTTTGTCTTGGGACCCAGCATTTTTATATATTCCTCCATGATGATCTCTCCCCGGAAATTGATGGGGATGATCTTAAGATGCGCCTTCCTGTGATTACAGGCAAACTGCCAGGGTACCAGGTTGGAATGGTGTTCCATAGCCGAAATGAGTACTTCGTCACCTTCCTGCAAAGACTTGTTGCCAAAACTGGAAGCAACCATATTGATGGCCTCGGTAGTTCCCTTTGTGAAAATGATCTCTTCCTTCTTACCGGCATTGACAAACTGCCTCACTTTTTCCCTTGTTTCCTCAAAGGCACGGGTTGCTTCCTGGCTGAGGAAATGAACCCCACGGTGAATATTGCAGTTTTCCCTGGAGTAATAATCCACCAACCTTTGTATTACCCGTAAAGGTTTCTGAGTAGTGGCGGCATTGTCGAAATAAACCAGGGGATAACCATTGATTTTCTCTTCCAGAATAGGAAATTGAGAGCGAATTTTTTGAATATCGAACGACACAGTGCTGTTATTAAATTTTACTCATATCGATGTCAAAAATAATTTCTTTTTTGGGACCTTCGCAATGTAATGCACAGGTATCACAAATAGCCAGTTCTCCCCTAAGGCGTTGCTTTACCATGTCATCAATACGTTCCCGAAGTGGATGAATGGATATCTTGCTGATAACTTCTGCAGTAAAGGCATATAAAAGCAATAATCTTGCATTGGCTTCACATATTCCACGACTGCGCAGGTAAAACAATTGCTGTGGGTCAAGCTGCCCAACAGTGGCCCCGTGGCTGCATTTCACATCATCGGCGTAAATTTCCAGGAATGGTTTGGCATTGGCCCTGGCCGTGTCAGTCATCAGAATGTTACGGTTGTTCTGGTAGGCATTGGTACGCTGTGCGTCTTTTCTTACCAGGATATGCCCGTTGAAAACAGCACTGGCCTCCTCATCGAGTATGCCTTTGAAAAGTTCGTTGCTATAACAGTCGGGCTGGGCGTGGTCGACATATACCTGGTTGTCGATGTGCTGATTGCGGTCCATCAGATATACCCCGTAAATATCGGCTCCTGCTCCCCGTCCGTTCAGCGTTACTTGCGTGTAATTGCGCAACAGTCCTCCGTTTAGTGTGACAAGATTGGATGTGAGCCGGCTACCTGCTTCCTGATGAAAAAATGTAGAGTTGATCAGCGATGACTGATTGTTCAGATTCTGTAACTTGTAATGGTCAAGTACCGAGTCTTCTGCCATATGTACTTCTGTGACAGAATTCTTGAAGATAGCCTGTTGGTTGGTGCTGTCATCGCAATGTACCAGGGTTAGCCTGCTGTTCTTTCCCAGAATGATCAGATTCCGTGTTTGAACCATCAGGTCTTCATTCCAGTTGATGATACTGACCATCTGAATGGGGGTATCCACTTCCACGTTATCAGGGATATATAAAAAGAATCCGTCCTGGGCGAATGCCGTGTTCAACGCGGTGAAACCGTCCTTGTCAGGATTGGCATACCTTGAAAAATGTTCTGCTACAAGCTCCGGATATTTTTTCATAGCTGCAGCAAGGCTCCCGCTGATCATACCGTTGGGATGCTCTTCCAGCATGCCTCCTTCCCGGATATACCAACCATTCATCAGGGAAATCTGATCGGTATCAAGATCGTGGATACGGCAACGGAAAATATTGCTGAGGTTGATGTCTTCCTTTGTTGGATCAAAGAGCATTTTATATGTCTTTGACAAGGTCGGGGAAAGATCAGTGTTTCGCCAGTTTTCCATCCGGTTTGTAGGGAACCCCTGCTTCCGGAAACTCTCAATCGCCTTTGACCTTATTTCGGCAACTGGAGCAGGATTGCCGGCCAGGATGCTCTCACGATGCTCGCTAAATGCATCAAGCAATTGTCCGTATAGTATGGTGTTTGGATTTCCTGCCATGATTCTGTCCTTTCATCTTGTTTTTCAGGAAAGACTCAACTCTTTCTTGATCCAGTCGTATCCTTTTTCTTCCAGTTCCAGAGCCAACTCCTTTCCTCCCGATTTGACTATTTTTCCACTATACAGCACATGAACGAAATCGGGGACTATATATTCCAGCAATCGCTGGTAATGAGTGATGACCACAAAGGCATTATGGGTGCTTCGTAACTTGTTCACTCCGTTGGCGACGATCTTCAGCGCGTCAATATCAAGTCCCGAATCGGTTTCGTCAAGGATGGAAAGCGTCGGTTCCAGCATAGCCATCTGGAAGATTTCGTTCCGTTTCTTTTCTCCTCCTGAAAATCCTTCATTCACAGACCGGTTGGTCAGCTTGGAATGGATTTCCACCAACTGCTTTTTCTCCTCCATATATTTCAGGAATTCACCAGCTGCCATTGGTTCCAGGCCTTTATATTCACGATGCTCATTGATCGCCGTACGCATGAAATTTGTGATGCTCACACCCGGTATTTCCACAGGATACTGAAATCCCAGGAAAATCCCTTCCAGCGAGCGCTCTTCCGGCTTCATCTCTAAAATGCTTTTCCCTTTGTACAGGATGTCCCCTTCAGTGATGTCGTAACCTTCTCTTCCTGCAACAGCAAGAGCCAGCGTACTTTTCCCCGTCCCATTCGGACCCATGATGGCATGAGTTTCACCCTCATTTATATCCAAATCCAACCCTTTGATGATCTCCTTACCATGAATGGAGACGTGGAGGTTTTTGATTGATAGTAACATGTTATATTATACTGTTATATTGTTATTAGATCGCAGATCGAAGATCGAAGATCGCAGATCTAGATCTTCGATCTTCGATCTTCGATCTTATCCCTATCCAACGCTTCCCTCCAAACTTATCGACAGCAGTTTTTGTGCTTCCACGGCGAATTCCATGGGGAGTTTGTTGAGGACTTCCCGGGCGTAGCCGTTTACAATGAGCCCGATTGCTTTCTCCGTATCGATGCCGCGCTGGTTGCAGTAAAACATCTGGTCTTCCGAGATTTTTGAAGTTGTGGCTTCGTGTTCAACAATGGAAGACTTGTTTTGGGTATCGATATAGGGAAAGGTATGGGCTCCGCATTTATCACCCAGCAGCAGAGAGTCGCATTGGGAAAAATTTCTTGAGTTTTCGGCATTCTTCAGGATGCGCACCAGCCCGCGGTAGCTGTTATTGCTGTATCCTGCCGATATTCCTTTGGAGATGATGGTGCTCCTGGTGTTCTTCCCGATGTGGATCATTTTGCTTCCTGTATCGGCCTGCTGATAGTTATTCGTAACCGCTACAGAATAAAACTCCCCGACCGAATTCTCGCCCATCAATAGGCAGCTCGGGTATTTCCAGGTGATGGCCGAGCCTGTCTCCACCTGGGTCCAGGATATCTTGGAGTTTCTGCCCTTGCACATCCCTCTCTTGGTCACAAAATTATATATTCCGCCTTCTCCTTTTTTATTGCCTGGGTACCAGTTTTGTACGGTGGAATACTTTACTTCGGCATCATCCATGGCAACAATCTCAACAATAGCGGCATGAAGCTGGTTCTCATCGCGCATGGGGGCGGTGCAGCCTTCCATATAGCTTACGTAGCTGCCTTCTTCCGCAACGATGAGTGTCCGTTCGAACTGTCCGGTATTGGCGGCGTTGATCCTGAAATAGGTCGAAAGCTCCACAGGGCAACGAACACCTTTGGGGATATAACAAAACGATCCGTCGGTGAATACCGCTGAATTCAATGCTGCAAAATAATTGTCGGTGTAAGGCACCACCGATCCCATGTATTTCTTTATCAGTTCAGGATGTTCCAGGATGGCTTCACTGAATGAACAAAAGATGATACCGTGTTTCTCCAGCGTGTCGCGAAAGGTCGTTTTAACAGAAACACTGTCCATTACCGCATCCACGGCCACACCGGCTAAGACTTTCTGCTCCTCAAGGGATATGCCCAGTTTGTTGAAAGTCTCCAGGAGTTCGGGGTCAACCTCGTCGAGACTGCTGAGTTCTGCTTTTTTCTTTGGAGCGCTATAATAAATAATATCCTGGTAGTTGATTTCAGGGATCCTTAGATGCGCCCATGTGGGTGCTTTCATGGTTAACCAGTGACGGTAAGCCTTCAGCCTGTATTCCAGAATAAACTCCGGCTCGTTCTTCTTGCCGGAAATAAAGCGGATAATATCTTCGTTCAGCCCTTTTGGGGCCTGGTCCATTTCAACATCAGTATAAAAACCGTATTTGTATTCCCCCTGGGTCAGTTCATCAAGTATCCTGTTGTTTTCGTCCTGCATGATTCCCCCTCTGTTTGGAATAAATTAAAATAGCCGCGCAAAGTTAAGCATTTCGCGCATAATTATCACCGGGGCATATATAATGTTTGCCGTTAAGGAATAAACAAAAGAATAAGGGCTTTGTTTATAACATATTCAGGATATGGTGACAGGGAAAAGTTTCCCTTTATAGTAGCCGGGTTGACCTACTCATATTAGAATTTTCCTGAGTTTTTATCTTTTTTATAGTTTTTGACTATTTTTCCTAATTTCTTATCCCTCTTGCGTCTTTCTGCAACAGACGATTCAAAAAAGGCTTTTTCCCTTTCCATTTTCAGGTAATTCTCATAGGAATTTCTGTCTATTTCACCATTTTCAACTGCATTCAAAACCGCGCATCCTGTTTCTGATGTATGCGTGCAATCCTTGAATCTGCAATTCCGGGCATAATTCATGATTTGGTCAAAAGTCGTCTCCAGTCCCATAGTTGTATCACTTATGCCAACTTCACGCATGCCGGGATTATCGATCAATATCCCACCGTTTTCAAGTATTGTCAGCTCCCTGTGCGTCGTGATATGCCTGCCTTTTCCTGTGGTTTTGCTTATGGCATCTGTTTTCATCAGGGTCTTTCCCGACAGGTTATTCAGAAGCGTGGATTTTCCTGCCCCCGATGAACCAAGCAGACAATAGGTTTTGCCTTTTTCTATGATTCTGCTCAACTCTTCGTATCCTTCCTGAGTCTCATTGCTGATGGCAATAACCGGAACATTGGGAATCCTTTGCTTTACCATGCCGGTTAAATCAGCAATCTTCTCATTATCAATTAAGTCGATTTTGGTGAGCACAATTACCGGCTTAACCTGTGATGAATAACAAATGGTCAGATACCTCTCCAGGCGGTTCAGGTTAAAATCCCTGTCGACCGCCTGAACCAGGAAGGCATAATCTATATTCGCCGCAATGATCTGTATCTCCCCGCTTTGCCTGATTGATTGCCGGGATATTACCGATTTTCTGGGAAGTATCCTGTGTATGATGGCAAAATCGGGATCGTATGCGGCCAAAGCCACCCAATCCCCGACTGCAGGGTAATCTTCCCGGCTGAGAGCCGCAAACCGCATGTTGCCCGTTATCTCGGCTTCAAATTCGCCGTTCTCGGTTAAAACTATATACCTTTCCTTGTGCTCGGCAATTACACGCCCGATCTCAAGGTTCTCAAGGTTATTCTCGAGCACTAGTTTTTCGAAATGGTCAGTATATCCAAGATCTTCCAGTTTCATAATTTTGGTATCTGTTTTCACGGGGCAACAATACTTATTTTTTCAGTATATTGACAAATAGATAAAGATTTTTTGAGCATCGGGAAACATTAACAAATAGTTACAGGTTACAGGTTACAGGTTACAGGTTGCAAGCGAAAGCGACAACTCATCCCTCAGAACCCACACCCAGACTGCCTGCAGCCTGCAACCTGCAACCTGCAGCCTGTAACCTGCAGCCTGTAACCTGCAGCCTGTAACCTGCAGCCTGTAACCATGAAGTAAGTAACCTGATGTTAATCATTCCCGATACTAATTAAAAAATTTTTAAGCCTGTAATTTTAGGTTATGCTTGATGGCGATCATTTTATCCCAGGATGGCATTATACGTTTTCGTATTTGGCCGGATACCTCACCTTAGCATGAGATCAAGGTAGTCCAACCCTTTATTCCAGCATTAATTTCACGTGAAGTAATCCATGATAGCAAAGATATACAGCCACCAGAGTAAGCAAGGATATGCTGATTATGTTCTTATTCTTCCTGAGGAACAGATTTACCGGTTTCAGGATTCTTTCGGCTATCTCTTTATTGAAGATGAACATCAGATACGATAGGATGATGGTCGACATACTAATAAGTATGACTGCGATGCAAAGCATAATTTTTTCTCCAATGAGTATACCTGAACCGGAAACCTCTTTTATGGCTCCGATGAAAGGGGGAAGGGTATTTGCGCTTAAAAGTCTGATAGCCATGCCAATACCAAAGTATTTCATGACTCCGCCCTGCTTTTTAACTTCTTTTTCAGTTTTTATTTTATTTCGGTTGAACCAGGTTCTTAGTGCCATGATAACACAGAGCAGTGCAAGGCCAAAATCAATAATGGCATGAATAATTTGGTCATGTGATGAACCGGAATCGGCAAAGGTTAACGGAAACACTATTAAAAATGCTATCAACGAAAGGGTTAGCAGTCCTCCGAGGATAAAAGCAAAGCCATTTCTTATCTGTTTTCCCCCTGAAATCATGATCGTGAGGAATAACGGGATAGAGGCAATACTGATCGCCGAGGCTATGGCAAGCGGTAATATTGAAATAAATACCTGTGACATGGGTGTTTTGTTGACAATTGGACTGAAAAAAAGCCCAAACATTGCATAATTTGGTCAGAATCGCAATGTTTGGGTATAATAATTTGGTCAACTTACATTTTTCAATGGATAAATGTTTGTGCAATTAATTGTTTCGGTTTATGTTTTTTATGGATTGGAGAATAGTCTGTGTGAATGGTTAATCATTTTTGTACTCCTTTTCTTCCACCTGTGGGAGGACTTGCATTTACACCTCCCTGTGGGATGTGTTCAAGCCAGCAGTAACCGTTGGTAAGCTGTTGTCCTTTGTAGGTCCCTGTGCAGGTTCCCCAATGTTCGTAAAGGGGCGGGTCCCAACCCCACATATCAAAATTGACAACAAGTTCTCCTTCGGGTGTGGTTGCCTTGATGGTGAATGATTTATTGGCTTCGATAGGGGTGACCTCAAAATCGGATGGAATAACGTACTTCCCGTCGATAAAAAGTCCGGCATCTTTATATTTCCCTGTCATCACAAAAATTCCTTCTGCCTGGTCGGTGTGGAAAGGAGCCCACCATTCATTGCCGTACTTAATAAGGGCAGTGCGGTAATCGGCTCCTTTCGGACCTCCGCAGAACAGATTCTCTTGTTCTCCGAACCCGCTTGCATTAACCACTTTGCCATTAATAGTAAACTGAGCCGAAGCCGTTCCGGTTTCTTCGAATCCTGCCATGGGCGAATCGGGAAGGATCAATGCAAAGGTCTCCCCTTTGTTGTACCAGAAGGAATATAAATTGGTCATCTCCGCTTTGCACTCAAAATTGCTGTCTTTATAATGTAATGTAACATTTCCTTCCGCTATTGTGTATGTCATCGATTGGCCGTTCTCTTCAACCGTCCAGATGATTTGGTTGTTTTCATTGTTAAGCGTTGGAAGTGTCTCAAAATCCACTTTCATGATATTGGTCGGATCTGAACTGGAGCTAAATGCAAAGACTGTCGGGGGTACCAGCTTCCCGGTTCCATGATGATTGACATAGGTATATGCCATGTAATAATTCCCGTCATCGCCTTTGCCTACGAAATTGAACCAGTAATTCCAACGGGGTACACCGGATAATTCCATTAGTTTCATGTCATCAATGGTCGCTTTATGAATATTCCCCATGTCGCCCGGGTTTTTTAGCGGCGTGGATGCCTGGTAATCAGGAACATCAACCGGAGTGTACTGGTTTAAAAATGCATCTGCCTGAGTTAGCAGTTCATTAACTTTCGCAAGGTCGCCCGATTCAAGAGCACTTTTTGCCTCGGTAAGCAATCCTTCCGCTTCAGGTGCCTTCAGCAATACTCCCTTCGAATAGATATCATACCACTGGGTTTTCGAAATATCTGCCTTGGCTTGAAGCTCTGCTATTTTTGCTGTAGCCTGTTCTTTTGTGATTTTCGACTGATTTTGGCATCCCGTGATCAGAAGGCCTGTTAATGTGAGCAAACTGATAATTGTGTTAAGTGTTTTCATTTGGTTTCTTTATTAGGTTATTTTTCCTTAAGAATAATATCATGGGCTTTACTAGCGTCAATCGTTAAAGTGTGTTGATCCTGTCCGGTTATTTCGCGGGTAGTTTTTCTATTTACAGACAGGGTATAGCTTTTTGATTTGTCCAGGTTAATGATCTGAATGGTGGTTTTCCCGGCTTCAGGCTTTGCATAGGTTGAAATTATCAATCCTTGTTTATTTCTGTCGTAAATGGCTCTTTTCAGGATGAGTTTTGTCAAGTCAACGCCCGTGATAGCCGGTTCCGTAAAATGGGTTTTGTCGAAAGGCTTGTTGTACATAAGGTAAATTCCGTCTTTGGGAAGGGCACGTGCCAGAGCAAGGGTGCGGTCTGAAACATCCGAATGTTGTGGCGTATTCGACATTTTGTTGAAGCGTTTACAGCACTGTCCGCCTTTGCCGTCTTCCTGTTGCGGATGGGTTTCCGCAGGTGTTGCCTCTGCTGGTTTTGCTCCTCCATCGGCAGCCAGATTCAAAGTGGCAGTTTTATCCATAAATGGGTAGTGGTATGTTCCATCCTCCCAAACAGGCAGGAACAGACTATCAGCATATTTCAGCAAACCATTCTTAACTTCTTCATCCCCGACTTCAGCGGCGAGGGTTGCAAAGAACCCATAATCGGCATCCGGCATTAAGACATCCGGGGCGTTGATAGTGGCTAATCCGTTGGGATGTACTGTGACATGCATTTTTTTCAAATAGGGCCATAGCTCTTCTACATATTTTTTATCATATGCATGCATATACGTTAGAGTCCATCCATCATTTCCCGGGGAATAGAAATTCGCTCCTTTTTCGATCAACCCCTGGATGACTCCGTCAAAGGCATTTCCATATTTAGGATTCCATTGTGCAAAAACCCAGCCCTGCTTAACCAGGTAAAATCCTGCCAACCCATGGGTCTCAGGATTTATAAAAACTTTTTTAAACCAATCACTGAATAAAGGTTGTGATGCCTGAAAAAAGCGGCTTCCATGCAAATAATCATAATACCACCAGCTTAATAATGGCATTTGGTTACATGCGGAAAAGATTGCATTCGGCTCACATTCAATGCCCGGAACGGGATTGGTAATGAACTGGTTAAACATGGCAAACTGAAGTGATTCATTATCATATACATACACGGTTTTATCATCCCACTGGAAGACGATCGAGCCGGGTTCATCCCATTTCAGATCATTGTATAAAACCTGATATTGATTGATCATCATCCCCAAATGACCAGAATACATGATATTTCGAACAGCAACCGGATCGGTTTGCGGTGCATATGGACGGTTTCCACCCGGCTCAAATTTGGTTACCCCCGGGCTTTCCTTCGACCAGTATTCCCAGACCGGTTTCCGGATCATTTTCCGTATAACCCTGTCATATGTCTCCTGGATCTGACCCCTCCATGCCGGGAATTTGTGATATTGCTCCGCTCCCAGGAAATATCCTGAAAAACCAAGCGTGTACCTGTCTGCGCTAACCCCCTGCTCATCCACACATTGAAAATGTGTAAAGTCATCTATAGGTTGTGCGCCCAGTTTCATTACCCATAGGAGCTGACCCCATTCTTTTTCTTCACATGCAGCATAGTCGTCAGGATTGATTTCCTGGGCTATGGTTGTGTTTCCCAGGATGATCATTAGGACTAAACATGCAAACAACTGTAATTGGCATGAAACCACCACTGTCAACCCGGTCAACAGAGCCCGGATTAACCAAGAAATAATTGCTTTCATAAATGTTTCTTTAATGGGTTGGAGACGCTACAATGTTGTCTTTTACCCAGTCGTTGTATATGTCTTGCGCAATGGTAGTCGCGGCCTTATCAACATAATTGGGATCAGTAACGGTAATATCTCCCGTCCATACTGCTTCATGACTATCCTTTACATATAAGGATGCTTTCAGATTAACCGTGGATGTGGTTACCCAATACCCTCCGGTAACAACTCCACTATCCCAGTATCCTCCTCCATAAAACCCTCCTGACCAATAGGGCCCTCCCCAGTATCCTGCACCCCATCCTCCGGTATATGTCGGTGGAACATAGCTTTTTGAAGTGTCTGTGCCTTTATAGGCAAATACCAGAACACCATCTGCTCCCAGGCTGTCTATCTTCTTGATTACCTGATCCATGGAATAATTCACCGTTGGATTTAGAAAATCAAGAGACCCAATGGCTTTTAAACCCTGTGTCTGGAAATAAGTTATAACCGATTGTTCAAATGGTTTTGTGTATTCCAGCTTGTTGAACAATGGAAATATCGCAACTTTGGCAATGACCGTGTGATCATCGGGATTTTTCCAGCTGGTTAGTGTTACCGGCGATTGACAAGCATTAAGCATAATCCCGGCAATGATGATTGCCAGAAAAGCTAAGGTTTTGGTTTTTGTCTTCATTTGTTTACTTTTTAACGTATTTGTTTATTAAGGTTTGAATGGTCTCATGCTTTACAGGGAGTTGAATAACTTCCTGAAAATGGTATATTGCGGCCAGTTTAAGGGTTTCAGGACACAAATGTCTGGATAGTAAAATCAATGGTACTGATGGTTTTTCTTTACGGATTGTATTCAGGATTGCCTTATTTTGGCCAAGGATTGCCAAAACATCAATCATGATAAGAGTAATCTCTGAATCGCTAAAAACGATTTCATTAAATTCCTGAATACTGATTATGCGTAATTGAGAATATGCGGATGTTTCATGATTTTCCTGGATATCCATTTTCATGGTTTCCTCTTCTGATATTATCAGAACTGTTGTATCACGATCCAAGTTGCCATGAAACATATATTGCGGATAAATAAATGCTTAATAGATCAAATGTAGTGTTTAATCGCATAAAAGTCAATGGTTTTCGCAAAATAAATCCTGCTAATTACCAAAGTATATTTTGATAAGTTTCATGTATTCAAAGGATTGCTTGGGTTAAATCATAATCAGAAAAGCCGTGAGAGATTCCGAATTGTCTAATTTGAGTTTTTTCCGAATATTATGACGAGTGGTTTCTACCGTTGAAATACTTAGATTGAGCAGGTTGGCAATATCTTTTGTTGTCAGGTTTAACCGGATCAGTGAACAAATATTGATTTCACTTCGGTTTAAATCAGGACTGTATGCCATCAGTTTTTCCATGAAGGATGGATGAAGCTGATTAAAGGTTTGTTCGAACTCGGAAAGTGTATCGCGTGCAGCCTCCCTTGTTATTTCATTCAGGATACGGATATACTCTTCCTGGTCTTTTTTTCTGGTGAATTTTAATGTGAAGGGTAAGAGTTTCTCACGAACGGAACGGTTTGTATTGGTCAGGTCGATACGCATCAAAGATTGATAAACCAATTCCTGTTCTTTGATACGGGCTTTATATTCCAGTTCTCCAATCCGGGCTTCCTTCAGTTCGGTTTCCAACTGTGATTTTTTTAGTTCCAGCTCGCTGTTCCGGGCAACCTGGGCCTCCCTGAGAGCTTTCTCTTCAGCAAGTAAACGCAACTGCTTCTGACTTCTAATACTATACCGATATATGATTAATACAAGTAGTACCGAAAGGATTAACATAATGATAATGATCCTTAACCAGATCATCTTTGAATGTTGTATTTGCAGACTTTGCCGGAGAATAATGTTTTCCGATTCCTTTTGCTCTGTCTCAAAGCGGGTTTTTAGCCGTGCTATCTCGTTCCTTGTCTCAATGGAGAGCAAACTGTCAGAAAAGGCTATCCCCTCCAACGCAAGTGAGTATGCTTCGCGATATTTTCCTGCATTTGCAAGGAATTCTTCTTTCTGCTTCAGAAATTGCGAAAGAACCCTTGTCATTTCTCTTTTTCTGGCCATCACGATCGCACTGTCTGAAAACATTAACCCTTTTTCTATTTTACCCTCTTCGTTATATAATGAAGCCAGTGTATGCAATGCGTAAACTTCTCCGTCAAGCATACCCTTTTTCCGGCAGATGGCTAATACTTCTTCCATTAAATTCCTTGCTGTTTCATATTCCCCCTGATTTTTTAAAACTATCCCGGTATTGTACTTAATCTTTAAAAGGTTGATCGAATCATTCATTTGCAAAAATTCTCTACCGGCCTTGTTGTAAAAGATCAGGGAAGAATCAAGCTTTCCCATCTGCCGGTAAAGAATACCCAGATTCATTAATCCCATAGCATATTCACGCCTCAGATTTGATTCTCTATTTAAGTTTATTGCTCTGTTTAAGTAAGGCCTTGCTCCATCATAATCTCCGGTATTCATCAGGGTCAATCCAATCTTTTCCAGGGCAAGGGCCTGGTTGTGAGTATTTCCAGACTGTTCTGAAAGCTTTACCGACTCAGTGAAGGTTCGAATAGCTTCTGCATATTGGCCCATTTCTTTCTGCAGTGAACCGAGACTTAACGTGAAAAGATTCTGGTCTGCTTCTCTTCCTGCGTTTTTTGCCATTTCAAGGCCCGATTTAAATGCAGATTCTGCTTTTGGGTAATCACTCAAGTCTAAATATAGATTTCCTTCAGCCAGGAAAATTGAAGTTTGCAAGGAAGTATCCGCAATGGAAAAGGATGCCGACTTAGCCTGGTTAATAAGTTCAATAGCAGTGTCATACTTCGAAAGGCTCGTAAGTATTTTAGATAAGCCTATCAGGGCTTGTATCCTTATTTTGCTCTTGTTATCAGCGTTTGTGGCCAGGATGATACGATATAGAGAATCTGCCTCCACCGGCTTTGAATGCTTTAAAGAATCAGCAAGCACCAGAATAGTTTCCTGATTATTGCTTCCTGAATGATCGATATTCCTGTTACAGGAATTAGCAGATAATATAATTAACAGGCAGATGATTATTTGATACCTGCGAAATTTCATAGATGCCCCTAAATTTGTTTTTATGTATTTTACTTGTGCATTGTTGTATGGGTATCTGACAACTCCAGCGCTAATCCTACTGGCCTGTTGCTTTTAACAGGTTGTCTTTGACCCAGTTATTGTAAACATCCTGTGCGATAAGAGTGGCTGCTTTGTCAACATAATTGGGGTCCGTAACAGTGATATCGCCCGTCCATACAGCTTCCTGGCTATTTTTTACATATAGGTCGGCTTTCAGATTGACCGTGGATGTTGTTACCCAGTACCCTCCTGTTACCACTCCGCTGTTCCAGTATCCACCTCCCCAGTAAGGGCCTCCCCAATATCCTGCTCCCCAGCCTCCGGTATAGGTCGGTGGTACATAACTTTTGGATGTGTCTGTCCCTTTATAGGTAAACACCAGTACCCCATCTGCTCCCAGACTGTCAATCTTTTTCTCAAGTTGTTCTATGGTATATTTCACTGTTGGATTGAGAAAGTCCAAAGAGCCAATGGCTTTCACCCCCTGTGATTGAAAATAAGTCACAACGGATTGCTCAAAGGGTTTGGTGTATTCAAGCTTGTTGAATAAGGGAATAACGGCTACTTTGGAAATTACTGATTGATCATTGGGATTTTTCCAGCTGGTAAGGGTTACCGGCGATTGACAAGCATTAAGCAAAAACATAATACCAATGATTGCCATTAATGTTACGACTTTGGTCTTTGTTTTCATGGGATTTTAATTTGATTGTTGGGTTAAAGGTATGATGTAACCTGCATATTGTCAATAGCCTTAGAAGAAAATTATTGCTTTTCGATAGTGGTAGTTGGAAGGAGCATATTTCCAATAAGTTAATACAAACAAAGCACCAATCATAAATCGTCTCTGATTGGTGCTTTATAGTTTAGTGACAGACCTGCAATTTTCTTATTGTTGTAAATCAAACCTGTCGAGGTTCATGACCTTGTCCCAGGCAGCAACGAAATCCTTAATGAACTTCTCTTTAGCATCGGAGCTGCCGTAAACCTCAGCCAAAGCCCTGAGTTCTGAATTTGAACCAAAGATAAGATCTACCCTGGTTCCAGTCCACGAATGCTTGCCCGTTTTCCGGTCACGGCCTTCAAAATATTCCCCGGCATCTGAAGCCGGAGCCCATACCGTGTTCATGTCAAGCAGATTAACGAAGAAATCATTTGTTAGAGTTTCCGGGCGTTTTGTAAATACTCCATGTCTGGTGCCACCAAAATTAGTATTTAAAACCCGCATACCACCTATAAGGACGGTCATCTCAGGAGCTGTCAAATTTAGCAGTTGCGCTTTATCTATCAATAATTCCTCCGTTAACACGATGGATTTTGTTTTGAGGTAATTCCGGAAACCGTCAGCTATTGGTTCCAGAACAACAAAGGAATCTGCATCGGTTTGTTCCTGCGATGCATCCATTCTTCCGGGAGTGAAGGGGACGGTTACATCATAACCTGCATCTTTTGCAGCTTTCTCAACTCCGGCACAACCGGCCAATACGATCAAATCGGCCAGTGAAACCTTTTTACTGCCCAATTGGGATTTGTTGAATTTTTCCTGAATTTCTTCCAGGATTTTCAATGTTTTGCTTAGTTGTTCAGGATTGTTAACTTCCCATTCTTTTTGGGGAGCAAGCCTGATCCGCGCACCGTTAGCTCCCCCGCGTTTGTCAGATCCGCGGAAGGTAGATGCCGAGGCCCATGCTGTTGATACCAGTTGGGATATTGTTAACCCGGATTTCAGAATTTCGGATTTCAGGTCAGCAATGTTTTTATCATCAATAAGTGTGTGGTTTACTGCCGGTATAGGATCTTGCCAGATCAGGTCTTCTTCAGGAACTTCAGGGCCCAGGTAACGTGTTTTGGGTCCCATATCCCGGTGTGTAAGCTTAAACCAGGCCCTTGCGAATGCCTCGGCAAATTCATCGGGATGTTCATAAAAACGCCTGGAGATCTTTTCATACACTGGGTCGAACCGTAATGATAAATCGGTTGTAAGCATGGTCGGACGATGTTTTTTTGTTGAGACATGTGCGTCCGGAATTACCTCATCCGCGTTTTTTGCTACCCACATGTAAGCGCCTGCCGGACTTTTCGTTAGTTCCCATTCATATTTGAAAAGGTTTTCAAAGAAATAATTACTCCACGTTGCAGGGGTTTGTGTCCAGGTGACTTCAATACCGCTGGTAATTGTATCTTTTCCTTTTCCTGTTCCAAAAGTGCTTTTCCATCCCAAACCTTGCTCTTCGATACCGGCTGCCTCGGGTTCGGGCC
>Ga0180009_10001912_pt1 | contig 24784 bp, 22 predicted proteins | sample OS_PC_MetaG_FD_123537 | JGI IMG/M metagenome (GOLD analysis project Ga0180009, IMG submission 123537) | Groundwater microbial communities from the Aspo Hard Rock Laboratory (HRL) deep subsurface site, Sweden - OS_PC_MetaG | ecosystem: Environmental > Aquatic > Deep subsurface > Groundwater...
GACGAGGAGTTCGGAGGAATCAAGATTAAGCCTAAACGGTTTCATGGCGATTGGAACTACACAATTCTAAGCAATAAAAATTCACATACTTGACCAAGTTATTTATGCGCAATCACTTAGCTGAGCGAATAATTAAATGCTCTTCCAACGAAAACGACCTTGTGGCCGACCCCTTCGGCGGTTCTGGAACCATGGCGGCAGTGGCGGAGAAATTAGGCCGTAAGTGGATCGTCGCCGACCTGGGCAAGTTCGCCATCCATACCACCCGTAAGCGCATGATTGGCGTGCAACGTCTGCTAAAAAAGGAGGGCAAGCCCTACCGCGCCTTTGAAATTCTCAACCTTGGTAAGTACGAACGCCAGCATTACATCGGTGTTAACCCCAACCTGCGGGAAGAAGAAAAGCAAAAGCAACTGGAGGAGAAGGAGAAGGGGTTTCTCGAATTGATCCTGCGGGCTTACCGGGCTGAGAAGGTCGAAGGCTTCCGCACTTTTCATGGCAAGAAGGCCGGGCGTTTGGTAGCGGTGGGGCCAGTGAACCTGCCGGTGACACGCCTGTTTGTGGAAGAAGTCATTCTGGAGTGCCGCCAGAAGCACATCACCAAGGTGGACATTTTAGCCTTTGAGTTTGAGATGGGGCTGTTCCCAAATGTGCTGGACGAGGCCAGGGCCAAGGGCATCGACATTGTGCCCAAGTATATCCCCGCCGAGGTCTTCGATAAACGGGCGGTGGAGAAAAACCAGGTAGTGTTCCACGATGTGGCCTTTGTGGAGGTCAAGCCTCTTGTGAAGGGTAATAGCGTGGCGGTGCAGTTGACCGATTTCTCCGTGTTCTATTCCCAGGATTCCATAGCCGCCGCCGAGGCTGCCCTTAAAGACAAGGGCAGTAAAATCGTGGTGGAGAAAGGCCAGATTGTGAAGGTGAGCAAGGACAAGAACGGCATCGTCAGCCGAGAAGTTCTTACTCAACACTGGACCGACTGGGTCGATTACTGGTCGGTGGACTTCGACTTTGAGAACAAGCGGGAGATCATCCGTGTCAAGAACGCCGAAAACGGCGAGTGGGAAGAAGTCTGGACCGGGGATTATATCTTCGAGAATGAGTGGCAGTCCTTCCGCACCAAAAAGGATCGTACGCTGGAGCTACAAAGCGTCTTCCACGAATGCCTGCCGGGGCGGCGCAAGCTCGCCGTCAAGGTAGTGGACATCTTCGGCAATGATACGATGAAGATTATCGAGGTCAACGTGGGAGGAAAACGCTGATGGCACTACATCCTGATTTTCCCGATTCCCCACACGCCATTCTCGACCCTGCAATCCGCTGGTTTCCGGCGGACGAGGCGCTACGGGCATCGAGCTTTGAAAAACTCCTGCCGCCGCTGGTGCCGGAGCTGCGTAAGCAGGTGAAGCAGTGGCGGGATAAGGGTTACGCAAAGGCCACTGAAACCAGTCGGAGCCTGCTCAACTGGTGGTTCAACACGCCGCATTTCCTGCTCCAGGCAGACGGGACCATGGCTCAATTCCAGTATTACTTCGCCCAGCGGGAGGCAGTCGAGACCATCGTCTATCTTTATGACGTGGTGGGCATAAAGGACAAGTACGACCTGATGCGTTTCGATAGTTCTGGCGCCGTCTCTACCGGTATGTTCGACGAGACCTGGCGACGTTTCGTGGTGAAGATGGCCACCGGCACGGGCAAGACCAAGGTAATGAGCCTGCTTTTGGCCTGGAGCTATTTTCACAAGCTGTATGAGCCGGACTCGGATCTGGCGCGCAACTTCCTGGTTATCACGCCCAATATCATCGTGCTTGACCGCATCAGAAAGGACTTTAACGGCTTACGTATCTTCTTTGAGGACCCAGTATTGCCGGATAACGGCGTGGACGGGCGCAATTGGCGGGATGATTTTCAGCCCACCCTGCACATCCAGGACGAGGTTCGCATCACCCGACCCATAGGGAATATCTTCCTTACAAATATCCACCGGGTCTATGCGGGCGACGATATTCCGCCCTCTCCCGATGACAATAACACCATGGAATACTTCCTGGGCAAACGGCCTACCGGTGCAACCACAGACTCCAAGGTGGATCTGGGTATGATTGTGCGGGATATTGAAGAACTGGTGGTGATGAACGACGAGGCGCATCATATCCATGACCCCCGTATGGCGTGGTTCAAGTCCATCGAGGACATCCACAACCGCCTGAAGCAAAAGGGGGTTGGCCTGTCACTGCAAGTGGACATGACGGCCACACCCAAGCACAATAACGGTGCCATTTTCGTGCAGACCGTGGCCGATTACCCCCTGGTGGAGGCCATCTCCCAGAACGTGGTTAAGCACCCCGTGCTGCCCGACGTCCCCAGTCGCGCCAAACTGGCGGAACGTCAGAGCACCAAGTACACCGAGAAATATTCCGATTACATCCACTTGGGCGTGGTGGAGTGGCGCAAGGCCTATGCGGAGCATGAAAAACTTGGCAAAAGGGCTATCCTGTTTGTCATGACCGATGACACCAGGAACTGCGACGATGTGGCCGAGTATTTGGAGGGCAACTACCCGGAATTGAAGGATGCCGTTCTGGTGATTCACACCAAGGACAACGGGGAGATTTCCGAATCGGTGACAGGTAAGAACAAGGAAGAGCTGGAGCGACTACGAAAACAGGCCAACGAAATTGACGAACTGGAGAGTCCCTACAAGGCGATTGTGTCGGTTATGATGCTCAAGGAGGGATGGGACGTGCGCAACGTCACAACGATTGTCGGCCTGCGCCCCTATTCGGCCAAGAGCAACATTCTGCCCGAACAAACCCTCGGGCGCGGCTTGCGAAAAATGTACCCCGGAAGCGTGGAAGAATACGTCAGCGTGGTGGGCACTGATGCGTTTATGGAGTTCGTAGAATCCATTCAGGCCGAGGGAGTGGTTCTTGAACGAAAGCCCATGGGCGAGGGAACCCAGCCCAAGACGCCGCTGGTGGTCGAGATCGACAAGGAGAACGTAAAGAAGAACATCGAGGCACTCGATATAGAAATCCCGGTCATGACTCCCCGCGTTTACCGGGAATACAAGAACCTTTCTAACCTGGATGTGGGCGCTTTCGTCAACGAAAAGGTGGCTTATCGTCAGTTCAGCGAAGCGGAACAGCGGGAGATCGTCTTCAAGGACATCACCACCGGTGAAGTAAGCCACACGACCTTACTGGATACGGCAGGCGTCGCGGATTATCGAAGCGTCATAGGCTATTTTGCGCAGACCATCATGAAGGACCTGCGCCTTGTCAGCGCTTATGATGTGCTCTATGGCAGGGTTAAGACGTTTGTACAGAACCAGTTGTTCGACCGGCAGGTTGAACTTGACAATCCAAACACCCTGCGCAACATGTCGGAACTGGCCGCCACCAAGACGCTGATCGAGACCTTCAAGAAAGCGATCAACGCGCTGACCATTCAGGACAAGGGGGATGCCAAGATTCGGGACACCATCAAGTTGCGGCAAACGCGCCCCTTTGTGGTAAAGGACCAGGGATATCTGATCCCGAAAAAGAGTGTATTCAACAAGATCATCGGGGACAGCCGTTTCGAGCTGCTGTTCGCCCGCTTCCTGGAAGATTGCGACGATGTGGTCTCCTATGCCAAGAATTATCTTGCAGTGCACTTCAAGCTGGATTATGTGAATGCGGACGGCGATATTTCCAACTACTACCCGGATTTTCTGGTCAAGGTGTCGGACAAAGAGATTTGCATTGTCGAAACCAAGGGGCAAGAAGATTTAGACGTACCGCTGAAGATTCGGCGACTACGGCAATGGTGCGAAGACATCAATCAAGCGCAAGCGGACGTGAAATATGATTTCGTTTATGTGGATGAGGAGAGCTTTGAAAAATTTAAGCCCGCATCCTTTCGGGAATTGATTGGCAGCTTTACCGAGTACAAAGAGAAAATATAATAAGGCGCTGCAGCTAACGGCTATTCCGCTGCACTTCACAGCTGAGGGTGAGCTTTAGTAGGCGGTAAGCGGGACGTTCGTGCAGAACGTGTTTAATTCATCACTTCCGATCACGTGCATAACAGGCACTCAAATTCGGCAGCATTTCCTTCGAGGAAACCACTCGGGTCTCACGTGAATTGGGGGACGTGATTCAAACTTTTTCTAATAGTTCAATTGTATAGGAATTTCCTTTTTGGACACGGATGTACACAGATTATCAGGATAAACTGAAAAGAAAATAATTATCTGTTGTTATCTGCGCAAATCTGCGTCCTATTAAATTTAAGAAGCGTTCCCGCATCATTCCTGCAATGGTCATATTCGTGCGGATATGTGTGACAGGGACAAGCCGGGGGCTGGTTAATAACATGATCCCCTTTTTTCCTCTGGATAACAAAGCCGTCAAGCTCAAATATTTTTCACTGACACTCACACTGACACTGGCACTAATTATTGATACTGGTAATGGGCGCGGGGATTCTTCCCCCGAAGTGAACGACGGTGGAGGCAATAAGGATCATGGCAAACTGCCCGCGAATGGCTGTCTGAGAAAGGTCTTCAATGTTGCAACGATTCTGGAAGAGAACCTTGGATACGCTGGCCACGATTCCTGGCCGGTCACGCCCGATTATGGAAACAGCAACCCAGTCACTCATGCCAACCCCCGTTCCAAGGCATGTTAACCACAGAGGTCCCCGTGCGGCATAGCCGCAATCAAAAAAATATTATAGGACGCGGATAAACGCAGATAAACACAGTTAAAAGTCTTCACATAATTTTCAGAAACTGAACATTAGTGGTACAGCTGTAAAGACACCTGTATTCATTCTCTGTGGTCTCGGTGTCCTCTGTGGCTAATTATTTTTTTAAAACTTTTCCTCTCCAGGCAAAGCGGTCGAGATTTAGACACCTATCTTTCAGTGGAGGATGGGGAGTGACTGGGGAGCCATTTTTCCCCTCGGCCTGGAAAAGATTGAGCGAGAACTTTTTGGGCTTCCGCAAGCTTGCCGGAGAAGTTATCTTTCTTGAATTCGGCCAACCACCTACGCATGATCAGCCAACCCCCGAACCGGCTCACGTTTTTCGTCCAGATCCGGTACCATCTCCACCATCCTTTTTTAAGGTTATGGAGATAGAAAAAAAGGACCGGGAAGGAAAGGATGTTCAACCCAATTTGAAACATGTGTTTGAATCGATAAAATCGTCCCATGATCTTGTGGATAGAGGCTTGCATTTCTTCTGGAGACATCGGTTCGTCGGGAACAAAGAGAGGAAAGTTTCCATCGTAGTATTCCCATCCGAGGTATTCTTGGGGATAAATTCTGTTCTGTTGCTTGAGCCTGTGGGTCAGTTCCGTGCCGGGCAACGGAACAGGCAACATTACCTGCACGGTGTCAATCCTTGCCTGTTTGATGAACCTCCGGAAGTGGCGGATCCGTTCCTTGGCCGACATTTTAAAATTCACGCCTTCTATAAGGGGATAACCGAAAATGAACATTCCGTGGACCATAAAGCCCGTTTGGTAATATCTTCGGGATAAGGAAATCATTTCTTCTGGTTTCAGCCGCTTGTCCATGGCCTTCAGCTCTTCCCCAATGGGAGATTCAAATCCTATGGCCACGTTGATAATTCCCGCCTCCCGCATAGCCTGCAGTAGTTCCGTATCCTTGGCTTTATCCAGGCGGATCTGAACCGTTATCGCAAACCGGGCCTTGGCCCTTCGTTGGTATTCTTTGAGCAGAAGACAAAGGCGTAGTGTTTCCAGCCTGTCCTGGCCAAAAAGATCATCGACAATAAAGAAACGTTTGGCCCCGCGCGTTTCATAAAGAGAAGCGATCTGCTCCATCAGGCGCTCGGGATGGGCATACCGGGCTTTCCCCTTGACCGTACAAAACTCACAATCCATTCCGCATCCCCGAACGCGTCCAATAGGATAGAGTTTAACCTTGGCATAGCGCACCAGAGAGAAATCGGGAATGGGCAGGTTATCAAACTCGGTTAAGGGCTTCCTTTCCTGTGTCCTGGCAAGTTGACCTTGATCCAGGTAGGCAATGCCGGCAATGTCCCCCCAGTGACGTTTTCCTTCGAAGGCCAGAAGAAGTTCCTTGAGGGTCTCTTCCCCTTCTCCGATCACCACTATATCAACACTGTTGTTCAAGGCCTCGGCTATGTTTTCTTCGACGAAGTGCTGCCCGCCGGCAAGCGTCATGACGCCCAGATTGCGGTAAAACCTGGCAATCTCATAAAGCCTGGGGATGGTGCTGGTCAAACCACCGTATAATCCGACGACATCGGCCGGCCTCAAACCTTGCAGGGCTTCGTGATCCGGCAGGCCGGAGGAGTTTCGCGGAGCGGATCTCCGATAATTGTTTTCATCGATGACCTCGACATCCCATCCTTCCACCTCATGGACGGCAGTGGCCACACTCACCGGCCCTAAGGCGGTTGTGACCCGGGCAACATGAGAATAAATGTTGAACGCGGGATATGCCGGGATAACAATCCTAATCCTGCGCCTTCTCCCTGCCTTGCTGCTCTGGGGACCCATCACACCTTCCATGGTAGTTCTCCCTGCATCTTTGAGATATGATACTTTACCTTGTTTCCTCCCGTAATACAAGGAAGAAGTCAGGTGACCGATGTAGGCTCCTCATTTTTTTTCGAAAAGCCTCACCAATCGTTCCAGGTGATGTTTTTCTTGCACGGACAATACCTTGAATACCTGCTTTGCTTCCCTGTCTTCCACCTTCCGTTCCATTTTTAGGTAAAGGTCTTCAGAATTGATTTCCAGGGAGATGGCCAGTTCTAAAATCTCTTTCAGGTCCTGCCCTTTCACCCACGCCAGCGCTTCCGTCAGGGGCACGCCGCCTTCCATACTGTATACTTCTTTGAATCCTGCTCGGAATAAAATGGCCGCAGCCGCCCGGCTGCGTACTCCCGAAGCTCAGTAAACAATCGTTGGTTTTTGGGGGTCCAGTTCCTGCGCGCTCTTTTCTAATTCACCCACGGGGATTAATTGGGCCCCCGGCAGATGCCCACTTTCATATTCTTTAGGTTGGCGGACATCCACCAAGTTATAATCTCCCGGAGAATTTCTGTTCAAAAAATCTCGAACTTTTTCGACCGGCCAGGTGGGAATCGATTTGAAATAATCCAGAATGCTCATTTTGCCCCTCCTAAAGATTAATCTATCCCTTCATCTTTCTCCTTGAGCTCTCCAGACACTTGAAATTGTTTCATGAATTTCCTGTCAATGTAATCCTTTAAAATGAAAGAAAGCCTGCCATCCCATATCCAGTTTTTTTCCAAAGAATTCCCCTTCCGTCTCCCATGTTGAAGATCAGCATATAATCTTTCTGCGGTTGAAAGGTTTGCATTCCTCCTCCTTCCAGGGCGGCCAGGAGATTGTGCAAAAGGATGGGATTCTGCCTTACGGCATAAACTCCTACTTTGGCCAGGGGACGTCCGGATAGGCTGATACAATCTCCTCCCCCCAACATTCCAGGGTGAGCAACGCTTTGCAGGTAAGAATTGACCAGTAGACCTCCATCTTCCCCGGTGGGTAGACCGGAATCCCGGAAAATCGGCAAGGGTTTGATTCCCATCGCTATAAAAGCAAAATCAAAGGCCAGACTTTTTACATCGGATAAAACAACCGTGCCTTTTTGGATTCTTTTAACATAAATTCCTTCGATGACCTCGATTCCCCTTTTAGTGAAAGATTTTAAGACCAAAGTTCTTACCTTCTCGGGAAAGTCACCCAGCAGCCTTTTCCCTCCGATAAGGGTAATTTGGGCCTTGCCATTATTTTCTGCGATCAACCTCCAGAGGTTGGAGGCTATTTCAACTCCTGCTGGCCCACCCCCTACAATAGCGAATTTCAATTTATTTTGAGGTAAAGCCTTCAGGATGGAATGGCGAGCCTGAAAAAGATTGACCACGGGTTTAACAGGGAATACATTTTCCAGCGGCCCTGCAATAAGCGATGCGACGGGAATTTCACTGCCGGTATTAAAGGAGACCACATCATAAGGCACCTGTTCCCCAGTGGATAAAATCAAGGAACGATTTAACGGGTCAATTTTAACAACCCTATCTTCTACAAACAGGCCTCCCCGGTCTTGAGTAAGCTTTTTAACGTGAAAACGAACTTCCTGGGGCCGGTAGATCCCGGAGAGCATTCCTGGGCCCATGCCGGAGTAATAATGGTAGGCCGAAGAACTGATCAGCGTGACTTGGTGTCCCCGCTGAACATACCGGTCGAGGTGTAACAGGGCCGCCAGGTGGGCATGCCCGCCTCCGACGAAAACGAGATGTTTCCCCATCTTCGACATGACCTCTTTTTAGGAGGGTAAGATTTATAGCTATTTTACCACGGAATAAATTCCGAGAAGGTAGTTATTTAATTTTAAAATTTAATTGCAGCGTACGGCCAAAAGGCGTATTCTCCTGAAATTATTTCTTTCTTGAAATTTTCTTGACTCGGATACCAGCTTGTAGTATATGGCTTCATGAATCTTTTTAGGAGGTTAAGAGTCTAACAGGCTTATTTTTAAAACCTTCCTCCTTTCCGTTAGTCGATAAACCTTAAGGGAGGAATCTTCAAGCTGAGAGAATAACATCATGCGACCAACATATGCAGAAATTGATCTTGCCGCCATTCGCCATAATATGCGCCAAATTCGAGCAGCCGTTACCCCATCGATTTTTATTATGGCCATGGTCAAAGCTAATGCCTATGGGCATGGTGCATTCAAGATAAGTGCAGCAGCCCTGTCAGCGGGAGCAAATGGTTTGGGCGTGGCCATCCCGGAAGAAGGAGCGGAGCTGCGGGAAAATGGATTCCAAGTCCCCATTTTCGTGGTTGGACTTACCCTGCCGGAACAAGCTTCCTTAGTGGTTGATTATAATCTGGTGGGGACGGTCTCAACCTTGGAAGCTGCTCAGGCACTGGCAGATGCGGCACGCCGCCAAGGGCGGACTGCCGAGGTGATGCTCAAAATTGATACTGGAATGGGGCGGCTGGGGATTCGTCCTGATCAAGCTTTTGACTTTGTACAAAAATTGCTCGCCATTCCTGGTTTGGAGTTAAAAGGGATCTTCACCCACCTGGCCACGGCCGATGCGGCAGACAAAACCTATGCCAACCAACAATTAGATTTATTCACCTCCAGCCTGAATAAAATCACCAGCGGTGGATCGGCTTTAACCTGGATATCCGCCGCTAACAGTGCCACTATCCTTGACCTCCCTCATGGCTATTTCAATATGGTTCGCCCGGGCATTATCCTTTATGGCCTATCCCCTTCAAAAGAGACCCAACGTCGCTTCCATCTTTTCCCGGCCATGCAGTTTAAGACCAAAGTGGTCTATATAAAAGAAGTTCCACGGGGAACCCGGGTTAGTTACGGAGCCACCTATACCACATCCCACGAGACGCTGCTGGCCACTTTGCCGGTTGGGTATGCCGACGGCTATAACCGTTATTTGTCCAACAGAGCTTCCGTTCTGATCGGCGGCCGACGCTGCCCCGTGGTCGGCCGGGTATGCATGGATCAAATCATTGTTGATCTTGGCCCTCGTTCAGATGCCAGGATTGGCGATGAGGCGGTGCTGTTTGGCCGCCAGGGAGAGGCGGAGATTTCGGTTACGGAATTGGCCGACCTTGCCGGAACCATTCATTATGAAATGATATGCGCGATCAGTTCCCGAGTACCAAGAGTTTATGTTAATGAATAAGTCGGTCTTTAATGAGAGAGATAGTGATCCCAACCACCTCCAAAAGAAAATCCGGCCATTGAACTCGTTTTTTATAAAGACTTTATCTTTTATTTTCGAACACGCCGTCGCTTTGCGGAAACAAGCGGGTGAGCTTTGCCCAGCTTCTTTACCCGCCGATGCTTCCTCGTTCATGCCCTCCCGCCTGGATTAGGACACAGCTTCCCCGCAGGAGAGGGCGAAAGGAATTCTCCCGGGCTTCTACCCCATCATCTTCTTCATTATTTTCGCAGCCCGCGGAGGATTGAAGACTCCGCAGTCACACAGGCGGGAGAGTTCTACGGAAGCCTCCTCGAGGGTGCGTTTCTTGGACCGGACTTCTTCCAGCAGGGATTCGACCAGGGCCGGGGAAATCATCGCATGGCCGCACATAGTGATAATTTCCATGACCGGGGGTTTAGGAAGTTTTTGCACGGCCCCGATGGTCTCCAGGGAATGGTTTACCGTATGAGGTTTCAACCCTATTGACTTACAGCACTGGACCACCTGGTCAAAGAGCCCGGAGATTACCACCGAGATCCCCAGGTCTTTTTCTTTCAACTCTTTGAGGCACCCCAACATATTTTCCCGATCCGGGAAAACGGCATGGGCGATCCGCTGGTTATCCGTGCTCATCAACTTCTCCATGGTGGTCCTATGGCTGTTGCCGACCCTGGCGTTCCCAAAATTAACGGTTTTATAATGGGAAATAATCTCGAAGATCTTTTTCATTTTTTCTGACGAACCCTCCAGGTTAAAACCCCGGGCAGGCATGATGAGCATAACGTAATCTTCCCTCAGGCTCTTTTCATCTCCTCGACGATGTAAGGTGTGGGTCATGGATTTCCTCCTATTTTCCTGGGCGCCCCAAGCCCACATTGGTTTTGGTGTTGGGCCGGATCGTAAACCCCACGCTTTTAGCAATGGGTAAAGTGGGGATGGAACCGTCTTCTGCTATCCGGGAGATCATCTCCATGGTGATGACGGTCTTTAACATAGGAGCGACCTTTTTAATGGTTTTCAAAACCTCTTCTAATTTTTCCAGGGCCACGAGGCACTCGATGATCGCCGAAAGGGCTTTCTCGTTAAGAACCTCCGGTTTGAGCAACCCCTTGCTCTTGTCGATCATCAAGGCCGTCACCGGATTTTGAGATTCGAACTGGACGCCCAAAGGAGCCAGGGCCATGGCCATGGTTTGAACATCGCTGAAGCGGGTCGCCACGCCCGGCCGGCCGAATTCCAGGCCGATTCCGGCGAACCCCGCCTGGAAACGATTGGTGACATCATTGGTCTTCATCTCTTCCGTGCCCCGCCCGCCGATGCCGGTGCTGGGGTGCCGGATGAGAGGGTTGCTGAATTCCTGGCGCACGATCCGCGGGAAGGCCAGCTCTTGTTGGTAGATGGCGTCGGTCGGGCAGACGTCGGCCCGCGAACAGACACCGCATTCCACGCACTCGTCCTCGATCACCTCGCGGATCTCTCCTTTCTTGCTCTCTACGATGGCTCCCACTGTGCAGTAGGGTTGGCAGGCCCCGCAGTTGCTGCATTTTTCTGGGTCGATTTTCATGAAGTTTTACTCCTCCTTTTGGTGACGATAAATTTCTGGATGAAAGGATAACAGAGCGAAAGAATCGCAAAACCGATGAGGCCGCCGCTGATCGGACGGGTAATCAAGACCGACGGGTCAAAGTCGGAAAGGAGCATGGCCCGGCGCAATGATACCTCGGCCAGCTCCCCCAGGATCATCCCCAGGACCAGCGGGGCCAGGCCGAAATCCAACTTCTTCAGAAAATAACCGGCGAAACCGAAAGCCAGGGTCACGTAGACGTCCGACATGGAGTTGTTCAGGGCATAGGAGCCGATGACGGCAAAAAGAAGGATCGACGGCCCGATTTTATGGTAGGGGAAATCCATTACCCTGGCCAGGAATTTAATCCCGAGGATCCCGGCCAGGATGATGAGCAGGTTGGAGAAAAAGTAACCGGCGAAGATGGAGTAAACCAGCTTGGGTTGCTGGATCATCATCATCGGCCCCGGATGGACCAAAGTCAAAAAATAGAGTTTTACCCGGACGGACTGCCGAAAATGCTAAGCAGGGTTTATATATTAGAAATAGCTGCCTATGTCAAGATATAATTTCTCGATTTCTCGACGTCCCGAATGGCAGGATAGAATCATGAAAGAGGGAAATCTGACATTCTTTATCTTCCCCGAGCTTTTTTCACCTCGCCCAGGAACTTTTGGGCATTGGCCACGATCACGGAATATTTTTTCTCGGCCACGGCCTTTTTATCCACCAGTTCCCCGCCGGCGGCAATAGCTGCAGCTCCAGCTTTGATGAACTCTCCGGCGTTCTGCAGATTTACTCCGCCTGTAGGGACCAGGGGAATATGGGGCAGCGGGCCTTGAATGGCCCGGATGTAAGCGGGGCCTCCAACCTGGGCGATGGGAAAAACTTTGACTAAGTCTGCCCCAGCCTCCCAGGCCGTAAGGATCTCAGTGGGGGTCAAGGCCCCGGGGATCACCACAGCACTGTAACGGTTGGACATCTTGATTACTTCCAGGTTCAAGGCCGGGGTTACCAAGAACCGGGCGCCGTTGAGGAGCGCCATCCGGGCGGTTTCCGGGTCGAGGATTGTGCCGGCCCCTAATAAGACTTCCTGGCCAAATTTCTGGCTCACTTCTTTTATTACGTCTATGGCCCCGGGAACGGTCATGGTCACTTCAATTACCGTAATGCCCCCTTCTTTGATGGCCTTGGCCACCTCAAAAGCTTCCCCAGCCGAAGAGACTCGGATAACCGGAACAACCCCTTCCTCAATAATTTTCGCTAAAACTTCTTTCATAAAACCCCCTTGGAATGCGGATTGCGGAATGCCGAATGCGGAATGGAAAAAATTCCGCACTCCGAACTCCCCATTCCACATTTTTTTATCTGGATATTCTCAACCCTGCCCCTTTGATCTGGGCTTCAACTTCTTCCAGGGTTGACCAATTGAAGTCGCCGGGCATAGTATGTTTCAAGGCAGCCAGGGCGTTACCATACTTAACGCCTTTTTCCGCATTCCCGGTGAGATAGCCATAGATGAAGCCAGCGGTAAAGGAGTCGCCAGCCCCGACACGGTCTACGATCTCAACGGTGTAAATGCGGTCCGCATAAATTTTTCCGTCGGCGTAGGCGATGGCCGTCCAGTTATTTTTCCACACCGAAAGATCTTCCCGGAGAGTAATGGCTACCGCCTTGATCCCAAAAACTCTGGCCAGGCTTTCCGCAACTTTCTGATAGCTATCCTCCCGGATTCCGAAAACAATTCCTGTATCCTCTTCCGTAGTGGTAAGGATGTCCACCAGCTTCATCAAAGGCGCTTGGCAGCTTTTGGCCTCAGCGGGCGACCAGAGTTTCTTGCGGTAATTGAGGTCATAACTCACTAAGCATCCTGCCTCCTTGGCCGCCTTCATGGCGACCGCCGTGGTTTCGGCAGCGGATGCGCTAAGCGCGGGCGTGATGCCGCTGACATGGAAGAGCTTGGCTTTGGCAAGAACTCTTTTCCAGTCCACCTCGCCGGCCTGGATCAGGCTGATGGCCGAATTTCCCCGGTCGTACAGGACGGAGCTGGCCCGTGGAGCCGCACCATATTCCACGAAATAGAGGCCCTGCCGACCTTTATCGCTAAAGAGTACCTGGGAGGTATCTACTCCCAGCTCCCGGGCCCGGTTGCGCACCATCTTTCCCAGGGCATTGTTGGGAAGTTTGGAAATCCAGGCCGCCGGCATTCCCAGCCGGGACAGTCCTACGGCCACGTTCAACTCGCTACCACCGATCTCCACATCCAAAGAATGGGTTTGCTCCAGGCGCCCGAAATGCGGCGGCGACAGGCGGAGCATGGCCTCGCCGAAGGTGACGACGTCGTACATCATTGCCCACCTCTCTGCTTTGTTATTTGAGTGAGTTGGATATTATATTAAAATCCTTATCAACGGTCCAAAGTGTTACGGGTTACGGGTTACACGTTTCGGGTTGCCAGTTGTTAGGAGAAAGTTTTTTAAAACCTGCAACGCGCAACTCGAAACGCGCAGCTCCCTTTTAAAGATCCACTCCATCGATCGTCGAGCCGCAGTTATGACATTTATTCCCCTTCACCTGGTATTTGAGGATCTGAAATCCCCATCGGTCCACCAAGAGCTTACCACAATGGTAACAAAAAGTATCTTCTCCAACATCCCCGGGGACGTTTCCGGTATAAACATAGCGCAATCCGTTCTCCAGCCCGATTGTCCGGGCACGTTCAAGAATTCGAATGGAGGTCGGTGAGCAGTCGAGCATCTTATACATGGGGTGAAAGCGGCTGATGTGCCAGGGGGTTTCTTCACCCAAAGAGAAAATGAAGCGGGCGATGTTCTGCAATTCTTCTTCGGTGTCGTTAAGACCGGGAATGATGAGGGTGGTGATCTCCACCCAGACCCCCAAAGTTTTCATCACCTTCAGGGAATGGAGAACCCCTTGGAGTTTGGCGCCGCAATGCTTCTGATAGAACCCTTCTTGGAAAGATTTCAAATCTACATTGGCTCCGTGGAGGTGGGGGTGAATCGTCCGTAGAGCCTCTTCGGTCATGTAACCGTTGGTGACAAAAATGTTCTTCAAACCCTCCCGAGTGGCGAGCTGGGCAATGTCATAAGCATATTCGAAATAGATGGTCGGCTCCGTGTAGGTATAAGCAATGGTCCGGCAGCCCATTTTTTTAGCCCCAGCCACAATTTCTTCCGGGCTTATGTCTTCCCCCCCAATACGCTTCTGGTCCCTGGGCATCTGCGAAATTTCATAGTTCTGGCAGAAGTCGCAACGAAAGTTACAACCCACGGTGGCGATGGAGAAGGATCCTGTCCCGGGGGCGAAATGAAACATGGGTTTCTTTTCGATCGGATCCACATGGCGGGAGATCAGCCGGCGGTAAACCAAGGTGTAAAGGGTTCCCCCTCGATTCTCCCGCACGCCACAGATTCCGCGTTGGCCATCTGCAATTTGGCAATAGTGGTTACAGAGACGGCAATGGACTTTCCGATCGGGCATTTTCTGGTAAAGCATGGCTTCTTTCATAAGCAAACCTTTCAAGGAACCTCGGGCTCCAAGGCTTTTTTCTTGCCAAAAATCTTGACCAGCCAGACGGATAGCTCATAAAGGATTTGAATGGGGGCCATCATCAGAAGCATGGAGTAGGCATCCGGCGTAGGAGTCAGGATCGCTGAAAGAATAGAGTTAAGTAACAAAGCGTACTTGCGCTTTTTAGCCAGCACCTGATAGTTGATCAGTCCCACCCTCCCCAGGATGAGCATAATCAAAGGGAGCTCGAAGACCAACCCAAAGGCTAAGATCAAGCCAATAGCAAACGTCATGTACTTAGACAGCCCGATCATGGGTTGGAGATTTTCGCTGCCATAGGTTACCAAAAAATTAATCCCGACGGGCAAGACAAAAAAATAGCAAAAAAATGCCCCGGAATAAAAAAGGCTCGTGGCGGACAAAACGATGGTGACGGAATAACTTCGGGAATTGAAAGAAAAGAGGGGAGAGAAGGCTCCCCATAGGCCCTGGAAAATGAAGGGGGATGCCAGAAAAATACCCATAAAAAAGGCCAGGCGGAGGGAAGTAAAAAAAGCTTCTGGAAGGGCGTACATGATCAACGGTAAGCCCAGGGGTTTCTGCAGAAAGAACAGGGCTTCCTTCCAGAAAAAATAGGAAACGACCGAAAGGGCGAGGATGATGAGGAATATGCGAATCAAAGCTCCCCGCAGGCCTTCGAGCTTGTCGAAGACCTTGTTCCGGTCCATCTCCCGAATTTTATCCCCCCATCCCATAGAGGAAAATTATACGCCCGCGGGGGAGGATTGGAAAGACCAAATTTCAAATACCAAATCCCACATTACAAATAATTCCCAATATACAATCACCAGGCCCCAAACGGGTTTAAACGAATTTGGAATTTGGTGCTTCTCTTGGATCAAGAGAAAAGTTCAATGTTCATCGGCCCAAATTGAGGGATAGGAAGAGGCTAAAAGGGAAGATGGTCAGGACAGGATGGTTCCTTTGGAAATAACCACGATGCCCGATTCGGTGACCATGAATTTCTGGGCATCTTCCTGCAGATTGAAGCCAATCTTGTATCCATCAGGAATGCGGATGCCTTTGTCTACAATCGCCCGATTCACCCGGACGTGTCTACCTACATCGGCCCCATCCATCAAGATGGAATCGCGTACCTCGGAATGGCTGTGGATGCGCACCTTGGGGGATAAAATAGAACGAATTACTTTGCCCCCGCTGATGATGCAATCGCCCGAGACGAGAGAATCGTAAACGCCTCCGATTCGGCCTCCTTCATACTCTTCGAAGAATACGGTTTTCGACGGAGGAATGGGGGGGTGGTAAGTACGAATCGGCCATTCCTGGTCGTAAAGATTGAATACAGGGTCGATGGCCACCAGGTCCATGCTGGCTTCATAATAGGCATCCAGCGTTCCGATGTCCCTCCAGTATTTGGCGGTTTTTTTGTTTTCGTCCCGGAAACTGTAGGCATAGACCCGGTCTTGAGGAACCATGGCCGGGATGACATTTTTCCCAAAATCATGCTGGGAGTCGGGATCCTTGGCGTCTTCAATGACCCGGCGCACGAGAATTTCTGTATTGAAAACATAAACTCCCATGTTGGCCAGAATCAGGTCGGGATGACCCGGAATGGTTTTGGGGATCTCCGGCTTTTCCTCAAAGCCTACAATGCGAAACTCTTCATCGACCTGGAGAACGCCAAAATGGCGAGAAAGGTTTTTATCCATTTCGATGACGCCCGCGGTAAGGTCGGCCCGGTTCTCCTTATGGTAAGCAATCATCTCCATGTAATTCATCTTGTAAATATGGTCGCCGGAAAGGATGAGGACTAAATCAGGACGGTCCATCTGCAACACGTAGATATTCTGATAGATGGCATCGGCCGTTCCCAGATACCAATCCTCTCCGACGCGCTGCTGGGCTGGAATGAGGTTGATGTATTCCTCCAGTTCGGGATTGAATATATTCCAGCCCTGCATAATGTGCCGGTTTAGGGATAGGGATTTATACTGGGTGAGGAGGTTCAACCGCCGGATGCCGGAATTCAGGCAGTTGCTCAAGGTAAAGTCGATGATGCGGTATTTCCCTCCGAAGGGAACAGCGGGTTTGGCCCGATCCTGGGTAAGCGGATAGAGCCGTTCCCCTTTTCCTCCGGCCAGAACCATACCCACAATTCTTTCAACCAAAGCCGGCCTCCTTTTTGATCAAGATTTCGCTCGCTTCTTCCTCTTGTTCAGGACTTCCCGGATCTTTTGTTTAAGCTCGGTGAGATCTGAAGATTTAATCACGTAGGCTTCCGCTCCCCAGGTCATGAAATTATCCCGATACTGGGGATAGGCGGTGTTCAAAATGACCGGGACCTGGCGGTCTTTGCCCATCATGGTGGTCAGAGTTTCGATGCCGTCCATGACCGGCATGCGGATGTCCATGACCACCACTTGGGGCTTTTCTTTTTCGAATTTGGCCAGGGCCTCTTTTCCGTCTTTGGCCAGAATCACTTTATACCCTTCCTCTCTAAGTTCATCCTGATAAAGGCGAAGAAGGCTGAGGTCATCATCTACACAAAGGACTTTTTCCATGACTTACTCCTTTCGAAAAGAGGAAAGAATCAGGGAGCCCGGGATGAAAAATCATTTTATCACACTTTGCTGCCTGAGGCATCAACCCAAAAGTCAATTCCCTTCTTTCCGCAAATGAACCGTTCTTTGGGGAAAAGGAATCTCGATGCCTTCTTTTTGAAATCGCTCGAAAGTGCGATGGCGAAGCTTGACGCTGGCGTAAATCAGTATAAATGCCGTGGCCAGGGAGACCCCCACCGTAGCGAACCGCTCTACTTTGGCGGTAAGTTCCATGGCCCCTAAGGCCACCCGCCCACCGAAATGCCCCAGGCAAAATTTAAATTGCCCATTTCAAAATGACGGGCATTTCCCCCTGAAATTTAGTGGTCCTTTTCCAAAAGGTAAATTGATACCTCCGTTTTATTTTTGGCAGCAAGCGCTTGAGTTTCGACCCCAGCGTTGATGAGGGCAGGGGCCCCAGCGTCTCCTATGAACCGCAGAAACCGGGGAAAATGCTTAGTCTTTTTTCCCGCCAGGTTTCAGCACACCCAGCAACCAGGCCGTTAAGAATCCGACCAGGTAGCTTACCAAAATGGTTAAGACGGCGGAAGTCGAGATTTGCCAGAAAAAAAGCTTGACGGCCACCGGCTGGGTATTCTGAACGGCAAAAATTACTAAAAAGATTAGAAGAACGATCAATCCGATGATTTTTGGACTCATTTTTTAAATCTCCTTTCAGCCCTTTTTTTCCTCTACTCCCTTTTTTTATCCCTTCCCCAGAGGCCCTCGCTAATTGGCCAGACCCTAAAGTGGAATAAACTTCCAGAGCACAGGATATGATGCTTTCGGTTTTTCCTGGCCAAAGAAATTCATGGGGAGCGCTCAGAATTGTCCTCGGTGACCTCTGTGGTTCTATATGTTCTCTTGTTTTTCATAAAAGTTTTGACCGTACTTTTTTGTCTCCCCCAGAAGTTCATCGCACAACTTGAGGATCCGGTGGCGAACAGACTCCAAAGTGGTCATGTAGGGGTCGATATTGGATATTTTCCGGGCCAAATCAGGAAGCCCGAGCTGTTCTTCGATCCAGAGCGTAAAGTCTCCCTTCCTCCTTCCCAGGCGGAGGACGGCCTCAAGGGTATGATAGTAAACCACACTGTCATCCACGCCAGCCAGGATTTCCCGGAATTCCGTCAGAGTCCGCGCTACCAGCCCCGTGGGCACTTCAATGATCCGGGATTGCATGAAATGAAAGGGCTCTCCATAGATGACTCGGGGAATGCTTTCCAACTGGGAAAGATGCTCTTCGATGATGGTTAAGATCTCGCCCCGGAGGGATTCCAGGTTTTCGGAATCATATGGGTCCAGGATACCCAGTTTTTCCCCCAGGACCCGATCCCGCATCTGGATGGCTGCCCAAGTGGCGAAATCATTCGGGTAAGGCCCGGCGATATATTTATGGCGTAAAAAGAAACTGTGCGTGTGGTAATAGATGGAGTCGAGGGGAATCTCCTCGATGGCTTCCAAGAGCTGCTGTTCATCCCGGGCGCTGCGGCCGAGCATCTCCCGCAATTCCCAGCAGCCGACGAAAAAAAAAGGATGTTCAGCAATTTTTTTCTTCATCGGATTATTTGGTTCCACCAAAAGATCATTTTACCATGTTCCATAAATGCCAAGAAGAAAAGTTTATTCCAATCCTCGGCGCGTTTCAGCCCCCGACTTCAAAATGATGGCCGGTATTGGATTCGATAGGGTTGATTAATCAATCCCTTTTAAGGAACGATTCGCTCCAGGAGGGCTACTGGGAAGTTGTTGAAAATCTCCGCCGCCGAAAGGCCCATTCTATCGTCCCTTTTTCCTACTGCTACCCTTTCCCCCGTAAAGAGATGGCGATAGGTTTTTCCTCCCCATTCAGGGGGAAGCGTGAGCCAAGTATCCTTCCATACCCGCTCCCCCAAAGGGGGTTGTTCAACCCCGCCCGTAAGCCCGACTATTAAGCGAGGGGTTGCTACGAGGATTTCCTCGTTCGCCAAGATCCGGGCAAAGGCACAAAGGTGGCCCTTCTTTTCTCCGACAGCTTCCAAAGGAAGATAGGCACCCCTGGCCATGAGCTCTTGATGGGCCCTGCGGAAGTGGAGCGTGCGCAAGATGAGGTAGAGCTTGATCCTTCCATCCTGGCTCGCATCGAGGAGTTGCTGAATCAGGGGAATAAGATCCTGGCCGGCACGATCTACCTGGTCTTTCAGATCGTTGAGTAACCGACGGCGCTGCTGGTAGTCCACCGGACGGCGGTTATCCGGATCCACCAGGCTAAAGTCCCAAATCTCAGTTCCCTGGTACATATCCGGCACCCCTGGTGAGGTAAGCTTCAGAAGAACCTGGGCCAGGGTGTTAACCCGGCCAAAATAAGCCACCCGGTGCTGGAAAGCCTGCAGGTCGCTGAGGAATCGATTTTTTCCCCGGTTATCCACCACTCGCCCCACAAAATTTTGCACCGCCGCATCATACTCTTTATTGCGGTTGATCCAGCTCGTATGAACCTTAGCCTCTAAAGTGGCTTTTTCCATGTAAGAGGCGATGCGTTCCCGGAAATTGGCCAGCTCCTCAGCCGACAAAGGGGAACTGCCGTTCGTCCCTGCTGCCGGCCAGGACCCGACCAAGGTCTGGTAAAGCAGGTATTCATCATTACGGTCGGGAGCCGGTTGGCCATCCACCAGGATCTTTTTGGCAGAATTGAGGCGGCTCCAACGGTTTAAAGCGGCCCTCCATTCCCCGGGAATTTCCGAGAGCACGTTGATCCGGGATCGGACGTCTTCACTGCGCTTCGTGTCGTGGGTTGAAGTCGCCAGCAGAGAATGAGGCCATTTCTGCTGGCGCTCGATATTCTGCTGATGAAAATCCGCCACGGAGATCCCGAACCGGTCCGGATGCCCCCCCACTTCGTTTAACGATACCAGGCGGTTGTAAACGTAGAAAGCAGTGTCTTCCAATCCCTTGGCCATCACGGGACCGGTGATTTGCTGGAATTTCAGGACAAAGTCAATCAGCTTTCCCCGGTCTTCTTCCGGGAAGTTTTGGATATTGCGGAGCAGGAGAGTGTCGCGAATAAAATCAAAAATGGCTTCGGCCGTTCGCGGGTTCCGTCTTTTGGCCTCTTGCACCGCCGCCTCAATATAGGCTTGGTCGCGGGCTGGAACGGATTCCGGGCCGGTGATATAGGTGCGGTAGACGGGAAGGCAGGCGATCACCTCCCGGAGGATGAAGGTAAGGCTATTGAGGGTAAAATCTCGATACCAACGGTTCTTCTCCGAGAGACGCTCGAGCTGATGGCATATGGCCTGGATCTCACTGGCCATGGACACCAGCATGATTATTTTCTTGGTGGAGTTAACCAGATTGCCGAAATGGATCTGGTGCCCGATGAAGTGGCTATAAATCCGGTCAAATACCTTGGAGTTGCTCCTGTCTACGAACAGCCCGTTGAGCGCATTGAGGAATTCATAGCCGGTGGTGCCATAAACCGCCCAATCCGCAGGTAAGGGCTCCCCTTCACCGAGGATCTTTTCGGCTAATACATAAAGTGGCCAGGGAGCAGGGTCCTGCCGACCTGTCTGGTGGGCCATCCAGGCGTTTAGGAATTCTTTTCCCGAGCCAGGTTGCGGACCGGCAGGCGCTTCCCCGTTCAGGACCAGGGGATCTGTCGCTTTAAGCAGGATACCCTGTTCTTGGAGATGCAGGAAATAATGGGTTGGATTCCACAGGCCGTCCGGATGATCGACCCGCAGACCGCTAATTTTTCCCTCCTGCAGGAGGTGAAAAATAAATTGATGCGCTTCCTGGAAGACTTCGGGGAGCTCCATGCGGATGGCCGCCAGCTGGTTGATATCAAAGAAGCGCCGGTAGTTGATCTCGTCAGCGGCAACCCGCCAAAAGGCGGGCCGATAGGCCTGGGCATTGAGCAGATCGTCCAGCAGGTCGAAGCTGCGGGGGTCGCCCACGGCGCCGTTGAAGGCCTGGACGGCTGCATCAATGGCAGCCTTCACCTCAGAGCTATTCTGATAGAGGGCGGCAATGCGCCTTTTGATAACCTCCTTCTCCCTTTTCCGTTCTGCCAGCTTTTCGGGGGTCATCTCGGTTTGCAGGGGCAGGTAGCTGAGAGCCGTGAGAATACTCTGGAGTTCTTGCAGGTTTTCATTGTCCTTGCCCAGGGTCTTGGCCAGGGCATCGATCATATAACCCAGGATCTTGCTGTAGGTGCGGGGGGCCACGGGAAGTTTGTGTTCGTAATAATAGACATAGAAAGCTCCGTCTTCGAGGGTAAGGCGGAATTTCCCGCTTTCGAGCACCTTGCCGTATTGATCTTCCAGGATGGGGAGGAGGACTTTATTCTGAAGCTCAGGCTTCGTCGGATTCAGGTCAATGTCGAAATAACGAGCAAAGGTGGAACTGGGGCCGTTTTCCAGAACATCCATCCACCAGAGGTTGTTCCGGCTGATGCCCATGTGGTTGGGGACCACATCCAGAATAAGCCCCATGGATCGAGCCTGCAGGGCTGCGGACAAGGCTCCGAATTCTTCCTGGGTGCCGATGGCCGGGTTGAACTGCCGGTGGTCGCAAATGTCATAGCCATGGCCTTCCTCCGAGCAAGGCCTGAAAAGAGGAGAGGCATAGAGGTCGCTGATCCCCAGCTCATCAAAATAAGGGACTAGATCCTGGGCTTGCCGGAAAGTAAAATCCCGCTTGAACTGGAGGCGGTACGTCGCTCGGGGGATACGAACTCTCCCAAGGAGTTCCTGAAACCTTCCAGAAAAAGAGGATGGCGCTTGGGGATCGTTTATTTTCATCTTCTCCTTCAGCCGCAAGTGATACTGCAATGAAGTTTTTCCCCGAGGGCGGTGATATAGCCGACCCAGGTTTGGGCGCTTTCTTCACCTTTTTCAACTTTCTTCTGGAACTCCGGGTAAACTTTTTGTAAAATTTCATGATAGATATTCTGAACCTTCCAAAAGTCTACCTCGAAGGGCAGCGAGCACGCTAAGTCTACGATAGCTGCAAGCTTTTGCAGAGAGGAATGATCGTTCGGATCGGCCAGGAACTGCTGGGCCATGCGCTCTATCCTTCCTTTGAAGGAATAACCCAGGCCGGCCCCATCCAGTGGGACCTTCAGTCCTCGGGCTTCCTCTAAAAGAGAGGTAACCTGATTTAAGTCGAGTTCCTCGGCTTCCAAAGCCTGGCGGAGGCTCGCATTCAGGGCAAATTCTGCGGCCGTTTGAAAGCTCTTAGGAAAAGGGGTCCCTAAATCGGCCAGGAAGCGCATGAGAGGAACGGACTGTTCATAGAGCTGCTGATAAACAGCCGCAGCCTCCTGCAGGGTCTTGTCTAATATCTGGTTCAAGATCTTGCGTTGCTCGTCCCGGAACAAGGATTTTAATGAGTAGATATCCCTTCCAAAGCCCCGGTCCAAGATACGGATGACCTCAGGAATGTCTGCCCGGGAAAAAGCCCCGCTCACTTCCTGCATCAGCGCCTCGTAGGCTTCCTGCCCGCGGAAATTCCGGACCCCACCGCTCAGGTTGTGGTCTCCAAAGTGTATGACCCCGAAGCTCAGGAGAGCGGATTCCCCGGTGATTTGGGAAGTGAACCGCGCCCGGCCTACGGCCAGCCTCATCTTTCCCGTTTCCGAGCTCTGGTAATCTTCCCGGTCGACTTCATAACAGAAGATCCGGTCATGCTCGGGGTACGGTTCGAACAACGAGCGAATGGCATAGTGCCCTCCGACTTTTTCCAGGTCAACTATAGCAGGTTTTACGAATTTTTCGTATATGTGGCGGCCATCGCGGTGTTCGGGGATATTACTCTTCGCTCGCTCCAAGCGCTCGAGGAATTGGGCTTCAAGGTGGTCACCGAAAAGTTCATCCGCCAGTTGCAGGGCTCGACCGGCATATTGGATAACTTGGATCGTTTCGATCCCGGAGAGTTCATCAAAGAACCAGCCGCAGCTGGTAAACATCAGCAGAGTATGGCGTTGAAGTTCCAGTAGCTTATGAACCGTAATTTTCTCAACTGGATTCAGCTCCCGGAGAGCATGCTGGCGCAGGAAGCGGTCAATATTTTCCGGCGAGCGATCGAGGATGATGCCAATATACTCATCCCTCGCTTCCCAGGGATCTTTTAAGAACTTCTGCCCGTTCTCTTTATACAGCGGGGCTAAAGTATCCCGGAGCCAGTCCAGGGCTTCCCGCAGCGGAGTCCGCCAACCCTGATTCCATCCCGGGTTCATCCCGCTGTTGCACCCGCAATTATTCCACCACCGTTCAACGCCGTGAAAACAGCTCCAGGAGCTGTTTTCAAAGATTTCTACTTCATGCGTGGGGGGGTTTTTCTCCAGGAACTCCCCGTAGTTGGTAAGCCGGGCCAAGTTGCTGGACTCAATGTGTTGCAGGGCATAGGCCAGGGCCATTTCGCCATGGCGCTGGTGATGGCCGTAGGTTTCCCCGTCGGTCGCGATGTGCACCAATTGGGGCCAGGTGCGGGTATCCGAGAAAGCGCCGGTCAGCTGACCGGCAAAATGCTCTCCATTGACGAGCAGGTGCTCAAAAGCGACGGCTTGAGAGACGGGTCCGTCATAAAAGAACAGGTTGATCTTCTGGCGCGAAGGAAGACGGAGTTCATAGGCTCGGGAAGGGTCGATGCGCCCCCCGGAAACTTCATGCCAGGCCCGACCCTTGATCCGGCGTACCCGCTGGGCCTGGTGGGGAGAAAGGATGGTGAAGCGAATTCCCAAATTCGCGAGGATATCGAGAGTGTCCAAGTCGACCGCAGCCTCCGGGAGCCACATTCCCTCGGGGGGCCTTCCGAAACGGTGCTCAAAGTCGCGGATTCCCCAGAGTACCTGAGTGTATTTATCCCGCCAGTTGGCCAAAGGCAGAATCATGTGATTATAGGCCTGAGCCAACGCCGAGCCGTGACCTGAAAAATTTTTTTGGCTTTCCTTATCAGCTTCCAGGATGGCCTGATATGCCTCCGGCGCTTTTTCTTTCAACCAGGCCAGGAGCGTGGGCCCGAAGTTGAAACTGATTTTGGAATAATTATTGGTGATTTTGATGATCCGCCCTTCTCCGTCCAGGATCCGCGCGGTGGCATTAGGGATATAGCACTCTCCCGTGATCCTCTCATTCCAATCATGGTAAGGGTAAGCCGAATCCTGAAGCTCTACTGCTTCCAGCCAGGCATTTTCCCGCGGCGGCTGGTAAAAATGACCATGGATGCAAAGGTATCGTTCCACTTAAACCCCCTTGACCCGGGTGAATAAAGCAAAAGCCTGCGGGTGCAGAGTCATGTTGATCCTCCCCGTAGATTGAAGCTGCCCGGGAATCGAAC
>Ga0180009_10001913_pt1 | contig 24767 bp, 20 predicted proteins | sample OS_PC_MetaG_FD_123537 | JGI IMG/M metagenome (GOLD analysis project Ga0180009, IMG submission 123537) | Groundwater microbial communities from the Aspo Hard Rock Laboratory (HRL) deep subsurface site, Sweden - OS_PC_MetaG | ecosystem: Environmental > Aquatic > Deep subsurface > Groundwater...
CAGGAAGCAGTTGAAGAAGTCCCCCGCGCGGTCCGAGTCGACCAGGTCCGGCGGGTCGGCGCCGAGGATCTTGGTCACGTGCTCGGTGGCCAGGGCCTCGGCCCGGTGCACGTCGACCGGCGTGTTCTGCGTCAGGGGTCGGACGAGATACCCTCTGGGCTCGAGGCGCACATAGTCCACCATGACCGCCACGAGGCACTCGCTGTCGCCGCAATCGAGGGTCAGGGGCTCCTTGGCCTCACACCAGGCAGGCGGGGGGTCACCGTTGCAGCCGCACAGCGCAAGCAGCGGCAGCAGGGCGAGCAGGACAGGCGACCGATCCAGGATCATGGCCAGATCATACCAGATCGCAGGGGGATGACGCTGCCGACGAAAACAAGTACTCTTGCCGGCCTGACGTCGAGCAAGGAGAGGCACCAATGAGACCGATCGATCTGACCGTCCCCCTGGGGATCGGAACCCCTGCCTGGCCGACCTACGAGCCGCTGCAGGTCAAGTACTTCAAGCGTCTGGCGCCCAACGGCGCCAACGGCCAGCTGGTGACCCACTCCAACCACGTGGGCACCCACCTCGACGGGGAGATCCACTTCTTCACCCCGGGCAAGGATATCGCCAGCCTGGACTTCGACTACCTGATGCACGAGGGCGTGGTCGTCGACCTGTCCGACGGGGTTCAGGACTACGACATCTACAGCTCGCGCATGGTCGAGGAGCGCGTCGAGGTCCGCGAGGGTGACATCCTGATCATCCACACCGGCTACCACGCCTACGGCTGGGACCAACCCACGGCCGACGAGGTGCGATACATGCTGAAGCACCCCGGTCCGGATCGTGAGTTCGCCGAGTGGGCGCGCCGCAAGAAGCTGCGCTGGATCGGCGTCGACTGCGGCAGCGCGGACCACCCCTTCAACACCGCGATCCGGGGCTGGTGCCCGCGCCAGCTCCGCGAGTGCGAGGCGCACTTCCAGCAGAAGTACGGCAAGTCGGTGGAGGAGATCTTCGACGACTCCAAGTACCAGCTGATGCACATCGAGCTGTTCAACCACCACATCGTCCACGCCGAGTGTATCGGGGGCGACATCGACCTGCTGCTGAACCAGCGGGTGCAGATCGGCTGCTTTCCCTGGCGTTTCGTCGACGGCGAGTCAAGCATCGCCCGCATCGTCGCCTTCGTCGAAGACGACCGCCACGAGGAGCTGATGCGGGAGAAGGCCAGGCGTCCACTGACCCGGTTCGGCGACGTGGCCCACTTCGATTTGCGTTCCTCGCGCCCCTGCGGGGCGCGCCGGTCCTCGGCTCCCTTTGGGAGCCTCCGGGATGCGGCAGCGGCGCCCCGGGATGAGGCTGCGCAAATCGCCGAGCACCACAAGAAGGTGCACGAGAAGGCGGGGCGGTCGACCGGAAAGAAGGCAGCCAGGCCCGCCAGGCAGACCAAGAAGGCCTCGCCCAAGAAGAAGAGCCCGGCTCGAAGGCGGGGCTAGCGAGGGCCAGCGACCATTCGAAGGTGCACTGATGAAGAACATCCTGATCCTGGGGGCGGGCAAGATCGCCCGTCCCCTGGTGGGCTACCTGCTCAACAATCGAGACTACCGGCTCGTGATCGGAACGCTCGACGTGCCCCGCGCGCGGAAGTTGCTCGACGAGCACCCCCACGGCAAGGTGCTATCGGTCGACGTCAACGACCGCGCCGCCCTGGAGCCGTTGGTCCGCGAGGCCGACGTGGTGGTCAGCCTGCTCCCCGCCAGCTTCAACCCCTCACTGGCCCGCCTCGCGCTGGCCCACCGTCGCAGCCTGGTCAACACCTCCTACACATCGGACGAGATGCGCGAGCTCGACGAGGCGGCCGGCCGGGAGGGCCTGCTGCTGCTGAACGAGACCGGGCTGGATCCCGGGATCGACCACATGTCGGCGGTGCGGGTGATCCGCCGTCTGACCACGTCGGGGGGGACGGTGACCCACTTCACCTCCTGCTGTGGCGGCTTCCCCGCCCCCGACGCCAACACCAACCCCTGGGGCTACAAGTTCTCCTGGAGCCATAGAGGCGTGTTCCTCGCCGGTCGCAACCCGGCTCGCTACCTGAGGGAGGGGAAGGTGGTGGAGATCCCCGGCGCAAGCCTGTTCGACAGCTACTGGCCCTACCAGGTGGCGGGCCAGGGGGTGTTCGAGATGTACCCCAATCGGGATTCGCTGCACTACCAGCAGTCCTACGGCCTGAAGGCGATCCAGGGCATGTTCCGCGGGACGCTGCGCTACCCCGGCTGGTGCTCGACGATGCGCGCCGTCGGCAAGCTGGGCATGTTCGATCTCGAAGAGCAGGAATGGCCCCGGGGCACCACCTTCTGCGACTTCACCACCCGGCTGGTGCCGCCGGGAGAGGGCTCCATCGTCTCCCGTCTGACCGATTTCCTCGGGCTGCGGGTCGACTCCTTCGTCATCGCCCGCCTCGAGTGGGCCGGCCTGATGTCGGACCGGCCCGTGCCCGAGCGGAGGGCCGCACCCCTCGATGTGTTCGCCAACCGGCTGGCGAAGCTGATGGTCTATGGCAGCGGCGAGCGCGACATGGTGGCAATGCGGCACACCTTCCGCGCCGACTTTCCCGACGGTCACACCGAGGACGTCACCTCGTCGCTGGTAGAGACCGGGGTGCCGTTCGGGGACACGGCCATGGCGCGGACGGTCTCGTTGCCGGCCGCCATTGCGACGCACCTCTACCTGCAGGGGGAGATCAGGGCCACCGGGGTCCAGATCCCGACGCTGCGCGAGATCTACGACCCGGTGCTGGACGAGCTCGAGGAGCAGGGCATCGTGGTCAAGGAGAGCAGCACCACGACCTATCCCGGTCCTCTCTAGAACAGCCAGCGCACCATCTGGGGGTGCGGGTGCGGGATCACTTCCGTTGCCGCCAGCAGCCCCGACTCCCGACCCAGTATCTCCTCGGCGGCCGCCACCGCGGCCTCCACGTCCGCCTGCTCCCCGGTGAGGGCGAAGAATGCCTTGCCCCCGAGGCCGCGGGCCAGCCGCAGCTCGATCAGCTGGATCGCCGCCTGCTTGCAGGCGGCATCGGCGGCCAGGATGGCCGAGGCCACGGCGAAGGTCTCGACCACGCCGACGGACGCCACCGGGCCCACCTCGACCGTGGCCTCGATGGCCGGGACCAGCTGGGCGTGGGCGTTGGGCAGCAGCAGCTGATCCACAACCGTGGGACCGGCCACCTCCAGGCCGCGGGCATGCGACTCCCGCACCATCTCAACCCCGCCGCCCACCACGACCACGTACTTGCCGGGGCAGATCGTGGCGGACTCCAGCACCCGGATCGGCGCCCGCTTGGCCATCTCGTCGCAGACCCGGATCCCCCGCGCGATGGAGCTCATCTCGATGCAGGACAGCGCCGCGCGGCCCTCGCCCTCAGCGGCTCTCGATGCAGATCTCATTGTGGTCCACCCTTGTCACGCGGCCGTCGATCGATGCGTGGAGCCGGGCGCCGAGCCTGTTGTCGGGGATCTCGGCGATGAACTCACCTTCCCGCACGGTCTGCCCCGCCGCGACGGTGGGGCGGGCCGGGGCGCCGGTGTGCTGTTGCAGCAGAATGCGCACCAGTGGGACGTCCACGCGACCCCAGTCCACGCGATCCGCCGCCGCGGCCTGTTCGGTCAGGTCGAGTCGCGCCACCAGCCGGGGCAGGGGAACGCGACGGGACGCGATGAAGTCATGGGGCGTCAGCTCCCGCCGGTCGTGGGGGTTCTTCTGGCCGGCCTGGATCAGGTTGACCCGCATGCGGTCGAAGACCTTGCGTGGCGAGAGCCCCATGGGGCAGGCGTAGACCTCGCACACGCCGCAGAGGCAGCAGAGGAAGGCGGCTGTCACGTGTTGCGGCGGGGTCTCGCCGATGCCGCTGGCACCGAGGGCTCGCATCGCCAGGTGGGGCTGGATCGCGTGCCCCAGGTTCGCGCGCGGGCAGAGGTCGGTGCACATGCGGCACTGACAGCAGACGGCGCGCGCGAGCAGCACCTCCCGATCGATGGCGCGCAGCTTGCGCAGCACCAGCGGGTGGTCCACGGGCAGCACGATCACCCCGCTGGTCTTCTTGGTCACCGGCTCGTCGGGGTCGGTCACCACCCGGCCCATCATCGGGCCGCCCTCGACGATGACCCACCCCGTCGAGGTCGATGGTCCGCCGGCCAGCTCCACGGCGCGGCGCATCGGTGTGCCGATCGGAAGCTCGCAGGTCACCGGGCGTCGTACGTCGCCGCCGACCGTGAGCGGGCGCCTCGTCACCGGCCGGCCGTGGTCCACGGCCCGCGCCACCTGGGTCAGGGTGACCACGTTGTTGACCACCACGTTCACCTGAAGCGGGATGCCGCCCTCCGGCACCACGCGGCCGGTGACTGCGTTGACCAGCACCTGCTCGTCGCCGGCCGGGTAGTAGTTGCGCAGCTCGAACAGCTCCACGTCGGGGAAGCTGGTCCGCGCGACCTCGCGCACGCGCTGCACCACGTCGTGGTAGTGTCCCTTGAGCGCGATCACCGCGCGGGCGGCCCCGGTGGCCTCGGCCAGCAGGGAGAGGCCGCGGAGCACTTCCTCGGTGTTGTCGCGCATCGTTGCCTTGTCGCAGCGGAGCAGCGGCTCGCACTCGGCGCCGTTGGCGATGACGGTCTCCACGCGCGAGCCGAACTTGACGTGGGTCGGAAAGCCGGCGCCGCCGGCACCGACGATACCGGCCTCGCGCACCCGATCGGCGATCTGCTGTGCATCCACGTCGGGGAAGATAGCGGGCCGGTGCCGTTGCGGTCAACGTCGGGCGCGATACCCAGGCACTTGCGCTATACTGAGGAGGGAGGTGCCCATGTCTGGACGTGCCAAGGCCCAGTTCAGCTCGAACACCACGATCGTCGGCGGGCAGCCGCCGGCGAGGCAGGCCGCCGCCCCGAAGGGTGCTCCGGTCGGCATCGAGCGTGTGCTTTTCGCCGCCGCGGTGGACCCGGCCTTCCGCCAGGCGCTGCTCGCGGATCGGGCGGCGGCCGTGCGCGAGCGTGACCTGGAGCTTCGCCCCTCGGAGCTGGCGGTGCTGCAGGGCATCGGCGAGCAGCAGCTGCTGGCCACCATCGAGGCGATGGACACCTCGACCGAGAACCTGGAGCGGCGGACGTTCCTCAGGGCGGTGGCCGTGGCCAGCGCCAGCGTGGTCGCCATCGGCGGGGTCTCGGCCTGCACCGGGATCCGCCCCGACGAGCCGGACCGGGGGGTACGCGACGGCGGCGCGATCGACGCGGCCAGCGAGGCCGCCCCGACCGCGGATGGCATGCCGGCGCCGACCGGGATCCGTCCGGGCTGACCGGAAGGTTCCGATGCTACCGCCGTAGATGTAGATCCAGAGCGGAGGCGCGATGACCGAGCAGCCACAGCTTGATCCGCAACCAGAAGCTCAGCCTCGACCAGGCGCTCCCAAGGTCCTCGGCGTGCTCTCCATCATCTTTGGCAGCACCCTCCTGCTGTTCAGCATGGTGGGCGGGTGCATCAGCCTGGCCGGCAAGCAGGGCGGGCAGTCCGCCACATGGATGGTCAAGGGGCTGCCCAACCCCGAGGCCCGGGCCGCCGCCTACCAGCGGTTCTACGACGCGGCCCACCCGGCGACGGTGGCGCAGACAATGATCTTCACCCTGATGTCCGCCGGGCTGCTGATCATCGGCATCGGCCAGCTGCACTACAAGTCATGGGCCCGCAGCCTGTCGATCTACTGGGGCGTGCTCGCGCTGCTGACCCTGGTCGCCTCGGTGCTGCTCAGCCTGCTCGTGGTGCGGCCGGCCAACCAGGCCCTGTTCGCCGAGCTGAGCAGCATCTCCTCCGCGAGCTCGATGGACTCCGCCCTCAACTCGATGCTGGGCTCGTTCGCCTCGAGCCCGGTGATGGTGCTGGGATCGGTGGTGTTCTACGCCCCGTTTCCGATCATCCTGATGATCTACTTCTCCCGCGCAGGGATCCGCGAGGCGATGCAGAGCTGATATGCCCCCGCGCGCGGTCGACGCGCCCCGGCGCGCGGTCGACGCGTCCTCGCGGATGCTCGCCTTGCAGATGGGTTGGGGGACCGGACCCCCGACGTGGGGCAGTCTCCCACCCCCTGTTGTTCCGGTAAGCGGCAGGAATGACTGAGGTGCGCTTCGGGTCCGATCCTTGCACAGGGGTGGGGCATGGGCATGAGGCTACTGACACTGACCACGGTTGCGACGCTGCTGGGCTGTGGGATAGAGGGTGGTGGCAACGTCGGCGGACCTATCACGCCTGTTCCTCCGGACCCGAACCCGGTGCTGGATGGCGGCTCCTCGCTGCCGCCGCCCCTGCCGCCGCCGCCGCCGGCGCCCGATCCGACCCAGCCCAAGCAGGATGGTGGGACCCAGAAACCGCCCCCCGGTCCCGATGACGACAAGGACGGCGTGCCAAACGGCCAGGACAAGTGCAGCCACACCGCGGCGGGCGCGAGCGTGTGGAAGCAGGGCGACTGGGCCGGCTGCGCGACGGGCCAGTACAAGGACGTCGACGACGGCGACCGGGACGGGGTGCCCAACGGCGCGGACAAGTGCCCAAAGACTCCGATCGGCACACAGGTCTACGAGTCGGGCAGCAACGCCGGCTGCCCGATCGGCAGCAACCCTCCACCGCCCCCTCCGCCCCCTCCGCCCCCGCCAAAGGATGCCGGTACGCCGGGCTTCGTACTGTCGGCGCAGGAGCAGGATCTGCTGAGCGCGATCAACAGCGCTCGCTCGCAGAACGGGCTGCCCGCGGTGGCGGCGGACGCCAAGCTGACCTGCGCGGCGCGGATGCACGCCACCGACTTCGCCGGGGGCTGCGACCACACCGGCTCGGACGGCAGCTGGCCCTGGGACCGGGCCAAGACGTGCGGCTTCGCCCAGCCCACCATGACGGTCAACGAGATCTGCGCTGGCCCGGGCTTCAACAGCGGCCCCGAGGCGGTCTGGGGCTGGAAGCAGAGCTCGGGGCACTGGGCCGCCCTGGTGCATCAGCAGGCCAAGCTGGTCGGCCTCGGCGTGGGCACCAACGGCTGCTACGTGGCCCTGTTCGACTGCTGCGTCGCTTCGTTCTGACCGCTACTGCTTGGTGACCACCCCGTCGTCCGAGATCGTCAGACCGTGCTGGTCGCACTCGTTGCGCAGGCTGGCGCGGTCGGCCGGCTGCAGCCGCTTCCAGGCGAAGGCCACCGGACGCGGATCCTTGCGGTTGCAGCTGCCCAGCCCCAGCAGCTTCACCGCCGCATAGTACTGCTCCGGGGTCGCCGCTCCCTCGATGATCTTGGTCGACTCCACCACCACGTCGCCCCACCGCGCATCCATGTAGGCCGCCTGCGCCCGGTCCAGCGCCTGCTCGACCTCCTCGGCGGTCCGCAGCCCCCGCCTGTCACCGTGCGTGACCTCGACGTTTGTCGGCGACGCGGCGGGCTCTGCCTGGGGAGCAGCGCAGCTCGCCAGAACGAGCAGCGCTGCAACGAATCGGATTCGTGACATGGCGGCATCTTAGATGCCGGGGCCCGTCGCGGCAATCCCACAACTCAGGTCTCCAGCTGGACATCGAGCGTCAGCTGGGGCCTGCCAGCCGGCAACCGAGCTTCTGAGGCTCACGGCACGCGGCAGACCAGGCCCTTGAGGTAGGCGCCCTCGGGAAAGGAGAGGGCGACCGGGTGATCCGCGGGCTGCCCCAGCCGCTCGAGGATCACCGCCTCGCGGCCGGCGTCGAGGGCGGCGTCAGCCACGATCTTCTGCAACAGGGGCGGCTCGACCAGGCCCGAGCAGGAGAAGGTAAGCAGGGTGCCGCCGGGGCGCAGCAGCTTGAAGGCCAGCAGGTTGATGTCCTTGTAGCCGCGGCTGCCCCGCTCGAGCTGGGCCCGCGACTCGACGAACTTGGGCGGGTCGAGCACCACCATATCGAAGCTGCGGCCCGCGTCGCGGAAGCGGCGCAGCACGCTGAAGACATCGCCCACCACCTGCTCCGCCCGCGCCGGGTCGATGTCGTTGAGCTCCAGGTTGCGCTGGCCCAGCTCGAGGGCGGCGGCGGAGGACTCGACGTTGGTCACATGGCGCGCCCCGGCCCGGAGCGCGGCGACGCCGAAACCGCCGGTGTAGGCGAAGGCGTTGAGCACAGCATGGGCGCACCGGCCGTGGACCGCGGCCCGGGCCCGGTTGTCACGCTGGTCGAGATAGAAACCGGTCTTGTGGCCGCGCTGGATGTCGACCAGGTAGAGGCACTCCCCCTCGCGGATCTGCAGCAGATCGGGCGGCGGATCGCCAGCGACCACCCCGGCACGCGGGGGCAGCCCCTCCTTGCTGCGCACCTCCACGTCGGACCGCTCGAAGATGCCCGCGCATGGTACCAGGTCGGCCAGCAGCTCGAGGATCGTCATGCGCCAGCGCTCGACACCGGCCGCGAGCAGCTGGCAGACCAGGTGGTCCCCGTAGCGATCCAGCACCAGACCGGGCAGCCCGTCTGACTCGGCGTTGACCAGGCGCACGGCGGTGGTCTGGCCCTGCTCGAGCAGGTCGTGGCGCAGGCGCACCGCCCGCTCCAGCCGGGAGCGCAGCAGCGGCGCATCCACCTGCTGGTCGTCGAAGGTCCAGAGGCGGACCGCGATCTGGGAGCGGGGCGAGTAGGCGCCGCGACCCACCAATGCGCCATCGGCAGCCAGTAGCTCGACAGTCTCGCCCGATCCGGGGCAGCCGTGGACCCGATCGATGGCTCCGGAGAAGACCCAGGGGTGACGGCGCAGCAGCGATCGCTCTCGGCCACGCTTGAGCACGATGGAGGCGGGCATGAGGCTCACATGATAGACCGGAACGCCGGGGCTCTGACGCGAAAACCACCGATGTGCGATGATGATGAGGAAGGTGCACGCTTGACCGACCATGCCCCCAAGTACCGTGTGCTGCGCCGCATCGGCGAGGGCGGCATGGCCGAGGTCTTCGCCGCGGAGCTGCTGTGCCAGCCGGGCTACACCAAGCGGGTGGCGGTCAAGCGCGTGCTGCCGCGCCTGGCCACCAACAAGCGCTTCATGCGCATGTTCCTCGACGAGGCGCGGATCGGTCTGCTGCTCAACCATTCGAACATCGTCCAGGTCTTCGACGTCGGGCGTGCGGAGGACTCCTACTTCATCGTGATGGAGTTCATCGACGGTGCGAACCTCAAGGAGATCTGGGAGGAGTGCCAGGCCCGCCGGACGCTAGTCCCGCTCGAGATCAGCCTCTCCCTGATCATCGACGTCTGCCGCGCGCTGGACTACGCCCACCGCCTGACCGACCTGCACGGGAACCCGCTGGAGGTCGTGCATCACGACGTCAACCTCGCCAACGTGCTGCTCAGTGTGGTGGGCGAGGTCAAGCTGATGGACTTCGGCCTGTCGGAGGCGGCGGTGCACATCGAGCGAACCGACCCCGACATCGTCCGCGGCAAGTTCGGCTACATCTCTCCCGAGGCGGCTCACGGCCTCGGCGCGGATGCGCGCTCGGACCAGTTCGCCCTGGGGGTCGTGCTCTACGAGCTGGTCACCGGCCGCCGGCTGTTCCTGGGCGAGGACGACCTGCACAGCCTGCAGCTGGCGCGGACGGCCCAGGTGCCGCCGCCCCGCGAATTCAACCCGCAGATCCCTCGCTCGCTGGACCACGTGCTGCTGCGCGCGCTCGCCCGGCACCCGGACCACCGGTTCGCCGACATGCGCGAGCTTGCCAGCCACCTGACCTCGATCCTGTTCGGGCTGCAGCGCCCGGTCAACGCCTTCACCGTTGGCGACTTCGTGCAGGTAGTCCGTCGACCCACCGCGGAGGATCGCTCTGACCGGACGGCGCGGATCGCCGAGATGATCGAGGACGAGCTGACTCACTTCGAGTCGCTGGAATACGACGAGTGGAACGACACGGGGCGCTCGCCGCTCTGGCGTCCGGGGGACTGACATCTGCGCCGGCCTCGTGTCTGGAGCGAACAGACTTCCCTCTCGACTCCATCTCCTGTATATAGAGACACCTCGACCCTGGAGGGATGCGTCGATGTTGAAGCTCGCCACCAACGCCCTGAGGAATATGGCTCGTTCGAAGCTGTCACTCCCGGGAGTCTTCGACCCGGTGCTCGCGGCGCTCTACGTCACGCCCATGTGCAACCTGCGCTGCGACTACTGCGAGCTGTTCGGTACGCAACGCAACGCGTCCTACCGCGGCCAGGTGCTGGATCTGGAGCACATCAAGCAGGTGATCCGGGTACTGGCCGACGAGATCCACGTGCTCTACATCACCGGCGGTGAGCCGATCCTGCGCGACGACATCGGCGAGATCTTGGGGTTCGCCCGCCAACAGGGGGTGCGCTACCTGGCGCTGAACACCAACGGGCTGATGCTGCATCGCCGGCCCGAGGTGCTGGAACACGTCGACACACTGGTGGTCAGTCTCGACAGCCTCGAGCTCGGGCGGCGGGATACGACCCTGGCCGGCCGTCCGCACCAGGTCGCGCGGTTGCTGGACAACATCCGCAGGGCCGCGTCCGAGCAGGCCCGTCGGGGGTTCGTTCTGACCATCACCTGCGTTGTCACGCCAGGACGCGTGGATGACGCCCGGCGGGTGATGGAGTTCTGCTTCGAGATCGGCGCGGAGTTTTCGATCCAGCACCTCACCGAGGAGCGAGTGCGCTCGCCGGCGCTGATGCAGGATCCCGACTTCCCCGCCTTCGTGCAGGAGATGGTGGGGGCCAAGCGGGCCGGGCTGCCGGTCTCCGGCAGCGAACTCTACCTGCGGGTGGTGCGCGATCGGATCCCCTACTACTGCACACCGACCGCGGTGCCCCACATCGATCATCAGGGCCGTCTCTCCTTTCCCTGCCGCGAGCTACGCGATCACATTCTCGTCGACCTGCTCGCGGCCGGCAGCCTCCGCGCCGCGCTGGCCGAGGGCGTCCGGCGCTACGGTCTGCCGCCCACCGACTGCTCCAGCTGCCCCGACCGATGCTACGTCGAGGTCTCCTCGCTGATGCACAGCCCGACGGTGCTGGTACGGGAAGTCGCCGGCTATCTCTACAAGCAGGTCCGCCGCCGGGGACCGGGCGTACTGGCGAACCAGCCCTGAGGCCGGCACTGTACAGCCGGATCCGATTCATCTACCATCGGTCGAGCTCTGTGCCATGGCGAAGGATCCCACCGACGCGTTGATCGGCAAGAAGTGCGGCAACTACGAGCTCGAGAGCGTGCTCGGTTCGGGTGGGATGGGCACCGTCTACTCCGCGGTGCAGCCGACGCTGGGCAAGCGCGTCGCGATCAAGGTCCTGCGTCCTGCCCTGGCGGACGACCGCAAGGCGGTGGGGCGCCTGATCGACGAGGCCCGCGCCACCTCGGCGATCGGCCACGGCAACATCGTCGAGGTGTTTGACATCGGCGAGACGGCCGACGGCCTGACCTACCTGGCGATGGAGCTGCTCCGGGGCGAGACGCTGCAGCAGCTGCTGGAGCGGCACGGGCGACTCGGCCCGCGCAAGATCGTCGGCATCGCGCGCCAGATCTGCGCCGCCCTGGAGGCGGCGCACCGGCAGGGGATCATCCATCGCGACCTGAAGCCGCAGAATGTCTTCCTCGTCCCCGCACAGGACGGCGGCCAGCGGGTCAAGGTGCTCGACTTCGGGGCGGCAAAGCTGATGGACGCCCTCAACCGGGCCAGCCCGGCGACCGCCACCGGCACCATCGTCGGCACGCCGTACTACATGGCGCCGGAGCAGGCCCGCGGCAGCCCGGTGGACGGGCGCACCGATGTCTTTGCCCTGGGGGTGATCCTGTTCCGTGCCCTGACGGGATCGCTCCCCTTCGGGGGCGAGACCTGCACGGAGGTGCTGGCGCGGCTCCTGACCGAGGAGGTGCAGCGTCCGAGCGAGGTCGCGCCCGAGGCGGGGATCCCCGCCCAGCTGGAGCAGCTGGTGCTGCGAGCGCTGAGCAAGGACCCGGCGGATCGGCATCCCGACATGGAGACCCTCGAGCGCGAGCTGGCGGCGTGCGAGGCGACGCTGCCCGACGAGGTCGACGAGCCGGACCAGGCATCTGTAGAGCAGGCGGAGACGGTGGCGATGCCGACGCCACCGACGACCATGCCGTCGCCCGTGGTCGCTCCGGGCTCGGCCGCCGCCGAGCGGAAGCCCGTGGAGACATCCCGGCCGGTCACCCCGCACCTCTCCCTGGAGCGGAGCCAGCTGGTGGAGTCGGCGGTCTCCAGCGCCGAGGGACAGGTCAGCCGCAAGATGCTCTGGCTGCGCGTCTTCCTCTACCCCTCGCTGGTGGGCTTCCTGCTGCTGGGCTACTTCGTGCTGCGCGGCCGGGGGGTGGCGGTTCGGTGGTTGGGCACCGAGCTGATGGTCGTCGGCCTGCTGGCGCTCCTCGTGGCCTACCTGCTCGAGCTGGCCTACTACCTCGCCGCGAGACGGCGGCGTAGCCCGCGCTCGCTGCACCTGATCCTGATCACCTGCTTCGTCCTGGTCGGCACCTACGCCCTGCAGCTCAACGGGACGCTCACGAACTACATGGTCGTGTTCTACGCCATCGTGATCTCCTTCACGCGGATCCGGCTCGACAACCGCGCCGCCTGGTACGCCACGGCGCTGTCGATCGGTCTGTTCCTCACCGTCGTGCTGCTCGAGCTCGGGGGCGTGATCCCCTACGCGCGCATGCTGACCTCGATCTACTCTCCAACGCTGACGAGCGAGAAGGCCTTCGCTGCGGTGATCGTCGTCGGCTCGGTGACCTTCCTGCTGCTGGCGCACCTGGGCGCCCACGTGCTGGTCAGGGGCCTCGAGGCGCGGGAAGAGGCGCTGTCCGAGGTGACCCGCGGCCTGGAGGGCCAGGTGGCGGAGCAGATCGAGGTCCTGCGCCGCCGCGAGCGCCTACGCCACTTCCTGCCGGCCCAGGTGGTCGAGTCGGTGGTCCAGGGCGACAACGAGGTCAAGGTCGGCTACTCCCGGCGCAAGATCTCGACGGTCTGTGCGCTGCTGGAGGACTTCTTCACCAGGACCGCTCAGCTCGAGCCCGAGGAGCAGACAGGCATCCTCAACGAGTTCTACTCGGCCGCCAGCCGGGTGGCTCACCGCTTCGGCGCCGTGGTTGACGGCTTCAGGGGGGGGAGGCGATCCTGCTGCTGGGGGCCGTACGACAGCAGAGCGACGCGGCCCATGCCGCGGCCGCGGTGCGCACCGGCCTCGCCGTGGTTCACCTGCTGGCCGAGCTCCTGCCCCGCTGGCGGGCGCTGGGGGCGGACGAGGTGGTGCCCAAGGTGGGGATCCACACCGGCTACGCCGCGGTGGGCAACTTCGGCTCCGAGGTCAAGCTACAGTACACGGCGGTGGGGGCGGGCCTCGGCCTGGCGGAGCAGGCGGCGCGCCGGGGGCCGATGGGCGCGGTGGTGGTGACGCACCCGACCTACATGCTTTGCAGCAGCGGATACCGCTTCCAGGCCTGCGGTGAGGTCGAGGCCGCGACCGGCGACGCCATCTCCGTCTATCAGGTCAATCCGTGATGGCTGCGGTCGGGGTGTTGGTCAACGCCAACGCCGTCTCCCTGGCCCGCGACGCCGGGTTGCTGCAACGCCTTCGCACCCTGGTGGACGGCCGGCCGCTCGCGATCACCCGCGATCCGGCGGAGGTCGCACGCGCGATTCGGCTCTTTCGCCAGCAGGACGTCGAGCTGATCTGCATCCACGGCGGCGACGGGACCGCGCTGTCGGTGCTGACCGCCGCCATCGAGGTCTATGGCGAGGCGTTGCCCCGTATCGCCCTGCTCCGGGGCGGTACGATCAACACGCTGGCCAAGTACCTCAAGATCCGGGGGCGGCCGGACGATCTGCTGCGCAGGTTTCTGCAGGACCGGCAGCAGGCGCGGAAGCTGGCCGTGATCCGGGTCAACGACTGCTACGGCCTGACCTTCGGCGCGGCGCTGATGGGTCGGTTCTACCACGAGTACAACCAGATGGAGCGCATCGATCCCCCGACCGTCGCGGGTTACGTGGCCCGGGTCGTGCTCTCGGCGGTGTTCAACACCGAGCGCGCCTGCCGCCTCCTTGCGCCGGTCCCCGCCACGATCACGGTCGACGGCGAGGTGCTGCCGCTCGATGCCTGCACAGTGATCGTGGCCAGCTGCATGGAGGGGCACGGATTCGGTGTGCGGCCCACCTATCGCGGCAGCAGCCTCCCCGGACACTTCCAGCTGCTGGCCTCGGCCAAGGGACAGGCCGAGATCGCCCGAGGCTACCACAGGCTGCTGCTGGGACGGCCCTTCACCGGCGACGATCACTTCGACGGCATGGTCCGGCAGGCCCGCATCTCGTTCTGTGGGCCGGAGCTGTGCATGGTCGACGGCGAGGTGTTCGAGGCGGAGCAGGTCGACCTTGCCATCGGGCCGACGTTCGAGTTTGTCCAGTAGGGGACAGGCTACCCCCCCTCAACCTGTCGGGATTGCTGAGCATCTACGGGCAAACGTGCATTCTTGTGTGACGGTACAAGTCCAGTCACATGAGAATGCACGTTTGTGCTGAGACAAGTAATGAAAACCAGTAGTTGTTGGAGGGTAGCCTGTCCCGGGCTCTACCCCCGCGCCTCGGCGTCGTACCGATCGACGAAGGCGCACAGCGCCGCGCGGAAGCACTCGGCCGGCGGTTTCACCAGGCCGGCGCCGACCATGCCCACGCCGGGGTTCTTGTGGGCGATGCCGGTGTTGATCGCGGGCAGGATGCCGGTCTCCACCACTCGCACGACATCGATGCCCGAGGGAGTGCCGCGGAAGTCGAGGGCGGGGATCTTGTAGGTCTCGCTCTCGGCCAGCGTGATGGCGTACATCCGCTGTGTGAAGCGGGTGGCGTCCGAGGCGCGGCCGCCGACGAACTGGACGATGGCCGGGGCCGCCGCCATGGCGAACCCGCCGATGCCGGATGTCTCGGTGATCACCGAGTCCCCGATGTCGCGGGCCGCGTCGGCCGCGCTGAAGCCCGGCAGGTACAGCCCGTCCACCACCGAGGCCGGCGCGGTGAACCACGTCGGACCGATGCCGGCCAGGCGGATGCCGAAGTCGGTGCCGTTGCGCGCCATCACGCTGACCACCGTGCTCCAGGGCTCGTCGGCCATGGCCATCACGGCGCTCTTGGCCGCCGGCATGGTGAGGTTGAGGAAGAAGTGGTCGTTGTTGTGCAGGAAGCGCAGCACCCGGGCCGCCGCCTCCCGGGGCAGGTCGGCGTTCTCGACCAGGAAGGGCGCCAGCTCGCGTATCACGAGCGAGGTGCCGGCGCGGTTGCGGTTGTGTCCCTCGTCACCCATCTGCAGCGCCTGCGAGATCAGGGAGCGCATGTCGAGCGGCCCGTGAGCCGCGAGCGCGCTCCTCAGCGCGGGGGCCAGCTCGTGCTCGATCCAGCGCAGGCGATCGATCACCTCTGCGGAGTTGGCGCCGTAGCGCAGGACCTTGCCCAGCCCCTCGTTGAGCGTGCAGTAGGCCGTGGTCCCGGCCGCCTCGTTGTGCACCTCCCACACCGGCATCGATGCGGTGACGATGCCGGCCATCGGGCCCACGGCGTCGTGGTGGTGGCAGGGCGCGAAGTCGATCGCCCCCGACGAGGCGAGTTGCTCGGCCTGCTCGATCGAGTCGGCCAGCCCCTGGTAGATCAGCCCACCGATCACACCACCCCGCATCGGCCCGCACATCCGATCCCATGTCACCGGCGGCCCGGCGTGGAGCACGAGGTTCTCCCGCATACCGGGGATCGCCTCGCGCGCCGGGCGGATGTCGCGCACGACCGGGCGCGCGGCGAGCAGGCGCCGCACGGCCTCGAGGTTGGCCTGCTCCACGCGCCGGCGTGCGCCGGCCGGCCACTCCATCAGCTGCCTCAGCCGGAGTATTGTGCCGGGATCGCCGCCCGCGGGAGGCTTCCAGTCGACGGTGACGACCTCTGCGCCGGCCCGCCGCAGCTCCTCGGCGAAGCTGTCGAGGCCGATGTTGATCACCCTCGGGGGGCGGTCGCCGACAAGTGGAGCGGTCATGATCGTGCCTCCTCGAGCGCCTGGATCAACCGTGCGGCGAAGCTGGCGGCCGCCGCATTGCCGGACAGCACCTGGACTCCCGCGTCCTCGAGCGCTCTCTGCTGGCTGGTCAGCCCCTGAGGATCGAGGTCGGTGCCGGTGATCGACGCGACCACCACAAGCCTGGGGTTTTGAACTCGGGCCGTGGTCACGGCGCTGGCGGTCAGCCCGCCGGGGTCCGGGTGGCATCCGTGTCCCAGCACGACATCGAGCAGCAGCAGCGCGGTCTGTGGGTCGGTGCCCTGCTGGACGATCTGCTCGCAGCGAGGCGCTGGATCGATCATCGGGTGCGGCCTGCCGCGGGTGTAGATGTCATCGCCCAGGTCGAGCAGAGTGTGTCCCGCGCCGCCGGGGGCGGGGGGCGACAGGTTGGAGTGGACGCGGTCTGCGCCCAGCTGACTCCTCAGGATCAGCAGCGCCTCGCCGCACAGGGTCCCGCCGGTGAACAGGCCATACAGGTGACGCTGAGTCGGAGCCATGGCCTTGACCAGCAGCGACTCGTCCAGCCGCACCGACTGGTAGGGCAGGGTGGTGGTGACCGAGCTACCGGTCGCCAGGCGGTGCGCCAGCCAGGCAGCCTCGGTCAGGCTTCCGGCGCGGTGTACGCGGACGTCGGCGTGTTGTTCGTCGGGCTCGTCGGCTTCCTCGCCGAGAAAACAGACTACCGACGGTATCTCGAGCCGCGCGAGGCTGAACAGCACCCGCTCCGCGACCTCGCGCGCCGGAGGCTTGGAGACCACCACCAGCACCCGGGTCGTCGGGTCCTGCGCCAGCAGTTTCACGGCGGCGAGCGTGGTCCGCCCCCCGACCGCCGAATTGAGATCTCGTCCGCCGGTGCCGAGGATCTGGGTCACACCGCTGCCCAGCTGGTGGATCTGGCACGCCACCTCCTGCAGCCCGGTGCCGGAGGCGCCCACCAGCCCGATCGAGCCGCGCCGCACACGGTTGGCGAAGCCCAGCGGCATGCCGCCGATCATCGCCGTGCCGCAGTCCGGTCCCATGACCAGCAGACCGAGCTCGCCGGCCTTCTCCTTGAGCGCGACCTCCTCCTCGAGGGGGACGTTGTTGGAAAAGACCATCACATGCAGCCCGTGGGCCAGGGCCTTGTGCGCCTCGAAAGCGGCGTACCCGCCTGGTACCGAGATCAGCGCCAGGTTGGCATCGGCCAGGCGAGCCAGCCCACCCTCGAGACCCACCGGTCGCGGCCCCGTCGCGTCAAACGCGCCCGCCGCTCCGGACTCGGCGGCCAGCAGCGCCGCGATCCTGGCCTCGGCCCGCCCCAGGGCGCTCTCGTCGGTCGCCCGCAGGGCGATGACCAGGTCGGTCGGTCCCAGCTGCTCGAGCGGTCCAGGGTCGAAGCCCTGAGCCATCAACAGCTTGAGGTTCTGGGTCGTGGCGAGCACGATGTGTCCCTGCTCGAGCCCTTCCAGCCGGGCCAGCTGGGCCGAGGCGGCCATCAGAAAAACGGAGTCGAAGTAGGTGTCCTTGCGTATGTCGATGCGGTCCATGTCTGTCGTCTTGGTCGGGCCCGGTCGGTGCCGGCGCCCGCTCACTTGTCCGTCCTGTGCTTCTTGATGGTGAGGTAGACCCTCTCCGGGGTCAGCGGCAGCTGGTGGAACTGGATCCCCAGCGCGTCGAACAACGCGTTGCCGATCGCGCTGGGCACCGCGATCATGGGGTGCTCTCCGATGCCGCGCGCGCCGTGGGGGCCGTCGAGCTGAGGGGTCTCGACGAAGAACTGGCTCATCTGGCGCGGCATGTCCTTGACGGTGGGGATCTTGTAGTCGACGAAGGAGGGGTTGAGCAGCCGCCCCTGCTCGTCGAACTTGAAGCCCTCGATCAGGCTGGAGCCGAGCCCCTGCATCACACCGCCCTCCACCTGGGTCCGGCACATACCGGCGTGGAGCACCTTGCCAGCGTCGAAGGAGGAGGCGATGTGGACGACCTCGATGTCCCCGGTCTCGGTGTCGACCTCCAGCACCACACCGTGGGCGCCGTAGGTCCAGTTGATGGCGGCCTTGCCCTGCCCGGTCTGCGGGTCGAGGTGCGTCAGCCCCTGCGCGATGTAGCGGCCACGCCCGATGATCGGCCCGCCGATGCTGTTGCCGTCGTCAAAGGTGTAGCCCAGCGCCAGCTGCCGGTAGCTCAGCCGCTGGTGCGGGTTGTGTCGCACGTAGATCGTCTCGTTGTCGCAGACCAGGTCGTCGACTGGTGAGTGGAGCACCTGCGCTGCGGTCTGGCGCAACTGGTCCAGACAGTCGCGGGCAGCCTGGATCACGGCGTTGCCGCCCATGAAGGCGAAGCGGCTGGCCACGGTCTGCCAGTCGTACGGCTGCGTGCCCGTGTCCTGGTCGAAGGTCACGAGCACCTTCTCCACCGGGATCGACAGCTCCTGGGCGGCGATGCCGGCCAGGGCGGTGTAGGTGCCCTGACCGTAGTCGACGCCGCTGATCAGCACCCTGACCGATGCGTCCTCGTTGAAGTGGATCACGCAGGAGCAGGAGGTGAAGACCGGCATCGCGGGCGCCTTGTGCAGCGAGGCGATGCCGTAGCCCCGGACCTTGCCGGCCGGGACCCGCGTCGGCGTCTGCCCCCTCCCAGGCCGCGTGGCGTAGCCGATCGCCCCGGCCACCTGCTCGAGGCAGAGGTCGGGGCGCCCGTGGTTCTCGGTGAAGACCTCGCCGGTGATGGTGGTGTCGCCCGGCCGGAGGAAGTTGCGCTGCCGCATCTCGTGGGGGTCGATCCGCAGCTGGTGGGCGATGATGTCGAGGTTGCGCTCGACGCCCCACATCACCTCGAGGTGGCCGAACCCGCGAAAGGCCGTGCCGAACACCTTGTTGGTGTAGACCACCAGGCTGTCGACGTGGCAGTGGGGGACGCTGTAGGGGCCGGCGCCGGCGGTGGCCGCAGCCCGGCCGACGTTCACGCCATAGTCCGCGTGTGCCCCGGCGTCCCACAGGTACTGCACCTTGATCGCCACCAGCTTGCCCTCACGGGTCACCCCGGTCTTGATCCGCGTCTTCAGCCCCTGGCGCGAGGGCAGGGTGTTGAACTCCTCCTCCCGTGTGGCCACGATCTTGACCGGGCGGCCGCCGGCCCTGCTGGACAGCATGTAGGCCAGCGGCTCGAGGTGGATGCCGGCCTTGCCGCCGAAGCCGCCGCCCACGCAGGGGATCCGCACGCGCACGTTGTTATGGGGCACGCCGAAGGTGTGGGCCAGGATGTTGCGCACGGTGAACGGGGACTGGGCTGAGGTGATCACGTCCATCCGTCCACGGGTCAGGGCCCGCGCGATGACGGCGTGCGTCTCCAGCGGGACATGCTGCACGGGTGGGTTGTCGAAGCTGTTGTCGAACACGCAGTCCGACTCGGCGAAGCCGCGCTCGACGTCGCCTTTTCGGATCTTCTGGTGGTGGGCGATGTTGCTGTGCGGCACCGGAAAGAACACACCCTTCATGTGCGAGTAGGTGTGCAGATCCGGGTGAACCAGCGGCGCGCCCTCGGAGATCGCCGCCTCGGGGTCCAGCACAGGCACCAGCGGCTCGTACTCGACCTGCACCAGATCGCAGGCATGTGCCGCGATGGCCTCTGTCTGTGCGGCCACCGCCACCACCGGATCGCCCTGATACCGCACCACGCTGCGGGCCAGGATGCGCTTGTCGGCCATGTAGAGCCCCAGCTGGTGGTCGAGCTCGGCGCCGGTCAGGACCACGTAGACCCCGGGCAACGCCGCGGCGCGGCTGACATCGATGCTCACGATCCGGGCAGAGGCATGGGGACTGGTCCGGATGCGGGCATGGAGCATGCCGGGGAGCGCCATGTCGTGGACGTACTGGGCCTCTCCGGTGACCTTGTCGTAGGCGTCGGGGCGCGGGTGGTTCCCGCCGACGTAGCGGTGTTCGGTGGTCATCGCTCATCTCCCGGACGGGCCACGCTGCCCGCGAGGCGGGGGGCCTCCCCTGGAGCGTCAGGGGCCTCGCGCGCGGGACCTGCACTGCGAATGGCGGAGAGGATGGCGCTGTACCCGGTGCACCGGCAGAGGTTGCCGGCGATCGCCTCGACGATCTCCTCTTCGGTCGGGCTCGGGTTGCGCTGCAGCAGGGCCCGGACGCTCATCAGCATCCCCGGCGTGCAGAAGCCACACTGGACGGCGTGATGATCGACGAAGGCCTGCTGCAGCCCGGAGAGCTGGCCGTCGCTGGCCTCACCCTCGACTGTCTGCAACACGGCGCCGTCGGCCTCCACCGCCAGCATCAGGCAGGTGTTGATCGGCCGGCCGTTCACGATCACGGTGCAGGCGCCGCACTCGCCGATACCGCAGCCCTCCTTGGCGCCGGTGAGCGCCAGACGCTCGCGCAGGAATCGTAGCAGCGTGAGGTCGGCCGGCACAGTGCCCTCCCAGGGGGTCCCATTGACGGTGAGCTGGATCGGCAGCTCCCGGCTCACGACAGCACCTCCGCCCCACTGGACTGCAGGTGTTTGCTGCGTCCACCCACCTGCTGTCGGCTCCCCCCGCCCGCCCCACCGGACTGCATGTCGGCGAACAGCTGGCGTACCATGACCGCCACCATGTCGCGCCGGTACTCGATGCTGGCGCGTACGTCGTCGATCGGGTGGATCCCGTCCTGGATGCGACGGATGGCCTCCCTGGCATCGGGCCTGTCGAACATGTCGTCCAGCACCGCGAGGGCGGGGCGCGGGCTGCAGGACCCCACGGCGAGCCGCAGCCGGCGATGCTCCGGGTCGTGCAGCAGGGCGGCGTTGGCCAGCGCCAGATCATGTCCCTTGACCCGTTTGCGCTTGCGGAAACCGCTCCACGTCCCGTGACCCGGCGGCGGGACCGTCACCCGGGTGACCAGCTCCTCGTGCTCCAGCCGTGTCTCGCGATTGCCGACGATGAACTCTGTGACCGGGATCTGCCGCCTGCCGAACTGCCCCAGCATCTCGACCATCGCGCCCATCACGCACAGGGGCGGCACCGTGTCGGCGCAGGGTGAGGCATTGGACACGTTCCCCACCAGTGTTGCGCGGTTGCGGATGGGATACGAAGCCAGCTCCCGCACTGCCTGGACCAGGGCGTCATGGCCCTTCATCACCTCGTGCTCCTCGATCATCCGGTTCAATATGACGGCGGCGCCGATCGAGAGGCCATCCGCGTCACGCTCGAGCTGGTGGAGCTCCTCGGCGCCCTTGATGTCCAGCACCAGATCCGGGCGCACCAGCCGCGAACGGATCTGGGCCAACAGGTCGGTGCCGCCAGCGAGCAGCGAGACCCTGTGCTCCCGGCTGGTCATCAGCTCCACGATTGCCGCGGTCGACCCGGGCCTTGCGTAGCGCAACGCTGTCATGTCACACCTTTCAACCCGACGGGAATGCAAGGGAATTTGACGCCGAGACGGTAGCACGTAACGGTCAGCGAGAAAAGGGATCAGAGCAGGTACAGCGCCGCCAGCCCGGTCGCCACGACGACGGCTCCGACGATGATCAGGAGCAGGGTGCGCTGGCTCAGGCCGACCTTGGGCGCGATGCGGGCCGAGCCGGCGATGGTCGGGCCGGGTCCCTTGGGGGTCCACCTGGCTGGCGGTGGCTGCGGCAGCTCTGCCTGCTGGGCCAGCTCGGCCACCGAGGGCGGCTCGACGTCGAAGACCAGGTCGCTGTCGGCAGGCTTGGCGGTCTCGGCCGTCTTCTCGACCTGTAGACGGTCCAGACGGCGCTGTACCTCTTGCTGGACATCCGGACCGATCGGGGTGGTCTTGGCCAGCCCGATGTTGTCCTCGATGGCCGGGGGGTGTGGCGCGGGCGTCTCTGCCTGGGCCCTAGGCGAGGAGGTCTCTCGTTCGCTCTTCGCCTTGTTGATCCCACGCATGCCGTAGACGCCGGACTCCACATCGGCGGGATCCGCGTCATCCGCGCTGGAGAGCGAGGGGCTCATGGCTCGTAGCTCGGCGGGCAGCACATCCACCAGCACATCGGACGACGGCTTCGTGAGATCCGCGAGGTTGATGTCGATGTCGGTCGCGTCCTTGCCGCCGCTCGCAGCCAGGGCGTCGGCCTCGGCCGGGGGAGGCGTGGGCGCCGCGGAGGCGGAGGGAGCAGGGTCGTCGAACAGGGGCAGGGCTTCGGGTAGGAGGCGGACGGCTGGTCGGTTGGCCAGGGACTGCGTGGGCGTGGGGGCGATCGCCCTGGCCTCCGCCGGCTTGTCGACTCTGCGTCGCGCCCCATCATCCTTGGCAGTGGCGGGGACAGTGCGGCGGGACGCCGGATCTTTGGTCGCGGCGGGGACAGTGCCAGAACGACGGGACGCCGGATCTTTGGTCGCGGGATCCTTGGTCGCGGCGGGTACAGCGCCAGAACGTCGGGGGGTCGTCTCGAGGGCGGCCGCCGGTCGAGGGGCAGGTCGTGGCGACGGAGCGGGCGGCTCCTTGGCCCGAGCCGCGGGCGCGGGCGCGCCCCTGGCTGGCGAGGCCGCCTCTTCGCGCTTGGCGGAGGGCACGGCAATCGGCTCCTGCTTGGTCTGGGTCACCTCCGGCGGATCGCTGACCTCGGTGGCGCCCATGTCCTCCAGCTCGCTGCTGTCCGGAGTACCGAGCAAGGGCGCGGGTGCCCGCGCTTCCACCGGAGCCAGGCGGACATTGCGCACCGATGGCATCGCGATCACATCGGAGCCGACGTCGCCCCGGATCTCGTGAGCGTGCTCTTCCTTGCGTAGCATCCGGAGGATCTCGATCGGCTGCTCCATCCCGGGGCGGCTATCCGCCACCAGCGTCTCGATCTCGTCGTCGGTCATCACGTCGGAGATGGCGATCGGGCGCGGCACGTCGATCCCGCGCGGCTTGGGGGGCAGGACCGTCAGGATCTCCCCTTCCTGCGGTGGCGGCGTCAACACCTCGACGCACGTCTCCGCGATGGGATCGAGGTTGATGGTCCAGGTCAGCCGTTCGGTCACCGCGTGGTTGAGGTGCTGCATCAGGTCCTCGACCGTCTGGAAGCGCTGGTCCGGGTGCTTGGCCATCGCCCGAAGGATGCACCACTCCAGCGCCTCCGGGATCTGGGAGTAGCGGGAGGGACGTTTGGGCGTCTCGCGCTGCTGCATCGCCAGAACACGGAAGGGGGAGTTGTCGGTGAACGGACGCCTGCCGGTGGTCAGCTCGTAGAGCATCACGCCCAGGGCGTAGACGTCGGTGCGGGCGTCCACGTTGTCGCCGCGGCACTGCTCCGGCGCCATGTACTCCGGGGTCCCGAGCACCGTGCCCACCTCGGTGTTGGTGCTGGTGATGCTTCCGCGCAGCTTGGCCAGCCCGAAGTCGAGGATCTTGATGAAGGGGTAGGGCGGGCGGCGAAGCACGACGACGTTGTCGGGCTTGAGGTCACGGTGAACAAACCCCTTGGCGTGGGCCGCCTTGAGCGCGTCGCACAGCTGCTCGTAGATCGGCTGGATCTCTCCCGGCCTGAGCCGCTTGACCTTGAGCAGCACCTCGTGCAGCGCGAGCCCGTCGAGATACTCCATGATCAGGTAGTTACGCTGATCGTCCAGCTCGCCGATGGAGAAGATGTCCACGATGTTGTGGTGGCCGATCTCGTTGACCGACCGGGCCTCGAGCACGAAACGCGAGACCGCCTTGGGATCCTGGGCGAACCGTTTGTTCAGCACCTTGATCGCCACCCGCTTGCGGATGAGCGGGTGGATCCCGGCGTAGATCACCCCCATCCCACCCTCGGCGACCACTCCCTCCACCTGGTACTCGCCGATCATCAGTCCGGGCCGGACGGCGGTGTCCTCCTTGGGCTGCTGCGTCTCGGGCGGGGCCTCTCCTGGCTTGCTGGGAGGGAAGGTCGGACTGCGGTCGATCAGGGGCAAACCGTCCTTTGGACAGGTTATTATGTGCTCCTGGTAGACCGTGCGGCAGCCGGGACAGACGCGCATGACTATCGGGTCAGTCGAGGAAACCCTCGTACACCGACGACACCTGAGTTAACTTGACAGGTGAACCTTACCACAGATTGAGCACCTGATTTGTAACTATTCGGGGCAGCTGCGGATGCATCGCGGTGAAAGGACTTGACAGCAGACAGGTTGTGGGACTGGTCCCCGCGGCCGGAGCCTCACGTCGGATGGGGCAGGACAAGCGCCGCCTGCGCTTCAGGGGCAGCACCGTGCTCGAGAGCGCGGTGGCGGCGTTGCGGCTCGGCGGCGTGGATCCGGTCGTCGTGGTGCTCGAGTCCGACTCCCCATGCCGGACGCTCCCCGGGCTGCGACAGGCCATCGTCGCCGTCAACCCGGCGCCGCAGCGAGGAATGCTCTCTTCGATCCGTGTCGGTCTGGAGCAGCTGCGCGAGGCGACCGCGGTGGCCGTGTTGCCCGGCGACCACCCCTTCGTGCCACTCGAGGCGGTTGCCGCCCTGGTCAGCCACTACCACTCCCATCATCCCCTGCTACTGGCGCCCCGTTATCCAGGGAACCGGCGTGGGCACCCGCTGATCATCGACCGTGCGCTGTTCGAGGAGGCGGCGGCCTGCGACGACGCGGTCGGCCTGCGACAGCTCGTCCACCAGCGGGAGGGACAGCTGGCGCTGCTCGACCTGGACTGTCCGGATGCAGAGCAGGACCTCGACCTGCCGCAGCACCTGAAACGGCTGCGCCGGGAGTGATTCGGGGCCCGCCGCCCCTCTTGCCGGGACACAATGCGCTGGCA
>Ga0180009_10001914_pt1 | contig 24759 bp, 17 predicted proteins | sample OS_PC_MetaG_FD_123537 | JGI IMG/M metagenome (GOLD analysis project Ga0180009, IMG submission 123537) | Groundwater microbial communities from the Aspo Hard Rock Laboratory (HRL) deep subsurface site, Sweden - OS_PC_MetaG | ecosystem: Environmental > Aquatic > Deep subsurface > Groundwater...
CCCACGTCCCGGCCGAGGACCGGCCTTTTTTCATTTTCATGAAGCTGACCGGGGTGAGGACCGGGGAGGCCCGGGGTCTCCAGCGGCGGGACATCGACCGGGAAAAGGACATCATCTACATCCGCCGGGCCATGGGCATGGACCAGGGGGACATCAAGGAGCCCAAGACCGGCCCCCGCGAGATCCCGCTTTCGGACGCTGTCTCCGGCCTGCTGGAATCCATGCCCAAGCCCAAGCGGGTGAGTGAGTGGGCTTTTCCGAACCCGCGCACCGGGCGGCCCTACACGAAGAACTGTTACAAAATATGGAAGTTGGCCTGCGCGGCGGCCGGGGCCATGTATGTCAAACCCTATGCCGCGTTCCGTCATTCTTTCGCGTCCCAGATGGCCGAGGCCGGAGCAGGTTCCATGGCGATCCGGGAGCTGATGGGCCACGCGGACATCAGGACGACCACCATCTACACCCACCACCGCGGCGATGCCCTGAAACTGGCGGTGGACCGGGTCCAGAGATTGCCCGGAGCAACGGAATCGGTTGACGCCAAGCAGAAAAAAGGGTAGGGGAATGCACGCTTTTTGTGGGCCGATTTGTGGGCAGTTTGTGGGCGGGCAAAAACCAGCCGCCAAGAAGCCCGCAAACACTGGCTTTCCGCGCCCAGGGGGTGGGTTCGAATCCTACTCCCTCCGCCATGGACGACAAAAAGAATTTTGAAGGGTTGCTTCCCGGAGAGATGGCCGAGCCGGTCGAAGGCGCTCGCCTGCTAAGCGAGTGTATGCCGAAAGGTGTACCGTGGGTTCGAATCCCACTCTCTCCGCCAGATAATCAAGGGCCGGTTCCCGGTTGCACCGGAGCCGGCCCTATTTTGTTCCGGACTCCGGAACCCTTCTCCCTTTCGCCTTTTTCCGTTTGCCCGGACCGGGGCCTGGGGCCGACATCTGGACCGCCCTCATCACCACCCCAACATCTGCCGCTACCGCTATCCCTTCTACCTGGGATGCTCCCTGGTTTTCGGAATGGCCTGCGCCCGTCTGGCCGTCTGGCGGCCGGGAACAGAGCGCGGCGCGAGGCCTGGCGGGTAGGGCGGGCCGGTGGCCGGCGGCCGGGGATTTCCGCCAAGGGGATTCCCTTTGCGCCGGTATGGGGTTAAGATGCCCGTCAAAGTTCGAAGATTTGGGAAAGGTCTTTTCACCGGGCATGGAAAAACGCATCATCAGGGCCCTCCTTCAGATGCCCCCGGATTTTTCCCGGCAGAGGAGGTTCGTCCGGGAGCAGGCGGATCAGGGGTCGCCCTGGGGTGAGGCGGGGGTGCTGCTTCCCCTTTGCCATGGGGACGGTTCCGGCGGGGACGCCGGAGGCTGGTCCATGATCCTGAACAAGCGTTCCCCGGACGTGCCCCAGCCCGGGGATCTGTGCTTTCCGGGCGGGAGCCCCGAACCCCTGGCCGACCGCGCCGGGGCTCTGGTGTATCCTCTTCTCTCCGGCATCACCCGGCCCGGGGCCCTTTCCCGTTGGCTCTGGACCCGGCTGGAGGACGCCTGGCCCCTGGCCTTTTTCTGGGCCGCCAGCACCCGGGAGTGCTGGGAGGAGATGGGCGTGCCTCCCTGGCGGGTGGCTTTCCTGGGGGCTCTCCCCGGCTACCGGATGCTCTCCCGCAGGAAAATCATCTACCCCGTGGTGGGAAGGGTGGCCCCGGACGCGCTCATGCGCCTTTCCCGGGAAATCGCCAAGGTCATACGGGTTCCCTTGGCGGACCTTCTGAATCCCGAGAGCTATGGCGTTTATACCCTGGACATCACAGGGGAATTCCGCAAGATGTTTCCCGTGGACACCGTGGATGTCCCCTGTTTCCTGGTCCGCCAGCAGGATGGGCCCGATGAAATTTTATGGGGTGCCACCTTCCATATCGTGCTAACCTTTCTTTTTGCTGTGTTCGGGTTCACCCCCCCGGAGGGTGGCCCGGTCCGGGCCCGGGCTGAGTTGTATCCCGGCGAGGCCGGCCAGCCGGCCCGGGAAAACGGCCCCCACTGACCGGCGGGGTTTCCGGGCTCCCCCGGGTTTTGTTGACATCCGGATGGTTTTGTGGTTCTTGACTTCGACCGTGAAAATCCGTTCTTCGCCGCGCGGAGAGCGGGCCCATTCCCCATCAAGAGGGCGCTCCCATGAAATATCGATTCATCCTCACCCGTAACGACAGCAAGAACAAGCTCATCATCCGGGAGTTCTCCCAGCGTCCCGACGATACCACCGACCTTCTGGGCGTCCGGGAGTATGACTCCGCCAAGGTGCAGGCTGCCCTGGCCGCAGGCCCGCTGGCCCTGGCCGATGTTATCCGGGACGAGCGCCTGTATCCTCCCACCTCCTTCATGTTCATTTTGGCCGAGGCCCTGGAGCGGTTGTACGACCCGGAGCGGGGCGAGGGCCCGGAACTGGAGGTGGAGGAGGTGGACGTACTGCCCGCCGATATCCGCCGCGTGGAAGAAGCTGCGGAGAAAAAGGAAGAGGACCTCCTGGACGACGACGATGACGATGACGAATACGCCGAGGAGGATATCCTGGACGAGGATGAGGATTACAGCTCGGGCAAGATCCTCAAGGTGGAGGACACCGAGGCCGTGGCTGACGAGGAACCAGAGGAGTAAAGCCGGGGGAGCCCGTGGGAACCGCAATTCACCGGGAGCACGGCGATAGGAGCATCACGGCCGCCGTCCTCACCGTCACCACTTCCCGGACCCTGGCCACGGACAAGACCGGGGAGCTCATTCGCCGGGAGCTGGAAAAAGAGGGCCATCGGGTGGTGGACCATCGTCTGGCCCCGGATCACATTTTCGCCATCACATCGGCCCTCCGGGATATCCTGACCACCCATGCACCCCGGGTGGTCTTGGTGAACGGCGGAACGGGGATCAGCCCCACGGATGTCACCATCGAGGCGGTCCGCCCCCTCCTGGACAAGGAGATGCCGGCCTTCTCGGCCCTGTTCGCCCATCTTTCCTTCGAGGAGGTGGACACGGCGGCCCTCCTCTCCCGGGCCATGGCCGGAACCCTGGACTCCTCCCTCATATTCTGCCTGCCCGGCAGTTCCCGGGCCTGCAAGCTGGCCCTCGCCCAACTCATCCTCCCGGAATTATCCCACATGGCGGCCCACGCGGCCGGTAAGGTCTGAAACCCCGGGTCCTTGATCCCTTCACCCGGGTATCCGCACCTGAGGATTCCCCTTTTATCTGGATCTGCGGTTGTCAAAAAGCCTGTTTGATCGGAGGAGGGAAAAGCCCTCCCCGGCGATGCAGGGGAATGACGGCCTCAAGCGATGGGCTCACCAACCCAAAACGACAGGATTTTTGGAAACAGCCCATAATTGATGACCCTGCAACAAGTCGCCGGGGTGACGGTTGAGAGTGGTTTCAGGACTTGTTGCCGCTTCATCATAATTACCCCCGGAAACGCTTCACCACGAGGACCCCATGACGCCCATCCTGGAAACCATCCTCCCCATTTTTCTGGTGATCTTTCTGGGGTGGGGGCTTTCGTCCCTGGGGAAGATCTCCGGGGCCGTGGTGGAGGAGGTCAACCGGCTGGTGTTTTACGTGGCCATCCCGGCCATGATCTTTTCCAAGGTGGCCAGGGTTCCTTTTCACAGCCACTTCCATCCGGTCCTGGCCCTGGGGGTCCTGGCCTGCGCCGGAGCGGCCTTTTTCGCGGGCATTTTTCTGGTGCGCCTTCTCCGGGTGCCCCGGCCCCTGGCGGGGACTTTTGTCCAGAGCGGGTTCCATGGCAACCTGGGCTATGTGGGCCTGGCCGTGGCCTATTATTTCCTGGGCGAATCCGGATTTGCCGAAGCCGGCATCCTGGCCGCCTTTCTCATGCTCCTCCAGAACGTCCTGGCGGTCACGGCCCTTTCCCTGTACGCTCCCGCCGGTGGCCGGGAGATGACCCCGGCCTGGCGGTTGAAGAAGATCGCGGGAAACCCCGTCATCCTGTCGGCCGGGGCCGGGGTGCTGTTCTCCATGTCGGGCCTCTCCCTTCCAGTGGTGGCGGACCGGTTCCTGGGCATCGTCTCGGGCATGGCCCTGCCCACGGCCCTTCTGGTCATCGGGGCCTCCCTGTCCTTTTCCGTTCTCCGGGAAAATCTGAAATGGGCGGCCGCAGCCGGGGCGGTGAAGCTGGTTTTCCTCCCGGCCCTGGGGTATGCCCTGTTTACGGTCCTGGATTTCCCGCCCCAGGCCGTGCTGCCGGGCATCATCCTTCTGGCCGCGCCCACGGCCACCATCACCCGGGTCATGGCCGGGGAAATGGGGGGCTCGGCCAGCCTGGCCTCGGCGGCGGTTTCCGCCAACACCCTGTTCTCGGCGGCCACCTACGTGTTCTGGCTGACGGTGGCCGGCTGAGGGAAGAAAGGATTCCAAGGGGTTCATGACCAGGACCACAATCGAGCAAAGTTTCGGGCCGGTGCGCTTCCTCCCCGGCCCCAACCGGGGCAAGTACCCCCACTGCCACAGCGTGTACGTGGAGGGGGCGGGCCTGTTGATCGATCCGGCCTCGGATCGGGAGCGCCTGATCCGCCTTCGGGACGAGGAGGGGGTGTCCATGGTGTGGCTCTCCCACTGGCACGAGGATCACCTGGCCCACCTGGACCTCTTTCCCGGCGTGCCCGTTTGGGTTCACGAAAGGGACGCCGGGCCCCTGTCCGGCGTGGAAGCCTTCCTGGACGCCTACGGCCTGCCCGAGGCAGGTCCCCTTAGAGAGTTCTGGCGGCCGGTGCTCCGGGACCAGTTCCATTTCGTTCCCCGGGTCCCGGATCGGATCCTCCAGGGTGGGGAGACCATCTCCCTGGGCGTGACGGACGTCCGGGTCATCCATGCCCCGGGGCACACCCCGGGGAATCTCGCCCTGTACTTCGAAAAACCCGGGGTCCTTTTCCTGGCCGACTACGACCTCACCCCCTTCGGCCCCTGGTACGGAGACCTGGAATCCAGCATCGAAGACACCGAGAAGTCCGTGAATCTCCTGGCCCAAATTCCGGCCCAGGCCTGGCTCGCTTCCCACGAAACCGGCGTGTTCACCGGCGATATTCCCCGCCTGGCCCGGGAATACCTGGCCGTGGCCGGCCGCCGGGAGGAGCGGCTGTGGGAATTCCTCTCCCAACCCCGGAGCCTGGACGACATCGTGGACCAGTGGATCGCGTACCAGAAGCCCCGGGAGCCCCGGGAGTTCTTCGCCTATGCCGAGGCGGCCCTCATGGGCAAGCACCTGGAAAGGCTGGCCCGCCTGGGCCGGGCCCGGGAGGAATCCGGCCGGTGGATGCGGGCCTGATCCCGGCGGGAACCGCCCGGGCAGTGTTCCCTTGGGAAAAGGGATCTTCCCGGACGCCCGATGGTTTCCGGATCTGCTTCGGGTTTCCGGTACTCTCTTCCTGGATTCCGGCTCCCCGCCCGGGCGAGGCAGGGCTTCGCCAAAATGACGGGCGGCGGGGTCCAAACCACCGGCCAAGCGGGTTTTCTTCTCCCCCTTCAATCAGACTGGGATTTTGACGGCCGCTTCCTGGGACAGGCTCTTTCGCTTGGCAGCCATGTTTCGTGAAACTGAATAACTCGATTGCTTCTTTAGTCAGAACAAATGATGGGCCAACAACTCTCCGTGATCCTTGAAAATCCTTTCAGCATGCCCCATATTGGATTTTAGGCCGGAGGCATGAAAACCGGGATTCGCGGCCTTGATTTGGGCGCAGGATGTGGTAGGAGGGAACCGGTTTTCCGAAACATGGGAAACCGCCATTGGCAGTTTTTTCCTGGGTGAAAAAACGGGATTCGCCCCCTTTTAGATGGGCGGGAGACGCATGAAGGCTTTATTGGCGCTTGAAGACGGCCGGGTCTTTTCCTGCAGGTCCTTCACCGGACCCGGGGAGGCGTTCGGCGAAGTGGTTTTCAACACCGGCATGACCGGTTACCAGGAAGTGCTCACCGATCCGTCCTACCGGGGCCAGATGGTGGCCATGACCTATCCCCTGGTGGGCTGCTACGGGACCAACGAAGAAGATGTGGAGAGCGACCGCATCCAGGTGTCCGCCTTTCTGGTCCGGGAGTACCAGGAGCACCCCAACAATTTCCGTTCCTCGGCCACGTTGAAGGACTATCTCCGGTCCCAGGGCGTTCTGGGGGTGGAGGGCTTCGACACCCGTGCGCTCACTCGCCACATCCGGGAAAAGGGCGCCATGCGGGGGGGCATCTCCTCCCTGGACACGGACCCCGCCTCCCTGGTGGCCCGGGTTCGGGCGACGCCCTCCATGGCCGGTCTGGATCTCGCCACGGCCGTGAGCACGGAAAAACCCTATTTCTTTGAAAATGGACGCCCCGGCCCCCTGATGGAGGCGTTTCCCGAGGCCCCGGCCTGGCGTATGCGGGGCGAAAAAAAGGCCGTGGTGGCCTTTGACTTCGGGGTCAAGTACAACATCTTAAGATGTCTGGAAGACGTGGGCTGCGAGGTCCTGGTTGTGCCTGCCAGGACAACGGCCGAGCAGGTCCGGGCACTTTCTCCGGACGGGGTCTTCCTGGCCAACGGCCCCGGGGACCCCGAGCCCCTGGACTACGCCATCCGCACCATCCGCGACCTCCTGGACTTCCGGCCCCTGTTCGGCATCTGCCTGGGCCACCAGCTTCTGGGCCTGGCCCTGGGGGGCAAAACCTACAAGCTCAAGTTCGGCCACCGGGGCGTCAACCAGCCGGTGAAGGACCTGGCCACCGGGCGGGTGGAGATCACCAGCCAGAACCACGGGTTTGCCGTGGACTCGGACAGCCTGCCCAAAAGCGAGGCCCGGCTTACCCAGGTCAACCTGAACGACAACACCTGCGAGGCCTTTGATCACATAAGCCTGCCCGTGTTCGCGGCCCAGTACCATCCCGAGGCGAACCCGGGGCCCCACGACGCCCGGCACCTGTTCTCCCGTTTCGCCCGGATGATGGAGGAGCGCGGGAAATAACACGCCTCCGCCCCGGGGCGAGGGCTTTTCACTACACTCCACGGCCCGCCGCCGGCTTCAGGCGGCGGATGTTGATGAGACGGGATAACACATCCGGCTTCAGCCGGTGGATACTCCTTTTGGAATAACGAACCGCCCGCCCTCCGGGGGGCGCGGAACAGGGAGGAGGGGCTTTTGCGCCGGAAACGGCCTGGCCCCGGAACCGCGAACCAAGCCCATGCCCAAACGCACGGACATCGAGAAGATCCTCATCATCGGGGCCGGTCCCATCATCATCGGCCAGGCCTGCGAGTTCGACTATTCCGGCACCCAGGCCTGCAAGGCCCTGCGGGAAGAGGGCTACCAGGTGGTCCTGGTGAACTCCAATCCCGCCACCATCATGACCGACCCGGAAATGGCGCACCGCACCTATGTGGAGCCCGTGACCCCGGAGGTCGTGGCCCGGATCGTGGAAAAGGAGCGGCCCCAGGCCGTGCTCCCCACCCTGGGGGGGCAGACGGGCCTGAACACCGCCGTGGCCGTGGCCAAAATGGGCGTGTTCGACGCCTATGGTGTGGAGATGATCGGGGCCTCGGTGCCGGTCATCGAAAAAGCGGAAAGCCGGGAGCTTTTCCGGGCCGCCATGGCGAAGATCGGGTTGAAGCTGCCGAAAAGCGTCATCGTCACGGATCTTTCCGAGGCCCGGGACGCGGCGGCTGAACTCGGGTATCCGGTCATCTGCAGGCCCAGCTTCACCCTGGGGGGCACGGGCGGCGGAGTGGCCTACAACCGGGAGGACCTGGAGGGATTTCTGAAAAAGGGGCTGGATGCCTCCTTCATTCATCAGGTCATGCTGGAGGAGAGCATCCTGGGATGGAAGGAATACGAGCTGGAGCTGATGCGCGACAAGAACGACAACGTCGTCATCATCTGCAGCATCGAGAACATGGACCCCATGGGCGTCCACACGGGAGACTCCATCACCGTGGCCCCGGCCCAGACCCTGACGGACAGGGAATACCAGGCCATGCGGGACGCCTCCATCCAGGTCATGCGGGAGATCGGGGTCACGACCGGCGGGTCCAACGTCCAGTTCGCCGTGAACCCGGTAAACGGGGAAATGGTCATCATCGAGATGAACCCCCGGGTGTCCCGGTCCAGCGCGCTCGCCTCCAAGGCCACGGGATTTCCCATCGCCAAGATCGCGGCCAAGCTCGCCGTGGGCTACACCCTGGACGAGATCCCCAACGACATCACCCGGGAGACCATGGCGTGCTTCGAGCCCACCCTGGACTACTGCGTGGTGAAAATCCCCAGGTGGACCTTCGAGAAGTTCCCCGAGACCCCGGATTTCCTCACCACGTCCATGAAGTCCGTGGGCGAGACCATGGCCATCGGCCGGACCTTCAAGGAGGCGCTCCAGAAGGGCCTGCGGGGCCTGGAGGTGGGCCGCAACGGCCTGGGGGCCGACGGCAAGGGCCATCTTTCGGCCACGGGCGAGCCGCCTTCGGTGGAAGCCATAAAGGAGAACCTGGCCACCCCCAACAGCCAGCGCATCTTTTTCCTGCGTTACGCCCTGGCCGCCGGGCTGAGCATCGAGGAGATCTACCGCCTGACGGGCATCGACCCGTGGTTTTTGCACCAGATCGCGGAAATATGGAACACGGAAAAGGAGGTGGCCGCCGCGGGCGGGGGCCTCTCCCCGGAACTCCTGCGCAAGGCCAAGGAACAGGGCTTTTCCGACCGCCAGGTGGCGTACCTCACCGGCACGGACGAGATTTCGGCCAGAAAGGCCCGGTTCGATCTGGGCATCCGGCCCGTGTACAAGCTGGTGGACACCTGCGCCGCGGAGTTCGAGGCGGCCACGCCCTATTACTACTCCACCTACGAGGAGGAGGACGAGGCCCGGGTGTCGGACCGGAAGAAGGTCATGATCCTGGGGGGAGGGCCCAACCGCATCGGCCAGGGCATCGAGTTCGATTACTGCTGCGTCCACGCCTCCTTCGCCCTGGCTGAGGAGGGGGTGGAGAGCATCATGGTGAACTCCAACCCCGAGACCGTGAGCACGGACTACGACACCAGCGACAAGCTCTACTTCGAGCCTGTCACGGCCGAGGACGTGCTCCACATCGCCCAAAAGGAAAAACCCCTGGGGGTCATCGTCCAGTTCGGCGGCCAGACGCCCTTGAACATCGCCGGGGCCCTTTCAGCGGCCGGGGTCCCCATCCTGGGCACCCAGCCCGAAAGCATAGACGCGGCCGAGGACCGGAAGCTTTTCGGCGCCCTGTTGAGAAAGCTCGGCCTTTCCCAGCCGGAAAACGGCACGGCCATGACCATCCCCGAGGCCGAAGCCGAGGCCGAACGCATCGGCTACCCGGTCATGGTGCGGCCCTCCTACGTCCTGGGGGGCAGGGCCATGAAGATCGTCTACGACCAGGCCTCCCTGGTGGCGTTCACCCGGCTGGCCATCGAGGCGGCCGACGGCCACCCGGTTTTGATCGACAAGTTTTTGGAGGACGCCGTGGAGATCGACACGGACGCGGTGTCCGACGGCCGGGAAACCGTGGTGGCCGGGATCATGGAGCACATCGAGGAGGCGGGCATCCACTCGGGCGACTCGGCCTGCGTGCTGCCGCCCCGGAGCCTGTCGCCCGAAATCCTGGAGGAGATCCGCTCGGCCACCCGGGCCATGGCCGCCGAGATCGGCGTCATCGGCCTCATGAACGTCCAGTACGCGGTCAAGGACGGGAAGCTCTACGTGCTGGAGGTGAACCCCCGGGCCTCCCGGACGATACCTTTCGTGTCCAAGGCCACGGGCGTTCCCTGGGCCAAGGTGGCGGCCAAGGTCATGCTGGGCCGCAGCCTGGCGGAGTTGGGCATCACGGGCGAGGTTTCCGTTTCCCACGTGGCTGTCAAGGAGTCCGTGTTCCCCTTTGACCGGTTCCCGGACGTGGACCCCCTCCTGGGCCCGGAAATGAAATCCACGGGGGAGGTCATGGGCCTGGACGTCACCTTTGGCGCGGCATTCGCCAAGAGCCAGCTCGCCGCGGGCATGAAGCTGCCCACCAGCGGCGCGGTGTTCGTGTCCGTCACGGACCGGGACAAGGAGAAGATCGTGGAGGCGGTGAAGATCCTCCACGACCTGGGCTTCTCCATCGTGGCCACGGCCGGCACCAGCGATTTCCTGGCTGCCCGGGGCATTGCCAACACCCGCATCAACAAGGTTTCCGAAGGGCGCCCCCACGTGGTGGACGCGGTCAAGAACAACGAGATACAGCTCATCATCAACACGGGAACCGGCGTCCGCCCCGCCCGGGACGGCTACGAGATCCGCCGTGCGGCCCTCCAGTACCGGATTCCCTATGCCACCACCGTGGCCGGAGCCCTGGCCGTGTGCCTGGGCATTGCCTCCATGTGCGAAAAGAGTCTGGATGTGCGGGCTCTCCAGGACTACCACGCGGTCCAAGCGATCAAAGGGGACTAGGGAAAATGGAAGATCCCTTTGCAAAAGAGCCCGGCAGACCCCGGGACGAATGCGGCGTTTTCGGGGTGTACGACCATCCCGAGGCCGCCCGGCTCACCTATTTCGGGCTCTACGCCCTCCAGCACCGGGGGCAGGAGAGCGCGGGCATCGCCGTTTTCCGGGACGGTTGCATCCAGGTGCACAAGAACATGGGGCTGGTGCACGACGTGTTCAACGACCGGACCCTGGCGGGGCTCACGGGCCGCACGGCCATCGGCCAGGTGCGCTATTCCACCACCGGGGGCTCCACCCTGGCCAACGCCCAGCCCTTTGCGGTGCGCCACCGGAAGCGCTCCTACGCCGTGGCCCACAACGGCAACCTGGTGAACGCCCACACCCTTCGCAACGAGCTGGAGGCCTCGGGTTCCATCTTCCAGTCCACCATGGACACGGAGATCTTCCTCCACCTCCTGGTGAAGAACCTGGACAACGGCCTGGAAGAGGCGCTCAAGGCTGCGGTGGAAAAACTGGAAGGGGCCTTTTCCTTCATCCTCCTCACCAGCGAGGGGGAGATGGTGGGCATCAAGGACCCCAACAGCTTCCGGCCCCTCTGCCTGGGCAAGCTGAACGGCAACTTCGTCCTGGCCTCGGAAACCTGCGCACTGGACCTGGTGGGCGCGGAGTTCGTCCGGGAGCTGGACCCCGGCGAGATCGTCATCATCGACAAAAACGGCGTCCGGACCATCCACCGGGCCAAGGCGGGGCGCTGTTCCTTCTGCATCTTCGAGTTCATCTACTTCGCCCGGCCGGACAGCAACATCTTCTCCCACAACGTCTACACCATGCGAAAGGCCATGGGGAAAAACCTGGCCCTGGAAAAGCCCGTGGACGCGGACCTGGTGATGCCCTTTCCCGACAGCGGGGTCTACGCGGGCCTGGGCTACGCCGAGGCGTCGGGCATCCCCTTCGAGATGGCCATGATCCGCAATCACTACGTGGGCCGCACCTTCATCCAGCCTTCCCAGAGCATGCGGGACTTCGGCGTCCGGGTGAAGCTGAACCCCGTGCGGGACCTTTTGAGGGGAAAAAGGGTCATCATCGTGGAGGACTCCATCATCCGGGGCACCACGGCCCGCACCCGGGTGAAGGCCCTCCGGGACATCGGGGTAAAGGAAGTCCACATGCGGGTCTCCTGCCCGCCCCACCGCCACCCCTGCCACTACGGCATCGACTTTTCCAGCCGGGGCGAACTGGTGGCCGCCCAGAAGGAGATGGAGGAGCTCACCCGGTTCCTGGGGCTGGACAGCCTCCACTACCTCTCCCTGGAGGGACTCCTGGCCTCCACCGGGGTGGAAAAGCCCGGGGACATGTTCTGCTGCGCCTGTTTCACCGGCGAGTACCCGGTACTTTTCGACAAGGACCTTTCCAAGAACTGCCTGGAGTGATACAGTTTTTCAGGGTTGTCCCCGGCCCCGTGGCCGGGGGTCCCGATTCCTCCAGCCAGGGAGGGCTCCATGAGCGTACTGGTGGTCCGTTCACGCATGACTCCCCACACCCAGTTGGGCATCGCCTGCCGCAAGCTGGTGCACCGTTCCCAATCCGCTTTCCAGAAGATCGAGGTCTACGATTCCGTGGATTTCGGCCGCATCCTCCTCCTGGATGAGGCCATCCACCTGGCGGACGCGGACGAGCACGTGGTCCACGAGATGCTGGCCCACGTGGCCCTGTTCTCCCACCCCAACCCGGAGAGCGTGCTCATCCTGGGGGGCGGGGACGGTTGCGCGGCCCGGGAGGCGGTGAAGCACGATTGTGTGAAGGAGGTCACCCTGGTGGAGATGGACCCGGACGTGCCCCAGATCTGTGGCCGTCTCTTTTCCCACCTGTCCCCGGCCCTGGATCATCCCCTGGTGCGGCAGGTCACGGGGGACGTCATGGCGTGGCTCCCCGCCTCGGGCCGGACCTTCGACGTCATCCTGGTGGACTCCCAGGACTTTGCCCCGGACCAGACCGGTGGGCTTTTCGGGGCCCAGTTCCTCACGGACTGCCTGGCCGCCCTTTCCCCGGACGGCATCCTGGCCGCCCGGGTGGGGGACCTCCGGTTCGACGCCCACATCGTGAAATCCGTGTTTTCCAATCTGGAGGAGGTTTTTCCGGTCTGCCGCATGTTCCAGGCCCCGGTTCCCTCCCGCACCAGCGCCCCCTACTGCTTCGCCTTCTGCTCCCGGAACCTACACCCCCAGGGTCACGCGGGCATTCACCGCTTCACCCCCGCCTTTTTCACCCGCTACTACCACCCGGACATCCACGACGCCGCCTTTGTACTCCCCCGGGAAATCACGGAACTGTCCTGGCAGGAAGGATAACCCGGGCCGGGGATGGGCGGCCGGGTCAGGGTTCTTTGCCGCCCGGCGCGGGGGAAAGGCGCTCCAGCCAGGCTTGGGCCTGGGGCTGGCCGGGACGGATTTTCAGCACAACGGAGAAAGCCCGGGCAGCCCCGGCCCGGTCGCCGGCCCGGTCCAGGGCCACGCCCAGGTTGTACAGGGGCATCCAGTCGTCCGGGGCCAGCCTCGACGCCCTTTCAAAGGCCCGGGCCGCCTCGTCCCATCGTTCCAGGAGGGCCAGGGCGTTTCCCGTTGCCTGGAGCAGTTCCGGGCTTTCCCCGGCCAGCGTGATGGCCGCCAGGAAATGGGCCAGGGCCTCCCGGCCTTGCCCGGCTTTTGCCAGGCGTTTTCCCAGGAACTGGTGACCCTGGGCCGTGCCGCCTCCCATGGCCATGGCCCGGCCGAACTCCTCCTCCGCCTCATCCAGCCGCCCCTCCAGAGCCAGGGCCTTGGCCAGGAGTTCGTGGGCCTCGGGAGAGGCGGGTCCCTGGCTCACGCCCCTTTCCAGCATTTCCAGCCCCTTTTCCCTCTCTCCCCGGCTCATGAGAAGCGCCCCGTAGCGGATCAGGGCCTCGGAATGGCCGGGGTGATCGGCCAGGACTTCCTGGAGAAGCCGGGCGGCCTCCTCCTTTCTCCCGGCGTCCCAGAGGGCCACGGCGTACAGGGTTTGGGCATAAGGATCCCCCGGCTGGGCCCGGACGGCCTCGGTCCAGAAAGCAACCCGGTCCCGGTACACCTCGCTCCGGGCCCGGGAGGCCCCTGCCAGGGCCAGGACCGCCAGGACGCAGGCCGTCCCCGCCGCCAGGCTTCCCCGCCGCCCCAGGCGCCGGGCGGCCTCGTGGGCCCCCAGGACCACGGCCACGGCCACGGCGGCCAGGGGCAGGTACATGCGTTTTTCCGACAGGAGATGAGCCAGGGGCAGGAAACTGGAGGTGACGGCCAGGCAGAGGAAGAACCACCCCAGGACCGCCCCCATGGGCTGCCGTTTGGCCACCTGATGGAGGGTCAGGACCAGGAGTCCCCCCACCAGGACCCAGGCCAACAGGGAGGAGTCCGGAACCCCGGCGGCCACCCCCACGGGAAGGCTCTGGTCCTGGCCCGCCGGGAGAAAGGCCAGGGCCAGGTAATGGGCGATGGCCCCGGGCTGGGCCAGGAGATGCTCCAGGGACTTGCCCAGACCCCCGGGGGAGACGGTGCTCCGGACCGTGTGCCCCTGGAGGAGGAGCCAGGCCAGGAGTCCCCAGCCGGGCAGGAAGGACGCGTACAGCCGGACGTGGCGGACCAGGGCCCGCCCGTATCCGGGGCTGGCCAGGATGCCGTCCAAAAGGAGCACCGCCAGAGGGGCCGTGACCGCCGATTCCTTGGACCCGCAGGCCAGGAGGAAAGCGGCCCCGGAAAGAACCTGCCACCGCCCCGGGGCCGGGGATTGCCAGGACCGGAGGGCACTGTACAGCGTGAGGAGGTAAAAGAGCCCCATCATGGAGGACAGGCGCTGGGTCAAGTAGGTTACAGCCTCGGTGTGGAGAGGGTGGACGGCCCATAGAAGCGATGCGGCAAGGGCCAGGGGCAGGGCGTGAGCCCCAAACCGGCCGGACAGGCGGGGCAGGAGGAAGGTCCGGCGGAGAATGGAAAAAAGGGTGAGGGCGGCCAGCAGGTGGATGAGGAGGTTGGTCGCGTGAAAGCTCCAGGGCTCGGGCCCGGAGATGGCCCAGTTCACCGCATGGCTGAGATTGATTACCGGCCGGCCTGCGGTGCCCGTGCTCAAGGAGCCGGAAAGGACCCGCCCCAGGTGTCCCAGGTCTTGGATGGAGGGGTTTCTCAGGATGTCCTGCTCGTCGTCCAGGATGAAACCAAAGGAAAGGCTGGACGACCAGGCCGCCCACACGGCCACGGCCAGGAGAACCACCGCAGCGGCCAGGGCGAACCGGGGGGGCAGGAAGGGGGAATCCCTTGTCATGGGATGATTATTTCCAATTGATCCCGCATCTTATCCAGATACGTGAAAAATGGGGGGCTGTCAACGGGCCGGGGGCCGGGGCAGGATGGTGGCGGTGATCCAGTCCGCGAGCCTTTCCGGTTCGTCCGGAGAGAAGACCGGGAGCCCTGCATCCGGCACGGGGCCGGGGAACACCAGGGCCAGGAGGAGAGGATCGCCCTCGCAGGCCGGGGGCGGGGGGGGTGGGGAAAACCCCAGGACCTCGATTTTGGGCGCGGCCAGGCGCTTGTAGCCTTCCAGGAGAATCAGGTCCGCCTCGGGGAAGAAGGCCGCGGCCAGGGCCAGGGGATCGGCCTCGCCGGGGGTCCTCTTCACCACGGCCAGGGCCCCTGGGGAGGCCACGGCCACACCGTAGGCCCCGGCGGTCATGTGGCGGAACGAGTCCTTGCCCGGCCGGTCCATGTCAAAGCCGTGGGCCGCGTGCTTGATGACCGCCACGGACAGGCCCCGGGCCTTGAGGACCGGCACCAGTCGTTCGATGAGCGTGGTCTTGCCCGAGTTGGACCGGCCCGCCACCCCCAGGACAGGGGGGCCGGGGGCCGGGGTTTCCGTTTCGCGGTTCATGTTCAGCCGATGTTGGGCATGAGGGTCCAGCGGATGACCCAGTTCTCGCCGTCCGGGTGCTGGTCCAGGCACAGGATGCCGCTTTTCTGGAACAGGAACACGGAGCGGTCCGGGTCCCCGGCCACCAGGAGCCCCGTGAGCCGGTCCAGGAAGGGCAGGTGGCTCACCACCAGGAGGTCCGGGTCCAGGGGAAGGCCCGCAGCAAAGGCTTCGGGTTCGTCCATCGGAGCGATCCCGGAGATTTTCCGGGGTTCCCCGGTCCCCAGGAGGGAGGCAAGAATTTCGGCGGTCTGGCGGGCCCGTTTGGCCCCGGAATGCACCACTTCCCCCATGGACACGCCATAGCCCGAGGCCACCTCGCCCATGCGCCGGACCTCGACCTCGCCCTGGGGGGACAGGCCCTTTTCCGGGTCCTGGGCCTTGGATAGGCTTCTGCCGTGCTGCACCAGGTAAAGCGCCATGGGGACCCTTATGCCGATTCATCCTGCCTGGGATTGTTCTCCCGGGGCAGGTTCTTGCTGATGGCGGTCAAAAGCTTCAAGTGCGGCCAGAGGTGAGGGCCCAGGAAGGGCTTGCCCGTGTTCAGCAGGGCCACGGAGATGTCCCGGGCCGGGTCGGCCCAGCAGAAGATGTTCACGAACCCCCAGTGGCCGAAGGCGTGGCTCGTGTCGGGCCCGTAGAGCCCCATGGGGTTGGCCCCCAGCATGAACCCCGCGCTGTAGCGCATGGGCAAAAGGATGATGCGGTCGATGCGGCCCGGCCCGGAGGGGGTCACGGCCCGGCGCACGGTCAGGGGGTCGAAGACCCGCACCCCGTCCAGCTCGCCGTGGTTCATGAGCATCTGGAAGAACCGGCAGGCCTCATCCGCCGTGGCCACCAGGTTTCCGGCCGGCACGATGGAGCGCAAAAACTCCGGCGTGTTGGTGACCTCGATGGCCTCGCTCCAAGTGGAGGCAAGGATGCGGTGGATGTAGGTGGAAAGGGGAAACACCACAGGCAGGCCGGTGTCGTAGTTTTTCGCCACCAGGCCCATATCCCCGTCGTCCACCCCGTAGTTGAAGAACCGCATGCCCATGGGCTTCTGTACGGTTTCGGCCAGGTACTGGCGGATGTCCATGCCCGAGACCCGGCGCACGATCTCCCCCAGGATGAACCCGCCGGTGATGGCGTGGTAGGCCGTGCGGTGACCAGGGAAGGACACGGGCGGGGCCTGGCACAACAGGCGGGTGCAGGCCGCGAAGTCCGACAGGAGATCCGGGGGGTGGCCGGAGCCGGGGATGACCGGGAACCCGGCCTGATGGGCCAGAACCTGCCAGATGGTGATCCGGTGTTTGCCCTTGCGGCCGAACTCGGGGATGTAGTGCTCCACCGGGTCCGTGAGGTGCACCTGGCCCTTTTCCACCAGGTGGTGGATCATCATGGCGGTGACGGCCTTGGACGCGGAGAACAGGCACACCGGGGTTTCCGGCTGGGCCAGGACCTTTGGGGCGCCCTGGGGGGCGGAGGGCGCGTTGCCCGAGGCATGGCCGATGGCCCGGTGCAGGATCACCTTTCCGGCCTTGCGCAGGCAGAAGATCACGGCCGGGTGCATGCCGCTGGCGTACAACCCCTCCACCGAGGACCACACCGCACTCACGGCCTCGGGGGAAAGCCCCACGTCCCGGGGGTCGGTCTCCCGGGCGGGATCGTATTGGGTGATGGGGGCCAGGTCGGCGGGGACCCGGATGCTCTTGGCAAAGCGGCGTCCCCACCGCCGCACGGGCCGGGTGGCCCTGCGGGCGATTCTGGAACTGGAGCTGGGAAGGGGCAGGTCTTTCATGAGTGGTCCCGGGTCTTTTGCTTCTTCGCTTAGTTGCTTAGGGTATCCGGCCCGGGGGCCTGAGGCCCCCGGCCGGCCAGTCAGCCGTTTCGGACAGGAGTTGCCGTTTCGGATAGGGATCGAGAAGGTTTCCTGGCATGAAAGCCGGCTCCATGCAACCCCTTTTCCATGGCCCCCCCATTCTCCACGGGGGGATCGCACCGTGGGCTTCCATGGCGATCCGGGCTGTCGGTGGCAAGGGGAGGGGGCTTCTTGTTTTCCGGAAAACGGGGAAGGCCCCGCGGCGGGGCCGGGGCCTCAATCGAACGTGAAGCCTTTTTCCCGGAACAGGTGGATGCACACCTCCACGGCTTCGGGGTCAAAGGCGGTGCCCTTCTTGTGGTGGATCTCCTCCAGGGCAAGGTCGATACCCAGGCCCGCGCGGTAGGGGCGGTGGGAACTCATGGCCTCCACCACATCGGCCACGGCCAGTATTTTGGCTTCCCGGAGGATCTGGTCGCCGGAAAGTCCGTTGGGGTATCCCGTGCCGTCCAGGCGTTCGTGGTGCTGGAGAACGATTTCCGCGATGGGCCAGGGGAACTCCACGGATTTCAAGATGTCATGGCCCACCTCGGGATGGGTTTTGATGAGGGCGAACTCGATGGCCGAAAGCCGGCCCGGCTTGTTCAGGATGTCCAGGGGGACGGCGATCTTGCCGATGTCGTGGATCATGCAGGCCATGCGCATGCCGTCCACCATGTGTTTTTCCATGCCCACTTCCCGGGCGATGGCCGTGGCGAGCCACGACACCCGGCTCTGGTGGTCCGCCGTGTAGGGGTCCCGGATTCTCAGGGTGGCCACCATGGCCTGGATGATCTCCTGCATGGCCCGTTTCAGGCGTTTCACCGTCTCGGCCAGTTCCTGGCCGGTGGCCGTGCGCTCGGCCACTTCCTGCTTCAGGGAGGCCGTGCGCTCGGCCACCTTTTCCTCCAGCTTGTCGGTGAGTTCCTCCAGGGCCTCCTGGGTCTTGGAGAGCTCATAGTTCTTCAGGACGGAATCTTCGTAAGTGGACAGCATGAGGGAGAGCATTTTTTCCGGCGGGGTGGTGATGACGTACCGCTTGCCCCTGAAACGCAGCTCGATGCCCTCCCGGGTGATGCTCCGGTCGGGCTTTTCCAGGATGGGGTTTTCCAGGAGGTGCTGGATCTTGGACAGGAGGAAATAGGGGTTGTACGGCTTGGTGACGTAGGAGTCGGCGTTCACGTTGAGGCCCCGGAGGATGTCCTCGGCGTCGGACAGGGAGGTCAGGAGGATGACCGGCACGCAATTCAGGTTGTCGGTCTTCTTGGCGGCCTCGCAGAGCTGATAGCCGGTCATCTCAGGCATCTCGATGTCCGAGAGGATGAGGTCCGGCGGGGCCTCCATGGCCGATTCCAGGCCTTGCTTCCCGTTTTCCGCCTGGCGGACGTTATAGCCCTGCTCCTCCAGGAGAAGCTTCAGTTCCAGGGCCTGGGTGCGGCTGTCTTCCACAACCAGGATGGTTGCCGGGGATGCGGGGGCTGTTTCTTGGGTCATGAAATCGCTCTCCGGGAATGCAAGGCTTCGGGCGCTGGGCCCCGGTCCGGAAAAATTGTGAACATTGTCACTATATCGTATTCCAGCCCCAAGTTCAATGTTTCGGGATCTTGGCGTGGCGGGCCAGGGTCCGGATCTTGTGGGTCAGTTCCTGTTCCCATGCCTCGCTTGCAGGGTCGTCCATGGCCAGGGGCTTGGCCACAACGTCCAGGGCGCCGGCGGCCATGGCCTCGAACACCACGTTGGCGGATTGGTATTCGCTGTGGGCCGTGTTGATGAGGATGGGGGTGGGATGGGCGGCCATGATCTTGCGGGTGGCCGTGATCCCGTCCATGTCCGGCATCACCACGTCCATGACGATGAGGTCCGGCGCGAGGCTCGCCGCCATCCGCACGGCCTCCACGCCATCTTTCGCCTGGCCGATGATCTCCATGTCCGGCTCGGCGCAAAGGACCTCCGCAATGCGCTCCTGGACGGTGGGCGAATCATCCACCACCAGGATGCGGATTGGCCCTTCGGGCTTATTGGGGGTCATTTCTTCACCTCCGCTTGCAGGGAGCAAAGCCGCCGGCCGATTTCCGGCGGGGAAAGCACTTCGTGGCGCGCGTCCAGGGCCAGGGCCGCCTTGGGCATTCCCCACACGGCGCAGGAATCCCGGTCCTGGCAGATGGTTAGGGCTGATCCCCGGGCCAGGCTGGCCAGCCCCCGGGCTCCGTCGCGCCCCATGCCCGTGAGGAGTATCCCCGCCGCCCGGGGGCCGTAGGCCCTGGCCGCGGATTCGAACAGGACCGTGATCCCGGGCAGGTGCCCGTCCACAGGCTCGCCCTCCACCGGGACCACCCGGCCGGGCTCCACCAGGAGGTGTCGGCTGTCCGGGGCCAGGTACACCCGGCCCGGCAGGATGCGCATGGGTTTTTCCGCCACCTCCACGGACAGGCTGGTGGTGTCGGTGAGCCACTTGGCCATGCCCCGGATGAACCCGGGGCTGATGTGCTGGACCAGGACCACGGGGCAGAAGTCCGGAGGCAGGGTCTTCAGGATGGTCTGGAGAACGGGGGGGCCGCCGGTGGATGCGCCCAGGACCACCATCTCCACGGGGGGCCTTTCTCTTTCCCTGGCCGGGACGGGGGCGGGTGGCGCGGGAGACAGGGGCCGGGCCATATGGCGGCGCACCAGCTTCAGACCCGCGAAGGCCTTCACCAGGGCCAGGAGTCTTCCTGCATCGGGGCTGTCCTCGGAGAACCCTCGGGGCTTGGGCGTGGCGGCCACGGCTCCGGCTTCCAGGGCCCGGGCCTCCCGGTCCACGCCGGAGGCCGAGGACCCCAGAAGCACGATGATGGGCCGGGGAACCCCGCCCATGATGGCCCGGGTGGCGGCCAGCCCGTCCAAGCGGGGCATGTCCACGTCCATGAGGACCACGTCCGGCGCGAGCCTTCCGCACAGCTCCACGGCGGCCAGGCCGTCGGCAGCCTCCCCGGCCACGGCCAGGCCCGGGTCCGACTCCACGATCTCCCGCAGCAGAAGGCGCTGGGTGGGAGAGTCGTCGGCGATGAGGACGCGGATCATGGACGTTTCCCTTTTGGGGAGGCCGTTTTCGGTCCGCCCGCGCTGGCCGGGGCCAGACGGCGGACGGTTGCCACCAGTTCCTTTTGATCAAAGTCACTTTTCAGGATGTAGGAGTCCGCCCCGGCCCCCATGCCCCGGAGGCGGTCCTCACGGGATTCCAGGGAGGTCACCAGGATCACGGGGAGTTCCTGGAACCGGGGGTCAGCCTTTAGGCGGGCGGTGAGTTCCAGGCCGTTCATGACGGGCATGTCCACGTCCGAGACCACCACGTCCATCTCCTGTTCCTGGAGGAATTCCCAGGCCTTTTGGCCGTCAGGGGCTGTGGTCACGGAAAAGCCCTCTTCCTCCAGGATGTTCTTCTCCAGGGTCCGGGTGGTGATGGAGTCGTCCGCCACCAGGACCCGCAACGTCCGGGCCTTCGTTGGGCCTGGCCTGGCCTGGGTGAAGCGCCGGACCGGACCTGCTGCCTCAGGGAGGTCGCCGGGGTTCACCAGCACCACCACCCGCCCGTCGGGCAAAAGCGCGGCCCCGGAGATCCCCCGAACCCGCATCATGGGGTAGGAGAGCCTCCGCACCACCAGGGGCCGGACGTTGGTCACTCCGTCCACGGCCAGGGCAGCCCTCACCCGGCCCGCCCGCACCAGGAGGTAGGGGACCCGGCCGTCCTGGCCGCTGGCTGCTTCCCCGCCAAGACCCAGGATCCGTGCCAGGGAGCCGGCAGGCACCAGCTCCCCGTCCAGTTCCAGGACAGGCCGTCCCCCCGCGCTTTTCACCTGAAGGGGGGAAATCTTGAGGACCCTTTCCACGGCCAGGGCGGGGAGGGCGAGGGTCTGGCCCCCGGCTTCCACCAGAAGGGCCAGGGTGGTGGCCAGGGAGAGAGGCGCCATCAGCTCGAATCGCGCGCCCGCGCCTTTTTCCGATTCCACCCGGATGCGGCCATGGAGGCGGCTGGCGCATTCCCGCACCACGTCCAGCCCCACCCCCCGGCCGGACACGTCCGTGGCGGCCGCCCGGGACGAAAGGCCCGGGGAAAAGATGAGGTCCAGGATTTCCGTATGGGAAAGCTCCCCGGCCCGTTCGGGCGAAACCAGCCCCGAGCGCTCGGCCGCCCGGCGCACGGCCTCGGCGTCCACCCCGGCCCCATCGTCGGAAACCAGGATTTCCAGGGCCGGGCCCCGGCGGGAGACCTCGATCCTCACGGTACCCTTCCGGGGCTTGCCCGAGGCCTCCCGGACCTCCGGAGTTTCCAGGCCGTGGTCCACGGAGTTCCGCACCAGATGGGTCAGGGGAGACTTCAGGGCCTCCAGGATGACCCGGTCCGCTTCCACGTCCGCCCCGGAAATCTTGAGCGCCACTTCCTTGCCCAGGTCCCGGGCGAGATCCCGCACCATCCGGGGAAACCCGTCCAGGAGGGTGCCCACTGGGAGCATGCGCATCCCCCGGACGCCGTCGGCCATCTCGGTGCAAAGCCGCGAAAGGGACCGGGTGCCCGCAGAGAGTTCCCGGGCCGCGTCCTCGGAAATCGCAGTTTGGGACAGGGAGGCCACCTGGTCCGAAAGCCGCATGGCCAGGACCGTGAGTTCCCCGGCGAGATCCAGGGCCCCGTCCACCTTTTCTTTCCGGACCCGGAGATATTCAGCGACCCTCGGAGAGACCGGGGCAGGCTTTTCCGGGGTCCGGGCAGGCTCGGCCGGACAAGCGGGCTCGTCCTTGGCCGGGGCTGTTTTCGTTGCCCCGGGCTCTGGAGGTTCCGGAACGGGAGGGGCAGGGGGGGCCGGCTTTGCCCGGGTTTTTGGAGGGTCGGCGGCCGGGGGAGGAGCGGTTCGGGATATGGCCGGTTCGGGAGGCTGGTCCAGTTCCGGTCCCAGGTCCCAGGCGTCCAGGGCCGCAGCCAGGGAGATCTCCGCCGCGTCCCGTCCAGCCGCCGGGGGGGCGGAGGCCTTGGAAACCGTGGCCGCCGGGCCCTTCAGAGCGGTTTCCAGGCCCCCCGCCAGGTTTTCCAGCTCGTCCCGGCCCATGGACCCTCCGGCCAGATGGAGTTCCAGGGCCCGGGGCATGGCGTCGGCAGCCCTGAAGAGGGCGTCGAAGGAGCCGGAAGACAGGCCGGCTTCCCCGGCCCGGGACTTGCCCAGCAGGTCCTCCATGCGGTGGGCCAGGGTCTCCACGTCCCGGACCCCCACGGCCCGGGAGGCCCCCTTGATGCTGTGGGCCGCCCGGAACAGGGCGTCCATCCTCCCCGGCTCCATGGCCGGGTCCTCCTCCAGGGCCAGGAGCTCACGGTTCAGCAGGGAAAGCTGTTCCGAAAGCTCCTCGCCAAAGGTGGCCAGGAGCCTGCGCCTGCGCTCTTCCCGGTTTCCGGCCATCAGGGCGCTGCCTTGGGGCCGGTGGGGCCGGGACAGCCGTTGAGGGGCGTGTTTCCCATGGGTTATTCGTTCCTGGAGAGCTTGTAGCGCTTCACCAGTTCCTGAAGCTGCCCGGCCAGGGCGTTCAAACTCAGGGCCTCGGCCTCCACGGTCCGGGTTCCGTCCTCAGCCTCCTGGGTGGTCTGGTTGATGCTCTCCATGGCTGCGGTGATCTGGTCCATGCCCACCAGTTGCTGGTTGGTGGAGACGGCGATCTGTTGGGTGGCCAGGGCGGCCTTGGTGATGCGTTCCGCGATGTTTGCGATGGCCTGGCCCGTGATGCGGGAAAGCTCCACCCCGGTTTCGGCCCGGCGGGTGCCTTCCTCGGTGACCATGACCGCGCTGTCGGCCGATTTCCGGATCTCCCCCAGGATCTCCCGGACCTGGGCCGTGGCCCCCCGGGACTGCTCGGCCAGGGACCGGACCTCCTCGGCCACCACGGCGAATCCCCGCCCGGCCTCTCCGGCCCGGGCCGCCTCGATGGCCGCGTTCAGGGCCAGCAGGTTGGACTGGTCGGCGATGTCGTTCACCGTGGAGATGATCTCCCCGATCTTCTGGGTCTTTTCCGAGAGGTCCAGGATGGTGCGGGAGATGTTTTCCACCTGGTCCCGGATGGCGGCCATGCCCGCCTCGGCCTGGTGGACCGAGGTCATGCCCCGGTTGGCCTCGTCCGTGGACTCCTGGACCATGACCGACACCTGGCGGGTGCGCTCGGCGGTCTGCTGGGCCGTCTGGCGCACCTCCTCCACGGTGGAGGTGGTCTCGGCCACGGCGGCGGACTGCTCCGAGGCCGTGGCTGCCTGCTGGGTGGTGGAGGCGAGGATGCCGGAGCTGGTCTGGTGGATGGACGAAACAGCCTGGCCCATTTCCCGGGTGAGTTCCCGGAGGCTTTCGGCCATGCGGTTCAGGTTCCCCCCCAGGGCTGCCAGCTGATCCCCGTCCTCGGTGATGAGGAGTTCGTGGGTGAGGTCTCCCTGGCCCACCTTTTCCACAAAGGACCCGTAGGCCCGCACCGTGACCTCCAGCCTCCGGCGCATGCGGTTCTCCACCTTGGCCTTCTGGTTCAGGTCATCCACCAGGACCTTCAGGGACGTGATCATCGTGTTGAAGGAATCGGCCAGGATGCTGGTTTCATCGCGGCTCTTCACCTCGGCCCGGACCTCCAGGTCCCCGGCCGCGACCCGCTGGGCCACCTGGGTGAGCTTGCGCACCGGGCCGGACAGGGATCCGGCCAGGAAGGGCACGATGAGGATCACCACCAGGGCCGTGCCCAGGCCGGACACGAAAGTGACCTTTCGCAGGAGGCTGGCTTCGTCCAGGGTCTCTTTCCGGGTTTCCAGGGCCACCAGGGCGTAGGTGAGGTCTTCGGAAACCCGGATGGGGCTGTAGGCCACGATGTTGTCCCGGCCCAGGTAGGCCTCGGCCTCCATAATCCCTGAGCGTCCGTCCAGGGCGGCCCGGACTGCGGGGATGTCGGCCCCGTTTTGGGCAACGGTTCCGGTCAGGGACGCGGCCAGGGAATGGGCCCCGGACTTGTCCTGGAAGGAGTCGGAGCGCATGCGCAGGTCCGGGCCCACCAGGATGGTCTCTCCGGTTTCGCCCAGGCCTGTGCGCTTTTGCATGAGAGCGGTGAGCGGCGCGGCTTCCTGGCAGAGCACCACTACGAGATCCACCCCGTTTTCTCCCAGGACGGGATGGGCGAAGAAAGCCACCGGCACGTTGCCCGCCGGGGGGTACAGGGCGAAATCGCTGTGGGCCATCCGGCCCGTTTCCAGCACCCGGGCCACCAGGGGCGCGAGATGGGTCTTGGAGAGATCCTCGGAAAAGACGTTTTTCCCCTGGTCCGGTCCTTTGCGAACCGAGTGGAAGACCGTGCCCTCGCTGGTCAGGAGAAGGATGTCCAGGTAGCCCCGCTGGTGCGCGAAGGTGGTCAGGAAATCCGATTTGGCCCCCTGGGATCTGGGCACGAATACCTCCTCGATGCCCGTCTCGGCCACGATGGCCCAGTGGAGCCCCGGGATGTTCAGGGGGGCGTAGGCGGCCAGGACCTTTTCTTCCAAAA
>Ga0180009_10001916_pt1 | contig 24756 bp, 26 predicted proteins | sample OS_PC_MetaG_FD_123537 | JGI IMG/M metagenome (GOLD analysis project Ga0180009, IMG submission 123537) | Groundwater microbial communities from the Aspo Hard Rock Laboratory (HRL) deep subsurface site, Sweden - OS_PC_MetaG | ecosystem: Environmental > Aquatic > Deep subsurface > Groundwater...
ATCAGCAAGTTGCAACTTCACCCACCCCCAACCCCTCCCGTCAAGGGAGGGGAGCTTGCTTCACCCAACGAGCTTCGTTATTGAACGATTGATTTAGAAATGGAATAACAACGATAGAGCCAGTCATGCGTACAGTGCTTCGTGGTACCCTATTCACAGCCGTCCTGGCCATATTGATTGCCCGGCCTTTTTTCGCCTTGGCCCTGCCGACGGTGCCCAAACCCCCGGCTGAAAATTCGGACAGCACCGCGGTCAATTTTCAGAACGGTCGCATGACGATCAAGATTCAAGCCGTTCCGTTATTGACGCTTCTGGAAAAAATTGCTGAGGCCGCGGATATTCAGATTGTCAGTTCCTCGCAAATACCGGCAGATCAACTGGTTAGTGCGGACTTGCGCGGTTGGTCTGTCGAGAAAACACTCGTCTCCCTGCTGTATGGCTATAACTACATAGTGATTTATGAACCCGGTGATGGCAACCGGGGGGTGAAGCTGCGAGGTGGAATACTGAAATCAGCACCACGGCCAAAAGGGCAAGAAGCCGGAAAAGGTGAGCCGGTGGCTGACGGGGTGAGAAGCGCAGCCGGAGAAGGAGCGGATATGCCTACGGGCAGCCTGCGGGTTGCGGGCAAAAGCTATTCGACTACCATGGGAACCGAGGGACTCAGCGGCAACGCTGGCGCAGCCCGTTCCGGACAGCAGAGCTTACCGCCGGTTTCCAATAGATACGCCTCTAATTATCAAAAATCCAGTGGATATGACGCACAACCGAGCGAGGAGGCAATTCAGCGTTCCGTTGAGCAATCTGTGGCGAAATATCAGAAACCGGCGGCGGCAAAGGTTGCTGAAAAGCCGCAGCAGGAATCCGTCATAAATGCCGCCAAGGTAGCGAGAGAGGAATATTTGAAGAACCAGATTTCCATGTTGACAAAGCGGATAGAAAGTGGATATTCGGATCGCCAGTATGAATACTGGGCCAAGATTAAGGATCCTCAGTTTATCATGCATGACCGCACCCTGTTGCAGAGATATAATCTTGAACTCAGTACCCTCTATAAGATGTGAGGGGCTGCGTGATATTCTCTGCACTGTTATGAGCAGTAATATCTGAGAATTCCCGTGTCCGTAGCTGTTTTTCTCTTGTCGCAGTACACGCAACAAAAATTGACAAGCAACAGAGGTTGCTTCGTGTCTTCAGCCCCCCCTGGAAGCAAGGGAAATATCTTGGCCTCGGGTGGTTTGCCGAAGGCAAGGGTCAGTCGTGGCGTGGCGCTCCGGCTGCCGGAGGCGGCCCTTTTTCCGGGGAAAAGAATGGAGGATGTCCGCCGGTAAAGTCACGGCGTGTGTAGCTCGCATCCCGCGAGAGGCAAATCGGCAACTTTTGTTGCAATGGTTTTCTTGTTTTCTTGTCGGGGATTTTCTCGTTATAAATACGTTAATACGGTGAGATAGTAAGGCAATAATCCGCTGGCATGCCCATTGCTCTTGCAAGTAGTCAAACACAGACTACTTGGAGGACGCCATGAAACGGATACCTGCCTTACTCGCCTTGCTCGCCATGCTGACCTCCTTTACCGGCTGCAGCGCCACAACAGGGAATACCGGGGCGAATGCCGGTCCGCGGTTCCTGCCGCCGTCGCAGGCGCCCTGGCACATGCTGATCAGCCGCTGGCAGGAGCGGGTGGACGACATGTGCCTGCAATACCTGGACCTTCCGCTGATCAGGGATTTTCAGCAAAGGATAGCCCGGGAAGGGTGGAGCAACGAGATGGTTGTCGAATTGCTGGTGGAGGGGCAGAAGATGACTCGCGCCACCATGGAAATCGAAGACCAATGGGACACCCCCCAGGAGTTCGCGGCCAAGAATTTCGAAGGCGACTGCGAGGATATCGCCATCTTCATGCTGGCCACCCTGCGGACGCTCGGCTACCCGCATCAGGCGAGGGTGCTCGCCGCCAAGACCATGTTCGCGGATCACGCCCTGCTCAAGGTTGAGATGCCGGACAACTCCTGGCAGGTTTTCGAGACGACCAGGGCCATCACCCCAAAGGCCCGCCTTGCCTATACCCCGATTGTAGAGTTCGACGAAAAGCGGATCATCTTCGCCGGAACCTGACATGGCATGAGTCCCGCTCATCCGCCTCCGCTGAGCGCTGCTCGGCGGAGCAACACCCTCTCGGAAGAACATAAGGGGACCTTGAAAAAATCGTCTCGAACATGTTTCCCTCATACCGGCAAAAGCCGGTATCAAGTAATCTCGGGAGGTGCTCACACACCTGGACACCGGTTTTCACCGGTGTGACGGATTGTGCAAGGTTCCCAAAAAATACGGACTGGTCCGTATTGTCATGTTCGCTCTAATCGGCTATTTTTGCGACGATAATCGGATACGCCTGACGCCGCTGAATCTGCCGCGGGGCAGGGGCGGGAGATCGCGGTCCTCTTCTTTAATACTAATGGTGCCGGAAAGGAGTTTGCAATGATTAACAAGCGAAAGATTTTGTGGTTTGCCCTGTGCTGCCTGGGGTATTTGGCTTTTGCCGGTTCTGCCGTGGCAATGCCGACGGCAGCGAGTGCGTATCGTTGGACAGGCATTGATAACGGCACTTTTTACGTGCAGAATCAGTATGTCTCAGGTTTATCGTTTGGTGTGTACAGTTGGGAGAATGGTGGCTCGCTGCAGTTGTTTGCCGCATACGATGACAACCTCAACCGGACGATGGATGTCTATGGGATCGATCCCCTGAGCTTTGAAATTGACGCCACGAAACTGTTCAAGGTTGGAAGAAGGTATGTTGCGGAAACAGAGACCCTGGCCTTGGGCGCAAGCCCGGAATTCGGCTTTTATTTCTCTGATGGGTCAACTTTCAGCAATTCCTATGCCCTTGCCGGCAATGCTTCGAGCGGTTGGGATTTGAGCCATGGAGATATGACCGTTCATGTATTCGGGGACGTCTCCCCGTCCCCCGTTCCGCTGCCGGCTTCTCTTCTGTTGCTCGGCTCCGGTCTCTTGGGGATGCTGGGTCTCGGCCGCGTCCAAAAGAAGTCATGCTGTATCGCATAGGGGGCTAGCGCAACGCCTCCGCAGGCAGCGCGAGCCTGTCCGTTTGATCGTTGAAAAATACTGCTTCGTTGTGATATGCACAAGCCCGCCCCTCAAGAGAGGATGGCGGGCTTTTTTTGCGCCTGGTTTTCAGGCTTCCCCGGTGGACCGGTTTGGTGTCGGAAAGATGTGCCGGTCCGGCAGGCGGGGCCATAATCAAATTCTAATCGTATTCTTACCTCTCCGTAATGATGCCCTGCTAGTATGCCTTTGTTTTCTTGCCGCGGGCATGTGCGTCTGGTCGTCTGTGCCCTGCCTTACACGGGCCTGGCCCATGTCCGCACCTGCCCGGCGGGGAAGCTTTATGGACCCTGCCGCAGCCCCTTTGTGTCCGTTGAGGGTTTCCGGAGAGCCGGGTCAAACGCGGCCGTTGCCGCAGGAAATTTCAGACTCACATTAAGGATCGCGATCATGACGGAACAGAATAATGAGGAAGTTCAGGCGCCTCAGCCGCCTGTTTTTCGGTTGCAGAAGATGTATCTCAAGGATTTATCCTATGAAAATCCCGAGGCCCCGGATGTTTTTTTAGAAAAAGGCGACCCCAAGATTGACGTGAAACTCGGACTGAAGCACCGGAAGGCCGCTGCGGACGATCATTACGAGGTCACTCTGTCCATCACCGCAAAAGCGTACAACATTGAGAGCGGGAAAACGCTTTTTATCATCGAAGTCGAACATTGCGGGTTGTTTCTGCTGAAGCATATTCCCGAGGAACACATGCTGGCGGTATTGTCTGTGGAATGCGCCACTCTGCTCTTTCCTTTCACCCGGCAGATAATCACTCAAATTTCGGTTGATGGCGGTTATTCCCCTTTTCTGATGGAGCCGATTAATTTTCACGCTCTGTATGAGGATGCCAAAAGGCAACAAGCGCCACAAGAGAAAGCGGAATAAAATGGGTTTTCGGTCGCCGGGCACTCTCTGGCGGGCCCCCCCTTCCTTCGTGGGATTGCTCGGTGACCGGAATTTTTTATGGACATGCTTGTTCCTGGCCGAATCATGCCGGACAAGGATAATCTTCGCCCGATGGAAAAATATCCCATGAAACAGCGAATTCTGAGAAGACAGCGCGGCTTTTCCCTGATGGAATTGTTGATAGTGATGGTCATTCTCGGGTTGATCGCTTCCCTGGTCGGGCCCAAGCTCTTCGGCCAACTGGGCAAGGCGCAGCATAAGACGGCCAAGACGCAGATCGAGATGCTCATGGCTGCCATGGACGGATTCCGCCTGGATGTGGGACGCTACCCGACCCAGCAGGAAGGGCTGGCCGCACTGGTCAGCAACCCCGGCGTGGAGAAATGGGACGGCGCCTATCTGAAAAAGGCCGTGCCCAACGACCCCTGGGGCAATCCCTATCAGTACCGCAATCCCGGCGAGCATGGCGAGGTGGATATCTATTCCTACGGGCAGGACAATCAGCCCGGCGGGGAAAAAGAAAACGCCGATATTGGCAGCTGGGAATAGTTTTTCCGGCAAGGGCCCTGCTTTTCTTATGCAATCCGCCTTCTTTCGTAAAAAAGAAAAGATCGGCTCGCTGCTGGCCGGCAATGGCAAGCTGCAACCCGGCCAGTTGGAGAGGGCTTTGGCCCACCAGGAAACCGTCTCCCGCAGGCTGGGGGAGATTCTCCTCTCCCTGGGCTATATCAGCGAGGAGGATCTTGCCGCGGCCCTTGCCCAACAGTTGGACCTTGCCGTGTATGTGCCCCAAGAAGCTGACGAGTTTCTCACTCCGGCCATTTCCATGCTTTTTTTAAAAGACCATCCCTTCCTCCTCTTCCGGCGGGGGGAGTCCGGCCCCTGTCTTTTGACCAGCGATCCCCTGGACTCCGATATTCTTGCCGCCGCCCTGATTTCCCTGGGGGCGCCTTTTGGTATCCAGGTTATCGGGGAGGCCCAGCTTAAAAACCGTATCCGCGAGCACTATCAGATGGGCCAGCAGGAGAACGAGGCTGCGGCCATGCTCATCGACGAGGCGGATATCGACAAGCTCAAGGACATGGCCTCCGAGGCGCCGGTCATCAAGTATGTCAACAACCTGATCGATACGGCGGTCACCCGCCGGGCCAGCGATATACACATGGAGCCCTTTGCCGACGGGTTGCGGATCAGGCTGCGCATCGACGGCATCCTCCACGATTACGAAATCCCCCCCCATGCCATGCAGCACGCGATCATCTCCCGGACCAAGCTGCTGGCCGGGCTGGACATTGCCGAGCGCCGCCTGCCCCAGGACGGCAAGATCTCCATGCGGGTCTCCGGCCGCGAGATCGACCTGCGGGTCTCCACCCTGCCCACCATCTTCGGCGAGGGCGTGGTGATCCGTATTCTGGAAAAGGCCTCCATCATTTTGGATTTGGTCAAACTCGGCATGGGCAGCCGGATCGAGGAGGAGTTTCGCCGGCTTATCGCCATGCCGGACGGCATCATCCTGGTCACCGGCCCCACGGGCAGCGGCAAGACCACCTCCCTCTACTGCGCGCTCAACCAGATCAACTCCGGCGACAACAAGATCATCACCGTGGAAGACCCGGTGGAGTACCAGTTGCACGGCATCAACCAGATTCAGGTGCGCTCCGAGATCGGCCTGACTTTTGCCTCGGGGCTGCGTTCCATCGTCCGCCAGGACCCGGATGTGATCATGATCGGCGAGATCCGCGACCTGGAAACCGCCGAGATCGCGGTGCAGTCCTCGCTCACCGGCCATCTGGTTTTCTCCACCCTGCACACCAACGACGCCATATCGGCGGTGGTGCGGATGATCGATCTCGGCGTGGAGCGATTCCTGATCTCCTCCTCCCTGCGCGGCGTCCTGGCCCAGCGGCTGGTGCGCTGCATCTGCCCGCACTGCAAGGAGCAACAAGGGATGCTCAGCGAGTTCGGCTACCAGCCGGCGGGCGAGGATTTCCCCATCTATGAGGGCAGGGGCTGCGACCGCTGTTCCGGCACAGGCTACACCGGGCGGATCGGCCTCTACGAGCTGCTGGTGGTTGACGATGCCATCAACCGGGGGATTTCCAAGGGGCTGGATCTGATGGAGCTGCGCAGGATTGCCGAGGAGCAGGGGTTTCAATCCATGTTCAGCGACGGCCTGGCCAAGGTCCGGCTGGGGCTGACCACCTTCAGCGAGGTGGTCAGGGTCTGCCGGGGGACGGAAAATGGGGCAATTTAAATACACGGCCCTGGACGCCGGCAACCATGCCCAAGACGGAATTCTTGAGGCCCCGGACCAGGAGAGCGCGGCCAGGATTCTCCTGAAGCAGGGGTTGCGCCCCTTGAATATCCGCGGTCATGGCCAAGGCGGTTTCGGCTTGACCAAGGGGCTGGGCCTGCAACTCCGTTTCCGCCAGGAAAAACTGAAACGGGCGGATATCGACTTTTTTACCAACCAGATCGGTCTGCTGCTTAAAAGCGGTTTGGCCTTGGATCAGGCGCTGCGGGTCATGAAGCGGCACAGCCATAAGCCCGTGTTCCAGCAGTTTGTCGGCGAGCTGGAGCAAAAGATCAAGGAAGGCAAATCCTTTTCCCAGGCGTTGTCCGATTATCCGCATTTTTCCCCCATGTACATCAACATTGTCCGGGCCGGGGAAGAGGGCGGCATCCTGCCCGCCATGCTGATGAAGATCGCCGGCTACCAGGCGACATTCCAGGCGCTTAAGCAGTACGTTGTCTCCGCCTCCATCTATCCGCTTTTCCTGTTGGGGGTGGGATTTCTCGCCATCATCATCCTGCTGACCACCATTCTGCCCCGCTTCGAGATTCTCTTCGAGGGCATGGGCCAGCAACTGCCCACCCATGTGGTGATGCTCATGGCCGTGGCCAAGTGGATCGGCAGCCACCCCCTGTTGACCGCCCTGGCCTTGGGCGGGCCGCCGGTCGCTGCCTGGGGCTATTTTAAAAGCGCGGACGGCAAGGCCCGTTTGGACCACTGGGCCTTGCGGATTCCCGTGCTGTCCGGCTTTGTCCGCAACCTGGAGACCACCCGGATCTTCCGGACCATCGAGGTCTTGGTCAACAACGGGGTCCATCTGGCCGCGGCGCTCAAGATCGGCAGCGGCGTGGCGGTGAACGCCGAATACCGCCGGTTGCTCAACCAGGCCACCCGCGCCCTCCAGGAAGGTCGCCGCATCGGCGAGCGGTTGAGCGCCGAAAAGCTTTTTCCGGAACTGGCCACCGAACTGCTCTCCATCGGCGAGGAGTCGGGGCGGGTGGGCGAGATGTGCGGCCAGATCGCCGATCATTTCGAAAAGGAGCTCAAGGAGCGGATCAAGCGCTTGACCGCCATGGTGGAACCGGTTTTCATCCTGCTCATCGCCGTGGTTGCAGGCTATGTGGTGATCTCCATGCTTTCGGTTATCCTGAGTATCAACGATATCGCAGGGTAACTCATGGCCTGCCCCTGGAGAAAAGGCCCATTCCTCGGCCGGAGAGGGTTTTCCCTCATGGAGCTGATCATGGTCCTCGCCTTGCTGGGCATCATGGCCGGGGTGGTGGCCCCGGCCACCGGCCGGTTTCTCGATAAGCTGAGCTTTCGCAAGGAGACGGCAGCCGTGGTCGCCGGCACCCGCTATGCCCGGCTTATGGCAGTGGGAAAGGGGATGCCGGTGGAGATGCGTTTTGACCAGCAGGCGCATCTCCTCTCGTATAGCGGCGCGGTGGAGGAAAAAAAAGAGATTGATCTGTCCGAGGGCGCGACCTGTGAATTGCGGCCGGAAACCTTGGTCTTTTATCCGGACGGCCTGGCTACGCCGGGAATGATAGTGTTGCGAAGCGGTCAGCGTTTCCAGGAGTTTTTCATCGATCCGCTCACCGGTATTCCGGTGCGACAATGAAGGACGGAATGGGCGGGATCCCGGTTGCGCCGGCCTCACCGACAGATCGCCGGTTGTGCATGACGCTTTGTGGCCAGCAGGGGATCACCCTTTTTGAACTGCTTATTGCCGTGGTTCTTTTGGGGATGGTCAGCACCATGATCTATTCCGTGCTCAATGTGGGGATCAGTTTCAGCGCCAAGGGAGGCAAGCACCTGGAAAGGCAGGCCAGGGAAAGAAATCTGCTCGGCCTCCTGCGGCGGCAGGTGAACGAGGCCTCCTACGATATGCGTTCCAGCAAGGTGGGGATCTCCGGGGGGGACGGGTTGCTGCGCATCGTTACCAGGCAGCCCCTGCTGCACAGGACAGCCGGACTCGTAGTGGCGGTGTATCGAGTCAACCCGGCCGAGCAGACCCTCTATTACCTGGAAAAAAAGGATTATTACAATGTGGAGTACGGAGAGAAGTTCCTGCCCGATTTCAGTGAAATGAAGAAGATGTACGCTGCGGACCGGCCAGTGGTTCTGGTCTACGATTCGGAAAAAAGCAGCGTGAGCGTAAGCCTGGGTGAGGAAGAGTTTGTTTTTCATCCTAAATGTCTGCCGCCTGGCATGACCCCGTCGTTTTCCATTGAGGAGAATTAGGTGTGGGGATGGTAAAGGCAAAGTCCGGCGATTTGGCTGATTGTCCCCAGCGTGGCTTTACCCTGTTGGAGGTGCTTGTCGCGGTGCTCATTCTTAGCCTGGCCTATGTGGCGGTCTTGCAAAATTTTTCCCAGTCCAGCGCAAGTATTTTTCGGCTGGAAAAAGGCTCTGCCGCGGATTTGCATGCCGCCATGGCCCTTGAGCAGCAGTTGCGTGGGGTGAATCCTGCCGGAGAGGTGCTGGTTGAGGGGCAAAAGTTTGTCCTGAAAAAAATTGAAATCGATCACGGCCAGATGGAAACCGTGAAGGTTGTAAAGCGTTGAAGACTATGGAGACGATTACCCAATGGCGCCCGCCGGGCGGGAAGAGGATCGGTAATAACCGGGGTTTTGCCTTGCTGGTCGTTATCATGGTGCTGCTGCTGGCCAGTTTTCTCGCCTCGCAGCTCACCCTGGATGTTCGCACGGAACAACGGCTCGCCGCCAATGCCAGGGAGCGCAGCCGGGGGGCGATTCTGGCCGAGGCCGGCTTCAACATCGCCCTGTTTAGGCTCATGGACAAGCCCGTCGCCCTGGAGGCGGAAGATGAATACGGCCGACTGGTGGCCGGGCGGCAGTATACCCATTCCCTGAAAGGGGGACAGGTCCGGTATCATGCGGCGAACGAGTCGGGGAAAATAGACCTCAACGCCGTTGACTCGAGGTTGCTGGAGCTTTTTTTGCGACACCGGAAACTCACCATGGAACAGGCGGGCGTTGTCCTCGATTCCCTGCTGGACTGGCGGGACCCCGATAATCTGCAACGGCTGAACGGCGCTGAACAGGAGTTTTACATGAATCTTCCTGAACCCTATATCCCCAGAAACGGCAGGATTGAAGATCCTTCGGAATTTTTTCTCCTCCGGGGCGCCGACCTCCTGGCCGGGAAGTTTTCGGCGGCGGAGGTTTTTACCGTCCATAATCGGGAAAATGCGATCAATGTCAACAGCCTCACCCCGGCCATGCTCGACTTCGTCGTGGAAGGGGATGAATCCCGGCGGCTGGTTTATCATGAAGCTCGTCAGCTTCATGACACCCTTAACGCCGCCATGATCCGGCAGATTATCGGAGAGAAGCGGTTTTCCGAGCTTGAGCCGTTTCTTCGGTATGAGGATGGGGCATCGAGCCTTTTCTTCACCATCACCGCCACCGGAGAGGCCGGCGAGCCGGACGAACCGGAAAAGTCCTCCGGCCCCGGCATGACCGTCAATGCCCTGGTCCGGATTCATTCCGAAGGGTATCAACTGCTCTCCTGGCAGGAGCGTTACTCATGAGAGGGGCGGAGGTGATCATCACCGAGGGCGGCGCCATCCGTCAAGAAGGAGCCCCGGTTGCGAAACCGCATCGGTTCGAGGCCATGATAGTCCGGCTCCTGACCAGGGCCGGACTGGTCTCCCAGCAGGGGCCAGCCGTAACCGTGTATGTCGACGAAGAGCTGTTTTTTTGTAAGCAGCTCAGCCTGCCGGTTAAGCTCTCTTCCATTAAGCAGGCCATCGGATATCAGCTTGACATGCTTCTGCCTTTTCCCGAAGGGTCATGTCTTTCCGGCTATGCCGCGGAACGGCGAAACAAGGAAACGGGCGTAACCATTTATGCCCTGCCGGAAGAGGCCATTACCCCCCATTTGCAGGCGTTGACACAAAACGGGCATAGTTTGGCGGGCCTCTTCCCATTGAGCCAGAGGTATCTGAGTCGAGTACAGGCCAAAAAAAAATGGGCTCTGCTGCTGCCCGGCGTCATGGCCACGCTCCTGACCTTTGCCAATGGCCGTCTGCACCAGCGTCTGCTTTGCCCATCCCTGCCCACCGTTGAGGAGGCCAAGGAGCTGAGCGGCTGCGATACGGTATATTTTCCTAAGGCTGCAGAGGGCAGCGGCTTTGCCGACGCCGATGCTCTGCTGGCCGACGAGCCCCTTGGCAAGGCCTTTAATCTGCTGCCCGCTTCCTACAGGAGGCCTGATTATTTTAAATTGTGCATTGCCGGCCTGGCATTGCTTAATCTCCTTTCCCTCTTCGTGTTGCTTGGCATGAAAGAATACCGCTTCCAGTCGACCAGCAGCCGGGTTGCGGCAGAAATTGCCAGCCTGCAGCCGTCGATGAAAAAAATCAACGCGCTGCTCAGTGAGGAAAGCCGGAGCCAAAAGGAAATAACCCGACTGGAGGAGATCGGCAGAAACCCCGATCTCCTCGTCCTGCTGACCAACTTGACCGTCAAACTCCCACCCACGGCCTATCTTGAGCAACTTCGCATGGAAAAGAAGGAGGCGGCTGTCCTCTATCTTGACGGGTACGCGGATGACATGGGGGAAATGTCCGCCAACCTGCAAGGGCTTGGCGAGGTGAGCCTCAAATCGACCAGCCGCCGCAATAACAAAAATTATTTCAAGATGGAGATCAACCTGCCGTGAACCAGATCATGGATTTCATCCACCGGTTTGACCGGCGGCATCTCCTGGCGGGGCTTGCGGCTGTTCTCCTGGTTGCCAACCTGGGCCGGATGGGCATGGGTTATTTCGATTCCCGTCAGGAAGAGCTGGAGGAGCGTATGGCCATGCTGGCGCAATATCGCGAGGCTGTCCAGCGGTTGCCGGAAATAGAGGAGCGGGCAACCCTTTTGGCCCGTCAGCAGCAGCAGCTTGAATCCTTCCTGTTCCATGGTGAAAACGAAGAAAAGATCGCCTCCGCCATGCAGATCATGCTGCAATCGGAAGTCAACAACGCCGGTCTTGAGCCGGAATTTATCCAGCCGGTGCGGAAAGGCGAGGGGGGGAATCGCAAGGAACACGGGGAGATCGTCATCAAGATGCGGATGTCCGGCGCGCTCAACGACCTTGGCAAGTTTTTGCACAGCCGTTACGCCGGCAAACAGTTTCTCAGGATCGAAAGCATCACCATCAAGCCATTTCGGCCTGGCGAGTTGAAGATTTCCCTTGATGTACGCGGGTATTACAAAATCGCCAGTGAGGGAGACAAGGCGATATGACGACTCGACTCGCCATGGCGGTTGTGCTCCTGCTGGTGCTGTTGGCTCAGGCCTGGGGGCTGGTTTCGGTTTGGCGGGATGACCCTTTGCACGGCCTTGTGGTCGGGAAGAAAAAAGAGGCTCCGGCCCGGGACGCAATGGCCGGGAAAAGCCTGAGTCTGCAGCCGATGGTTTACGGCGTCCCGCCTGATTTTAATGAGGGCTATATCTTTAATGTCGAACGCAGCCTTGCAGCTGGGGAGGGGAAAGATGGCCAGTCCCGGAGTGCAGGGATGGAATTGATGGATAAGGTGCAATACAACGGCTCCATTATCGCCGAGAATAACACCAGGGCATTGCTCAGCTATCCTCTGGCGACCCCGGGTTCCCTGCAAAAACAAGGTTTTCTTCGGGTTGTCGTGGGCGATACGGTCAATGGTTATATGGTTGCGGATATCCTGCCGGAAAAAATCATCTTCAGCCGGGGGGGGCAGGAAATTATCAAACTGTTGCATGATGCAAACAAGGAGCAGACCGCGGAGCAACCACCCCCTTCGGTCAGTGAGCCCATGGTTCCCACATCCGCGGCGCCCCGGGTTCACCAGTCTCCAACACAAAAGATTAAACCCCGGATTTTTAATCCTCCCAAAGCACCTTCTATACCGTCGGACGAGGAAGAATCGCGGGATGGGTTCCGTAATGAAAAATAGGCCGCGAATTTTTTGATTATTTTTTGCTAACAAACAGGTGAGCCCTCGGCTCTGCCGGGGGACTCGCAAAGTTTGACAGTTCCGGAAATGGTTTCCGTAACACATGTCATCCCGGCCTTCGCCGGAATGACGGCAGAAAACACAAGGCTTTGTTTTTAACCGGGTGCGATCAGGCCCCTTTGAGGGGCCAGCAACCGCCAAGCCACCGGCTTTTCCGGTGGTAGATGGCTTTTTTCAGCATCCTGTCAGTGAAAAAATGACGTGCCATGAAAAGAATGGCTTTGTCCGTCAGACACCACCGGGTGTGTGACATGTGCAAGGGGCGCCGAGGCGATAATTGATGTGGCGTGGCTTTTAGCCCGCGGCATCCAAAAGAATGTACGAAGAGGAACTTCATCCATGAAGCGATGTAATATGCAAACCCTACTTGTTCTCCTGCTTCTTGTCGTCAGTATGGGTTGCGCTCCCAAGCCCACCAGGCCCTGGGTTGATCTGCAGTCAATCAATGAGCAGATTGCCAGAAGCCCGGAACCAAAACTGGAGCAGGAAACGGGCAAGGAAGGTGGTGACGTCCAGTCGCGCAGCAAGGACATGAGCGTTGTTCCCCCCGCGGCCGCGCAAGCGGTGAAGGATGAGCAGGCCGCCGCGCCGCAGCAGGGCGATTCCGGAGGGATTCTGCTTAATTTTGACAATGCCGATGTTTACGAATTTATCCAGGTCATTTCCGAAACCCTCGGCATCAACTACATCGTCGATCCCAAGGTCAAGGGAACCGTCAATATCCGTTCAGGGCAAAAAATCGGCAGGGATCAGCTCTTCGGGGTTTTTCAGAAAATCTTGAACATCAACGGGATGGATGTGCGCAACGAAGGCGACTATTACTCCATTCACCCCGCCAAGCGCGGGGCGCCGCAGCAGGTGTTCGGGCCCACCGAGTCCGGTTCCCTCAAGGCCTCTTCCCGGCAGGTCGTGCAGGTCATCCCGGTGGTGCATCTCGTTTCCGCCGAAGCGGTGAAGCTTGTCGAACCGTACCTGTCCGAAGGGGGGGTGCTCCACAATCTCGCCGCTCAGAACACCCTCATCGTCAGTGACTATGAAAGCAAGGTGCTGGACATCGTGAGCGTCTTGTCCCGCTTGGATATCTCGGCGCTTACGGCGCTCAAGGTCCGGATGGTCCGGGTGGAGAACGCGCCGCTTTTCACTCTGCGGGATGAGTTGCAGGAAATCCTCACCGCCCTGACCGTGAATCCCCAGGGGCATGATGCCGTTTCCATCGTTGCGTTGGAAAGGGTCAATTCCCTGCTGCTGATCAGCAAAAGCGACCAGTTGCTCGACAGCACCGACCGTTGGATCAGGGAGTTGGATGTTGTCCCCATTGGGGGGCCGGATACCATCCATTTTTACAATGTGCGCAATTCGGTGGCTTCGGAACTGGCCGCGCTGGTCAATTCCATCATCGGGGGAGAAGATGGCCGGGTAAAAACCGCCGGAGAAGGGGGGGCGAAGCTCAAGACCGGACTTGAAACGGGGCTGCAGGGGCCCAATTTCAAGGGGATGACCCAGGATTCGAGCAACATCGGCTCAAGCGTGGGGCAGAGTTCCAGCCTTGATAGTTCCAACAAATCGGCATCTCCGGCGAAACCCGTTTCTCTGAGCAGTTCCGCCAAGCCGCTGCAGAGCGGGAGTAAAGCCGGTAACCTCGATGCCGCGGGGGAACCCTTATTGCTGGCCGATGACAGCCGCAATATCATCCTGATCCGGGCGAGGGCTTCCGACTTCACCCGCTTGGTCAAACTGATGGAGCGGCTGGATAATCTGCCCCGTCAGGTGCTCATCGAGGTAATGGTGGCCGAGGTAACCCTCAACGACTCCTGGCAATTCGGCATAGAGTGGGCCTTGAAGAACAACAAACTCAAGATCAACGACTCACAGTACGCGCAGAAGTTTGCCACTAATTTCAAGGATATCATCTCGCCCACCGCAACCACAAACGGCTTTGCCTATTCGGTTCTCAACAGCAGCGGAGATATTGTCGCCCTGCTCAATGCCCTGGCCGGTGAAACCGATGTTTCCTTGCTTTCCTCGCCGCAGATTCTGGTGCTGAACAACGAAGAGGCCTTTGTTAATGTGGGAGATCAGGTGCCCATCGTCACCTCGGAGTCCGTGCCGTTGACTTCAACGGACCTTCGGACCTCCACCATTCAGTACAAGGATACCGGCACCATTCTCAAGGTCAGGCCTAAGATCAACTACGACGGAATGGTCCTTCTCGATATCGATCAGCAGGTAAGCAACGCCGTCGAAAACAATAAGGGCGGCACCACCTCGCCGATCATTTCGACCCGACAAATCAAGACCAAGCTGGCGGTAAAAAATGGCCAATCCATCATGATGGGAGGACTGATTAAAAAAGGTAACACCAACATCCAGAATAAGGTTCCTCTGCTGGGAGACATTCCTCTGTTGGGTTGGGCGTTTAAATATGAATCACAGGACAACGCCAGGACCGAGTTGCTGGTAATGATCACCCCCTATGTGATCGAGTCCGATGACGTGCTGGCGCAGTACATCAAAAAGTTTGAGGAAAAGATGCAGGGGTTGCGTCAGGGGCTGAAAGGGAAAGATTCTGCTGCGGCGCAGCCTGTTAAGGCTGACAAGCAGGGGATGCAGAGCGAATAGGGAAGAGCCGGGCAAAGCGTTTCTGTTTTTGTCTTTGAAAAAACAACCTGCCTGACATGTATTTGTTTTTTTTTTCTTGACCTTGATTCTTTCTTTCAAAGGCAAACCAGGGGCGACTCTGGGGCGCAAAGCCACGGGCCACCAGTTGGTAGCCGGGCTGCCGAAGAGGGGATTTTTGATTGTGCTTGCTTGCGAGCGTACAGCCCGTCTTCTCGGTAATTCGAGGATGGGCTTTTTTGTTGTTTTGAGAGGAGGAGAAATGAAAAAAGTAAGAGATGCCTTGGCCTCGTTGCTACTTGTGATGCTACTGGCTTGCGCGTTTATGATGTTGAGTGCGACAATCCCGGCCAGGGCTGTTGCTGCAAAATGCGGCGAGCCTGGTACTTGCGTTGTCCTTGTTAGAACTATTAACGTCGAGACATTCTGTCGCAAGCCTAATCAGGGTGGATTGAGTGGATATGGTCTTACTGATATATCTGGATATGATTATAGCTGTGAATATTTACAGGCAACGCATGTCGGAGGTGTTAACAACTGTTTTTATCCCATCAGCATGTATTCGGTCGTTTATTATAAATGGTCTTGGGAGAGGTCAACAGGGTGGAGGTTGTTCAGTAGCACAGGAAGCTACTACACGGTTGGTGATTCCGGCCATATGCCTCTTCCACCTGTTCCTGGCGAAATCGTCAGTCATAACTATGTAAATATCCAGAAACTCTACCCTAACGGTTGTTCTGACCTTCCATTCCAACAGCCGGATCAAATCCCCAACTTTGATATCGGGAAACCGGAATGCAACGATCAGGTGTTATGAGTTGAAGCGTAAAGGCATAACGGTTGAGGGCTTATTCTTAATAGGAGCCACAGCGTGTTCTCGGATTTTCGATGATGGCTTGTTTATTGCTTTGATAAATGAAAAAGGGGACAGATTTATTTTTTATGTCGTTGATATTTTGCAGTTTTCTGAGGAATTTAGATGAGAACGAGAAGAGATAACTTGGGTCTTGCTGCTGTTCGGCAAGAAAATAAATCTGTCCCCTTTTTGGTCCAACACCGGCAAACCTGATTGCCCTTAGATTCCCATAAATTGAAAAGTAACGGATGAGCTTGCTTTCAAAGTTTTGAGCATAAGGTTTTACTGTTTTGACAGGAGAGGAAATGCAAAAGATAGGACGAGAGTGGTGGTTGGCGAGCTGTTTGTGGGCCATGATAGTGGGTAGCGTACTCCCTTCCAAATCTTTTGCCGCAACCTGCACGGTTGGAGATTTTAGCCAGGGATATTGGAAGAGGATCGCCAATCCAAAAGGGTGCACAATCCCAGGCCCGCCCGCTGCTGATAGCCCTTGGCCGATCAATGCTCAAGGTATGCCTGATCCTCAGGGTATGGGTTCCCACACCTATCGCATTGAAGGGAAATATAAACTTACCGTAGCTATGGGGGGTGATGGGTTTAGGTTGACAATACCCCCGCCGCGACCTGAATGCATTTCAGGATTAGCAGAAGCGTATACGGTAGCTGCTAGTATTAACTACCAACGTGGGTGCCCAGAATCAGGATGTGGTCGTTGTGAGTTTGTTGCTCAAGGAACTCTTCTAACTATGCACTCATGGGATTGCAACGGGTATAACCATTACCAGTATGTGAGATTTTTTGATGTACCCATTATGCTCGAAGAATGGGTGTGGACTAACAAAGACTGCGCCAACGAGCCACCCCCACCCCCAACTCCACCCAACACCCCCAACCCCGACCCCGGCAAACCCGATTGCCCCCAAGTTCCCTTGAACTAAAAATATAGAGGAAAAACCATGCAAACCATCCGCAGAATCGCATTGTTTTTGATTGTCTTCATCCTGGGCTTGTCCCAACCTGTGCTCGCCGCCTCGCTCAACGTTGCCAACGGCAACCTCTACGACGAGCAGAGCGTCTCGCCGCTGCCTAAGCTGCCCATTACCATTGCCTATAACTCCCGCTCCACCCGGACGGGTATGTTCGGCTACGGCTGGAGCGCCAATATCGATATCCGGCTGCTGGTCAACACCAGCGGCTCCGTGGTTCTGGTGGATGGCGATGGCAAGGAGCGGCTCTTCACCCCCAGCGGCGGTACGGCCTTTACCTCCACTCCGGATATGCACGATACCCTGAGCTTAACTAACGGCCTCTATCGGCTTGACCGCAAGGGCGGCGGCTACGTGGGATTTTCCGCAACTGGCCAGCCCACGGAGATCGTGGATAAAAACGGCAACGCGGTCATCTTTTCCTATGTGAACAAAGCCCTTGTCGAGTTGACCGGGCCAACCGGCAAGAGAATCCAGGTTGCAACCGATGCCAGCGACAGGATCACCCAGCTTGTTGAAGCCACCGGCAAGACCACCGGGTTTACCTATGACTCAACAGACAACCTTACCTCCATCACCGATCCGGCAGGCCAGAAGCAGCAATTCGCCTACAATGGTGACCATAATCTCACTGCCAAAACCAATCCTGCCGGCCAGACCACAACCTATAACTACGACACCAATGACCGGATTTCCTCCTCCGTGGATGCCGCAGGCCTTGTCCGTACCGTTGCCTATTCCGGTGCGGTAACGAAGTTCACCGATTCCATGGGCGCGGCCACGGAATACACCACTGACACCAATCAGCACATCGTCAGCAAGAAGGACAGCCAAGGCAAGGTCTCCACCATCACCTGGGACGAGCAGGGCAATAAAACCTCCATCACCGATGCCACCGGCACCGTGTACATGAGCTACGACACCAACGGCAACCTGCTTTCCCGCACCGATCAGATGGGCAAGACCACCAGCTATGGGTATGATGCACAGAACAACCTGCTTTCGGTCACCAGCCCCACCGGGGAGACCACCAGCTTCACCTACGATGCTGCGGGCAACCGGCTCACCAGCACGGACCCCATGGGCAACATCACTTCCTATGCCTATGATAGCAAGGGGCAAATCGTTGCCATAACCAATGCCCAGGGCCGCACCACCTCCCTGTATTACGACTCCGCAGGCAACCTCGCCCGGATCGTCGATCCCAACAACGCATCGACCAGCCTCACCTACGACGCTTCCGGCAACGTGGTCACCCTTACCGACGCAGCAGGCAACACCCGCACCTTTGCCTACGATCTGCTGAACCGGCTGGTCTCGGCAAAAGATCCCCTCGGCCACACCACCAGTCACGGTTACGATGCCTTGGGCAACCGGATCGCAACCGCCGACGCCAACGGCAACCAGAGCGGAGCGGTGTATGATCAGCGAAACCGGGTCATCCAGCTCATCGACGCCTTGGGCCAGGTCACCGAAATTTATTACAATGAGGAGGGCGGAGATAGGGGCGACAATAAACCCACTGCGGTCACCGATGCCGCCGGGCATACCACCTGGTTCAACTATGATTCCCTGGGCCGGGTGATCCGGGAGATCGACCATCTGGGCAGACAGACCAACCTGCAATACGATGCGGCAGGCAACCTCGCCTCCCGCACCGATGCCAGGGGCAGAACCATGAGCTACAGCTACGACGCCTTGGGCAGATTGCTGCAAAAGACCGGCTCCGACGGCTCGGTCGCCACCTTCCAGTACGATGCCAGGGGCAGACTCAGCTATGCAGGCAACCAGCATATCGCTTACGGCCTGACCTACGACACCCTGGGCCGCCTTACCGGGATCACCGATTCCAACAAGCGGACAGTCAGCTACCAGTATGATGCCATGGGCAACCGGACCAGGATGACCATGCCGGATGGTGGCGCGGTTGGCTATACATACGATGCAGCCAACCGGCTGAGCCGTATCGCTTCGTTCCTGGGCGACTTTAGCTTCAGCTACGATGGTTTGGGCAACCGCACCAAGCTCACCTACCCCAATGGGGTGGCCACCAACTACGGCTACGACCCGGCAGGCAGGCTCACCGCGATCCTGGCCCAGGGCGGCAGGCGGGACAGCATCAACTCCTACAGCTATACCCACGATGCGGTGGGCAACCGGCTGTCCAAGACCGTGAGCCTTGGGGATCACAACCGCAAAGATACCCGGTACGACTATACCTATGATGCGACCTATCAACTGACCCAGGCTCTCCCGGTTGTGCTCAGGGATGAAAAAGGGCGTGGGCGTGGCTACGATTCGGAAGATGGCAGCCGCGAACACGAGAGATACCGACGGGCAGAGAACTTTGTTTACGGCGCGGTGGGCAACCGGTTGCGCGGCCCTGGCCATGCTGACGCCTCGGTCTACAACGAGCTCAACCAACTGCTGGCCAACAAAACCGAGGAGTTCCGGTACGACGCCAACGGCAATCTGATCTACAAGGCCGGGCTTGCGGAGGATGACGAGGACGACTACGAGCAACAGGGATGGAGTTACGAGTACGACCTGGAGAACCGGCTGGTCAAGGCCACCAAGATTGGGGATCACGGTAGCCGGGTAATCTCGTTTAAGTACGATCCCTTTGGCCGCAGGATCGAGAAGAAGGTGGAGGAGAAGGAGCATCGCAGAACCGAGGCCAGCACCACCAGCTATGTCTATGATAATGAGGATATCATCCTTGAGATCAGCGGCAAGTCTGCCAGCCGGTATGTGCACGGCCCCGGCATCGACGAGCCCCTGGCCATGGAGCAGAAGAGAAACACCTATTTCTTCCACGCCGACGGCTTGGGCTCCATTGTCAACTTGACCGACCAACGCGGTCGCGTGGTACAATCCTACGAGTACTCCTCCTTTGGTCGGATGAAGGTGCATGGCGGCGAGGTGAAGCAGCCGTATGGATATACCGGTCGGGAGTGGGATAAGGAGACGGGGTTGTATTACTATAGGGCGCGTTATTATGACCCCAAGGGTGGGAGGTTTATCAGTAAAGACCCCATTGGCTTTGCTGGCGGAGATGTGAATTTGTATCGGTATGTCCAAAATAATCCCGTCTCCAATATTGATCCGAGTGGGTTGAGAACATGGGAAATTAATAGAACTGGCGGTAGTGTCAGTGCTGTTATTGTTGGCTTTTCAGGCCAAAAGGTTGAGTTTGTCAGTAATTGTGAGGGAGGGACTAAAATAACAAAGACATATCTTGTCTTGGGGACTGGTCTCACTGTTGGTCTTGAAGCCGCCGCATGGTGGGGAGAAACTGATGGATATCTTGGAGGGACAAGCTTTCAGAAAACTCCCGATCCGATTTCAGGTATATCTTTTTCTGGTCCATCAGGGGGTATAATAAAAGGCAGTACTTTAGCTTCTGGGGCCTCTGACTTTAATTCCTTTGGGGAAGCTAATATGTTTTCAACGGGGAATATGATCGGAGCCAGCTTGTTTAATTTTGAGGGGCAGTTTTACATCCCATGGGGCCCTCCCAAGATTGAAAAATGTTGTGAGGACTAATCCAATGAAACTTGGTTTGCTGTTATTTATTATTGGCGTTGCTGGACAACTAGTATTTCTGACTGTTTTATTCAGAAATATTTTCATAAGAAAAAGTATTATAGGCTGGATTTTCCCCGATGGCTCGACAAAAAAGGAACGGCTTTTTATGTTTCTGGGCCTTTTGACATCGATTGTTGCAGGTATAGCTGGGGCTGTATTAACAAGAATGTGATGTCTTATTAAGCTGAGAAGGATAAAGTTTGACGCAAGGGACAAGGGGTCAAATCTTTATCCTTGACACCCGGTCGGACGGACGGAATGAAAAATTCCGAGATAGGCAAACTGATGGGCGTATATTGCAGCCCCATCAGCCAAGGAAGAAAGCGTTTTTGGGAACAGCTTGACAAGGACAAGGAACTGCAAGCCTTATACGAAAAAAGTGCAGGAAGGGGTATGGGTCAAATCTTTATCCTTGACACACGCTCTCCCCCACCTATAGCATCTAGGAATGGCACGACCTCTTCGTATCGAATATCCTGGTGCCCTGTATCATGTCACCAACCGTGGCAATGAGCGCAAGCCCATCTTCAAGGACGACATCGACCGGAAGGAATTTCTTGAAATCCTTGCCCGCTCTCTTGCTGTTTATTCGGTTAAACTCTACAGCTTTGTCTTGATGAGCAATCATTTTCATCTGTTGGTCGAGACGCCCCTTGGGAATCTCAGTCAGTTCATGCGCCACTTCAATATCAGCTACACCTCGGCTTTCAATCGTCGCCACCGCCGAACCGGGCATCTCTACCAGGGGCGGTACAAAAGTTTTCTGGTGGAGGAGGACGCCTATCTTTCCATGGTTTCCCGGTATATCCATCTGAACCCGGTGAAGATAGGCAGCAACAGGAGCAAGCCTGTTGCCGAACAGCTTGATATTCTCTGGAAGTACAAGTGGAGCAGTTTGCCGGGCTTTGTTGCTCTGAAAAAACGGTGGTTGCTCGTTGATTACTCGGCGGTCCTCGAAGAGTTCGGGGGCGACACCTCAGGCGGCCGCACGAAATACAAAAAGCAGATTGCCGCGGACCTAGCGGAAGGCCTGCCGGTGAAGGAGCGCATTGTCGGACAGAGCCTGCTGGGCAGCGATAATTTTGTGCAGCGGATAAAAAACACATATCTTGATGCGGCCTCGTCTCGAGAGCTACCGGCCCTTGCCGAGGTGCGAAAGTATCTGGCGCAGGACGTCATCCTTGAAAGCTTGCGCAAGGTGACTGGAAAGACCCGGGAGGATATTGTTAACAGGACCGGGCCGTTGCGGCAGATGGCTATGGATTTGCTTTACCGGTCGGGCGGGATGAAAAATCCCGAGATAGGCAAACTGATGGGAGTAGATTACAGCACCGTCAGCCAAGGGAGAAAGCGTTTTCGGGAACAGCTTGGCAAGGACAAGGAACTGCAAGCCTTATACGCAAAAATTGAGGCGGACTTGTCAAGGATAAAGATTTGACCCCATTTGCCCGGTGCAGACCCCGTTTGCCTTTGGTGAAGGAGCGCATTGTCGGGCAGAGCCTGCTGGGCAGCGATGATTTTGTGCTGCGGATCAAAAACACATATCTTGATGCGGCCTCGTCCAGAGAGCTACCTGCCCTTGCCGAGGTGCGAAAGTATCTGGCGCAGGACGTTATCCTTGAAAGTTTGCGCAAGGTGACTGGAAAGACCCGGGAGGATATTGTTAACAGAACCGGGACGTTGCGGCAGATGGCTATGGATTTGCTTTACCGGTCGGGCGGGATGAAAAATCCCGAGATAGGCAAACTGATGGGCGTAGATTACAGCACCGTCAGCCAAGGAAGAAAGCGCTTTCGGGAACAGCTTGATAATGACAAGGAACTGCAAGCCTTATACGCAAAAATTGAGGCGGATTTGTCAAGGATAAAGATTTGACCCCATTTGCGACCGTTTGACCCCATTTGCGACCGCCCATTTGCGACCGTGAGGGCCTGTCTCTCGTCCCGGTTGCGAAAGGGTATTTTCCGTGTGGCCTTCGTCTGCGGCACAGAAGCGAAATGGTTCCCATCTATTGCTTTAATTCCTCGGGATACTCCGTTATAATCAAAAAAAAAATCAGGAGCGAGACAGGACTCCTTCCGCGGGTAAATCCGGCAAAATGCCGGTTATATGGCATAGATCGCGCAAGAATGGAAACCGATTACGATATGAAGGTGTTGGTGGTTGATGATTCCCTGGTCATGCGGAGGATTATCACCAATCACCTGCGGTCCTTGGGGTTTACGCATATCCGTGAGGCGGACAGCGGGGAGAGGGCGTTGTCGATTCTGGCGCAAGAAGGGGCGGATCTTATTCTTTCCGACTGGTGCATGCGTGGAATGCACGGCATTGAGGTGCTGCGGAGTGTCCGGAACAACGAGAACACCCGGAACACCCCCTTTATCATGGTAACCGCCGAGGCGCAGCCGCATCTGATTCTGGAAGCGATTCGGGCCCAGGTCAGTGATTATGTGGTTAAACCTTTTACCAGAGAGAATCTGCGGGAAAGCATCGATAAGGTTCTTGCCCTGGGGCAGGTGGGGGGCTGAAGGCCGGAACCGCTCCTCACGCAGCACATTTAAAAAATTTGCCAGCGGCCGTCGTGCCCTTATTCCTCAATCTCGGGCAAAGGCTCCCCCCAATCGTCATCTTCCCGTTTTTCTGTTTGGTCCCAATCCTGCGCCTCATCGTCCTGGTCAGCCAACTCATCAAACAATCCCACCTCGTCCGGCGGGGCAATGCCGGTAAGATCGGCCTCATGCCAGGCTTCGAGGGTGATTTCTTCCGTTGCCCCATCCTCATGCTGGAGTTCGATAAGCCCTTCCTCCTCGTCAACGGTGACCACGACAAAGCGGTCGCCATCCTCGATGGCCTCGTACCAGTTGCCTTCAATGGGGTCAATATCAGTCGGCATGGTCTTTTCCGGGGAACGGTTTTTTGCTACATGAGCAGGCAATCCTCTCGCCAGCAGCAGTCTTCCTGGCTGCAGTGTTCCATGGCCGAGCCAAAGCAGGGGAAATTCCCTTCGCTCTCCTGGATGGCGCGGATGAGCTCCTCTTTTTTCATCTTGCCTGCCTTGAGGCCAAGATCTTTCGCCTTTGCTTTGATGTCGAGCATTTTCATGGGAAACCTCCGTGGATGATGGGAATAAGGCCGGAAATCCGGATCGTTACAAGCATGGATTCATGCTGAGGACAGGGCAGTGGGCGGTCTTGATCACCCGCTCGGTAACGCTGCCGAACAAGGTTTTTTCCACTCCCTTGCAGGTCTGGGTGCCGATCATGATCATGTCGCACCCAGTGGCTTTGGCGTGCCGGACGATCTCCGCGGCGATCTTGCCCGTGAGCACCGCGCTTGCATGGGGGAGGTCACGCGGCATGTTTTCCGTGATGAATTCAGTCATCTTGCGTTTGGCCCGCTCGAGCAGTTCTTTTTCCAGATTTTCCAAGGGCAGATGCGGCACGGCAAAACCGGCGTAGGCGTCAAGGCTTTCCACCACAAAAACCACCTCGATGGCCGCTTCGAACTTGCGGGCGATCATGATGGCGGATTGCAGAACCCTGTTTGAATGTGCGGAAAAATCCGTGGGAAGCAGAATTTTTGTGATGGTGTTCATGGCCGAGCCTCCTCTGGGGAAAGATCTTGAAACAGCGTGGCAATTGTGCCCAGATTCATAGACGGTTGCAGCGCCGCGCGGAGCCGCGTGTCAATGGTCGGCAAAAGTGCCGCTGCAGCGAAGCCAACGCGATGCGGCCATGAGGGCGCGAGATGCGGTGTCTTCCGCCTCTGGCGCCTCATGGCCGGGTGCTTTCAACGACAAAGGGGGTGGAGCGTATGGCAATGCTTTTTTTCCTCACCCAGATCCTGGCCATGGGAATCACCTCGCCGTCCATGGTGACGATGTTGGCCAGCTCCTCAACGTAGGAGATATCCCGGGTGTTGAATTCGTAATAAAAGGTGTTTTCGCTGTAGGGGTCGACGACCAAACAGATTTTCTGCGGGTTGGTCGCGTGTTTTTGGGGGGCGCCGGAAAAGGCGATGTGGGTATCGCGCAGCCGTTTTTCATCGCTGGGGCGCTGGTACACCTGGATCTCAAAGCGAACTATCGCTTGAGGAAAGTTGGCGAGGGGCATGGCTGACCTCTGCACTGTGTGATGATTGCCGTGCGTACAACAACCGTATTGAAGCTCTTATTTCATAGTATACAGATTCTCCGGGGTGAATCAAAAAATAAAGTGGCGGTGGCGGATTTTTTTTACGCTCTGTTCCCGCCTGGCCGGTTTGCCTTTAGGGAACCTTGAAAAATCAACTTCCTGTTGATTTTTCAAGCCGCAAAACCAAAACAAGTTTTGCCTTTGCTCACATTTTCAGCAACGTAAGTGGCTGAAAATGACGGGGCGTCCTTGCC
>Ga0180009_10001917_pt1 | contig 24755 bp, 21 predicted proteins | sample OS_PC_MetaG_FD_123537 | JGI IMG/M metagenome (GOLD analysis project Ga0180009, IMG submission 123537) | Groundwater microbial communities from the Aspo Hard Rock Laboratory (HRL) deep subsurface site, Sweden - OS_PC_MetaG | ecosystem: Environmental > Aquatic > Deep subsurface > Groundwater...
ATCACCGGTGCGTCGTCGGGGATCGGGAAGGAGTTGGCAGGCTGTTTTGCGGCGGAAGGGGCGAACCTCTTTATGGGGGCGCTTCCAACGGAGAAGGAGGCTTTGGACGCCTGGGCGGGGGAGCTTGCCGCTCGCCACGGGGTGGAGACCCACACCCTGGCCGTGGACCTCTCCGTGCCCAAGGGGCCGGTGGCCATGCACGAGGCGGCGGTTTCCGCCTTCGGGCCGGTGGAGGTTCTGGTGAACAACGCCGGGCTCCTGGCCTACGGCGAGTTCGCGAAGATCCCCCTGGCCCGCCAGCGCCTCATGGTGGACGTGAACTTTTCCGCCTACCTTTCCCTCATGCACCTCTGCCTGCCGGACATGATTGCCGCCCGGGCCGGGGGCGTGCTGAACCTGGTGTCCGCCTCCGCGCTCCAGCCCACGCCCTTTCACGCGGTGTACGGGGCCACCAAGGCCGGAATGCTGGCGCTCTCCCTGGCCGTGGCCGCCGAGGTGCGCAGAGCGGGCGTTCGCGTCACGGCCCTTTGCCCCTCCTACGTGGACACCCCCCTGGTGCGAAACGAAATCCCGGACTCCATGCACTGGTTCAAGATTTCAGGCCTGGCCACCCCGGCGTACATCGCCGCCGAGGGGCTCGCCGCCTTTCAGAAGGGCAGGCTGGTCCACGTCCCGGGCCTGAAGAACCGCATCATCCACCAGGTGCTGAACCCCCTGATGCCCAAGTCCCTCACCGGCCGCCTGGGCGCCCGAATCCTGGGGCCCAGGTAAGGGGTCGGCGCGGCTACCGCGCCAGGCCCCGGCCCGCTTCCCGGGCGTTTTCCGGGAAACCCTCCAGGCCCAGGATGTCGTCCGGGGCGCGGGTGCCGGGGATCACCAGGGTTTTTTGCATGTCGAACATCCGGGAAAGGAACTGTTCGGTGTAGTCGAAATAAACCCGGAAGGCTTCGGGGTCCGGGTTGCCCTGGGTGAAGGCGAAAAAAAGCTTTTTGGGGGCTGCGAACCGCATGGAAAAATCCGGGCGCAAAAACGGCACCAGACGGTCCAGGAAGGCCTTGGCCTGGGGGGTCATCTGGCCCATGTACACGGGCGATCCCAGGACCACGGCACCAGCCTCCCGGATTTCCCCGTAAAGCCCTTCCATGTCGTCGGCGATCTCGCAGACCCCCGTGTCCCGGCATTGCTCGTTGCAGCCCATGCACGGGGACAGGCTCATCCTGGAAAGTTTGTAAAAGGCCGTTTGCGCCCCCTCCTCTTCCGCGCCCGCCAGGATCTGACGCACCAGTTTTTCCGTGTTCCCGCCCTCCCTGGGGCTTGCGTCCAGTCCCAATACCTTCATGCGTCCTCCTGCCGGATGGATTCTGGGTGAATGTTTCAAAAGCAAAAAAATCCATGGATTACACGAAAATCATCCATCCAGCTTCTCGAAAAATTCCTTTTCCGCGTCGCAGGTCGGGCACACCCAGTCCTCCGGCAGGTCCTCAAAGGCCGTGCCGGGCTCGATCCCGTGTTCCGGGTCTCCGATCTCCGGGTCATAGACGTATCCGCAGGGGCATTCGTACCGGCTCATGGCAGTTCCTTTCCAGGGTTGGGGGCTGTCTCCAAAAATCCTCGTGTGTCCCTAAAAACAATGATCATCCGGGCCGGGATGTCAAATCCGCCGGAGAGCCCGGAGACGTTGTTCCCGGCCCTGCCTTGACAAAGCCCGGGAACACCGGAGATAACCAATCGGAAAGACGAATGATCCATTCGGGGCATCCAGTCTCGCCCCATGGCCCCAACGCCGAAACCCCAAGGAAGGCCCCGACACCCGTGCAAGACCTCGCCGCCGCCATTCGAAAAGACCTCGCCCGCCTCCGGGAACGGGGGCCGGTCATCGGCTGTTTTCCCCTGTACCCGCCCGAGGAACTTCTCCATTCCCTGGGCCTTGCGCCCCTGGTGCTGTGGGGGCTCTCGCCCCTGGTCTCCGGGTACGCCGAGGCGGACCGGCACCTCCAGGCCTTCACCTGCTCCGTGGGTCGGCGGCTGGTCCAGTTCGTGCTCTCCGAAGGCCGGGACCTGTTGTCCGGCCTCCTCTTCTACAACGCCTGCGACACCCTGCGGAACCTGCCGGAAATCCTGGACCAGGGGCTTTCCGGGCGGGGAGGGAAGCTCCCCCGGTTCCGGCTCCACCTGCCCCTGGGATCGGGCGGCCCGGCCCACCACGGGGGATATCTGAAACAGGAGATCCTCCGCCTTTGCGGCGAGCTTTCGGACGCCTTTGCCCGGCCGTTTGATCAGGAAAAGTTTGACCTGAGCACCGACCTGTATGCCCGGGCCCGGGACCTGGGCCGGGAACTGGAACAGGAGGCCGCCGCCGGCCGCATGGGTTTCGCCGAGTTCTGCGAGACCCTTTCCCGGGCCGTTTTCCTGGCTGTGGAGGGCCGCATCCTGTTTTTTGAGGAAACCCTGGCCCGGGTGTCCGGGCGGCAGAAGCGGACAGGGCCTCGGGTCATGATCTCGGGCATCCTGCCCCCGCCCCCGGCCGCGTGCCGGGCCATGGACGCGGCGGGGCTGGTGCCCGCGTCCAACGACATCGCGGTCTTCCACCGGTCGTACGCCTCCACCCCGGCCGTGCGCGGGGACCTGGCCGGATACTACCTGGAGTTCTACTCCAACCACGAGCCCTGCCCCACCCTGCTCCCCACGGCGGACCGCCGGGTGGAACGCCTCCTGGACAGGGCCCGGGCCGCCGGGGTCCAGGGGCTCATCTTCTGCGGCGAAAAATTCTGCGAATACGAGTACTTCGAGTGGCCCCACCTGGAAAGGCGGGCCCGGGAGGAAGGGTTCAGCACCCTTTTCCTGGAGTTCTCCGCCGAGGGGGACGAAACCACGGGCGCGGCAACCACCCGGGTCCAGGCCTTTGCCGAACTGCTGGAATCCGGGGGATGAAGGAGAAAAAATTCCAAACCCATCATTTGATGGCCCTGCAACAATCCGTCATCCCGGCGAAGCCTGTCCTCGCGCAGGCGGGAAGCCGGGGGTCAGGGCTTTTATAACGAACTGAAATAACCGGATTAACTCTTTTTCCGGAATGATGGATGGGGCGGATTTCGGACTTGTTGCATCACCATTATCATTTACCGCTTGACAATCCCAGAATCCAGGTATAAATGGTCTGACCAGTTCGGGCTCCGGCTCGGACGAACTCAGGGCGCGGCCCATCCCAACCCAAGCCCGCGCCCCCCAAGCCCCAAAACAATTCAACCGTGACCCAGAGCCCCGGAAGGCGTGCCTTCAGGTGCGGTCGTGGATACCGAGCCGGAATCCGTTTGTCTTTTCCTTTTCGGCCGGAGACTATTTCTGGGCGCAGACTGCTGGTAAGACCTCTTACCAGACTGGAACCAGGGGGAGCCCCCCCGCAACCCGTTGGAAAGGAATCGGCACCATGAACAAGAGAACCCTGATCGCAAGCCTCATCGCGGTTTCGATCCTCTGCCTCCCGGCCATGGCCTCGGCCGGGCCCGCTGTGGCCAAGCTCAAGGGCCCGGCAGCCCAGACAGACCAGTACGGCGCCATCTTCGAGGAAGTCCTGGCCGAGGGCGATGCTGCCGTGGCCGATCTCCTGGCCCTTTTGGAAGGCCCGGAAGCCCTGGCCGCCAAGGTCACGGCCATGAACCTCCTGGGTGAGCTGAAGGCCAAGGACGCCCTGGAGGCCCTGGCCGGAATCCTGGAGACCTCGGACAACGCCAGCCTCATCGTCAATGCCGCCCGGGCCATGGGCGAAATCGGGGGCAACCGGGCCTTCAAGCTTTTGGCCGACGCCCTGGACGGGGCCAACGCCAATCGCCAGGCTGACAGCGCCACGGTGAAAAAGGCCGCCATCCTGGGCCTGGGCCTTACCGGCGACAAAAAGGCCGTGAACCTCCTTCTGGCCGAGTTGGACGACTACAACAACGACGAAATCGTGCGCATCTACGCAGCCGGCTCCCTGGGGCTCCTGGGCTCGGACGCCGGACTGGACACGGCCACGGCCGGTCTGGACTCGGCCGACCCCTCGGTGCGCCTGGCCTCCCTGCGGGCCCTGGGGCTCATCGCCTCGGCCGGCTCCGAGGCAGCCCTGGATGAACTGGCAGGCCCCGGGTCCAAGTTCGTGGTGCGGAACGCGGCCAGGCTGGCCCTGGTCCAGGTCAAGGCCGCCCGCATGGGCAACGGCGAAAAGGTGGGCTTTCTTAAGGACAATCTCCTGGGAAATCCCCGCGCCTCGGAACTCGTGGCCTGGGGAACCCGGGAGCTGGCCCGCACGGCTTCCAAGGACGCCAAGGACGCGCTGAAGGAAATGGCCGGCAAGCAGGGCCCCGAGTACTCCGCCCTCCGCCGGGCCGCCCGCATCAAGGGCCGCCAGTAACTTCCACGGACGATCATCAGGCTGAAAACCTTTCCGGATAGAGGAGAAACACCATGATGCGCAAAATCATCCCCGTGGCCCTGTTCGCCCTGCTCCTGGCGGCCTCGCCCGCCATGGCCCTGGACAACGTGGTGGCCCACCCGTCCATCACCAACGTGGCCGTGGACTACCTGATCCAGGTGGACCCGTCCTACGCCTACCTGGGCAATTACAACCATTTCAACCTGGCCACTGACCCCCAGCTCACCTTCATCGACGAGGGCTCCGTGAAGGAGGACTACGGTCTGTCCGCCGACTGGGAAACCTCGGTCTGGGGAAGCTCCCAGGACCCCAACATCGGATTTTTGTCCTACCAGAACCACGGCTACAACCCCAAGACCGGCGACAACTGGGACCCGGACCTGGGCGGCGTTTCCGCCTATGTGTACTCCACCGATGTCTGGTACGACATCAACAACGCCTCCAACCGTTACTTCCAGATCGGCCGGTTCTGCCACCTCCTGGAGGACATGATCTCCCCGGCCCACACCCACGCCGACACCCACATCGACGGGGACGACTTCGAGACCTTCGGCCAGTACAACTACGGGACCATCACCTGGTCCCCGAGCCAGGTGTGCATCCCTTCCACCGACGGCCTTGCCTACGACAGGAAGCTGCCCCATCCCCGGAAGCTCACCACCAACTCCTACCAGAACTTCGTCCAGAACGTGGCCTGGCGGACCTACTACATGACCAGCTACTGGGGCGCGAACCTGGTGGAGACCGAGGGCGACGCCCAGCCGGACAGCGAGTTGAAGCGCATGTTCCCCTACTGGGACGGCGGCCTGCGCTACGATGACGGCGGCTGGTTCGTGAACGACGCCTACATCATCGACGACGTGGGCTACAACTGGATCGGCTACGGCATCGGCAACAACCCCGACTGGTGGGGCTGCACCTCGGACGCCACCTACTTCTACCTGGAAAACATCGACGGCGACTACAACACCTGCAACCCCAGCGCCGCGGGGAACGGCGTGGCCCCCCACGTGTTCAAGGCGGACAAGTTCCGGCGGGTCCGCTCCACGGACAACCTGGGCAGCGTGCTTTCCGCCAACACCAAGATCTTCTCCGTGCTCTACGGTGAAAACCTCTACCCCATGGCCGCAAACTGGATCGCGGGCTTCTTGACCTTTGCCGAGTAAATCCCTTTCCAGCCTCCGGGGAGCGCCTGCTCCCCGGAGGCTGGGATATCCCCTCCCCGCTCCCTCCGAAATCTCCGCCAGGGCTTGACTCCGGACCCGGCTTCGAACAACCTGTCTCCATTGCGTCCGAAAAAAAGGTTTCAACCTCAAGGATAACGGAGACCCCATGTCCTCCTTCATGAAATCCGAGTCCGGCAAGCGCCTCACCGCCCTCATGACCCAGGATTACACGGACCTCCACACCCGGGCCGCCGCCGGGGCCACGGTGGTGTGGATCGCCATTGTGGTGCCCTCGGAACTCTTCGCGGGCTTTGACAACCTGGTGGCTGCGGTGCCGGAAAGCCACGCGGCCATGTGCGCGGGCCGGGGCAAGGGCGCGGTCCTGGCCTCCCGGGCCGAGGACGCGGGCTATTCCATGGACCTTTGCTCGTACGCCCGCATCGACATCGGCACCGTGGCCGGGGGCGGGGCGGACAGCCCCACCTTCGGCCTGCCCAGGCCCCACCTTTTGGTGTCCGACACCAACAACTGCGCGCTTCTCACCAAGTGGTTCGACGTCCACCGCCGGGACATGGACGTGCCCCACTTTGTCCTGGACGTGCCCTTTTGCTACGGCCCCCAGCGGGAAGAGGACACGGACTACATCCGTACCCAGCTCCTGGACCTGATCGCCACACTGGAGGAAATGACCGGCGAAAAGTGCGACATGGACCGGGTAGCTGAGGCGACCTTCCACACAGCCGAAGCGGCCCGGCACTGGAAGCGCTTCCTGAAGAACGCCGAGGCCCGGCCTTCGGGCATCACGGTCTTCGACTCCTTTGTCCAGATGGCGCCCTTTCTCACCATGCGGGGCAGGCCCGAGCTGGCCGAGCACTTCCGCCTCCTGGCCGATGAGACCGAACAGGCCGTGGCCGCCGGGGACGTGCCTGTGAAGAACGAAAAGTACCGCCTCCTGTGGGACAACATCGCCCCCTGGCACCAGCTCCGCAAAATGCGGGAACGCCTGGCCGGGCTGGGGGCCAATGTGGTGGCCGCGCCCTACACCTCCTGCATCGGCTCCCTGGAGGGAAGCTTCGCCGCCTGGGACTTCTCCTCGGAAACCGACCCCCTCCGGGCCCTGGCCCGGATCCAGAACCACTCCGTCTGCCCCATGGGGCTTTCCCTGCGCTCCCAGGCCATGACCGGCCTGATAAAGGATCTCGCCATAGACGGCGCGGTCTTCGCCTCCAACCGCTCCTGCAAGGTCTTCTCCCTCATGCAGATGGACCAGATGCGGGAAATCGCCCAAACCTGCGGCATCCCCACGGTCATGATCGACGTGGACCACGCGGACATGCGGAAATACAACGAAGAGGAAGCCTTCGTGCGCATCGAGGCGCTCCTGGAGCAGATCGACGCCCAACGGGCGGCCTGAGGGAATGGAGGGAAACAAGGGGTCCAGCCTTTCTGACACCCCCCTTTCCCAAAGGGGGGCGCTCTCCGCCGGGGCCAACGGCGGTGTTCCCTAATCCAATCCAAGGCCTTATAGTAATGGGATGAAAGTTCCACGACCCTTTCACCGCGCCCTTCCCGGGACTCCGTATTCCATGAAAACCCTTTTCGCCCTCCTCGCGGTCCTTGTTTTCGCCTCAGCCCCGGCCCTTCCCGGGCCGGCGGGGGCGTACAGCCTTTCCATGGACAGGGACCGCATGAGCGTGGAGGCCCGGGGCGAGCCCCTGGCCCGCATCCTGGAGGGCCTGGCGGCCCGGGGGGTGAAGGTGTACGCGGACCCCGGGGCCAACCCCCCGGTCACCCTCTCCCTGGCGGACCGGGACGCCCGGCGGGTGCTGGACGCCCTGGTGCGGCCCTATTCCTGGGCTGCCGTGTGGGACACCGTCCAGACCCCGGACGGCCCTTTTCACCGCCTGGCCGAGCTGTCCGTGTTCCGGCCCGGTTTCCGGGAGGCGGTTCGGCCCCTGGTTGTCCGCCCTGTCCTGGACGTGGCCAGGGACCCGGCCACCGGGGAACTGTACGTAAACGGCGAGGTCCTGATCCGGTTTGCGCCGGGAACCCCGGAAGCGGAAATTCAGCGGATTATGACGCTCCTGGGGGCCACGGTCCTGGACCGCCATGAGGCTACGGGGGTCTGGCGGGTGAAACTCCCGGAGGGCGCGGAGGTGTACGACGCCATCCGGGCCCTGGAAAAGGAAGCGGCCGTGGCGGGCGCGGAGCCCAACCAAGTGTTCCGGGCCCCTTCCCTGGCCCCGGGCCCCGGCGCGGCCCCGGCGGCCTTCGCCATCCGGGAGGTGGCGGTTCAGGGGGACGGCCCGGCTGTGGCCGTGCTGGACACGGGGCTGCTTTCCAACGCGGGGCTGGATGCCCTGGTGCGGGCCTCCACGGACATCTTCGCCCCGGGCGGCCCGGTCACCGACCCCCAGGGCCACGGCACCCAGATGGCCTGGGTGGCCTCGGGCCTGGTGAGCCCCCAGGGGGCCCCGGAAACAGCCACCTCCGCCATTCCGGTGGTGGCTGTGCGGGTGTTCGACGACAATGGCTGCACCTCCGCGTTCCACGTGGCCGAGGCTCTGGATTTCGCGGCGGAAAACGGCGCCCGGGTGGTGAACCTGTCCTGGGGCTCGGAAACGAAAAGCGAACTTCTGGAGGAGGCTTTTTCCCTGGCCGAAGAACGGGGGATGATCCTGGTGGCGGCCGCGGGAAACGAGCCCACGGGAACGCCCATGTATCCGGCGGCCTACGGTTCGGTGCTGGGGGTGGGGGCCCTGGGGGCCGAAGGCCGGTGGGAGAATTCCAATTACGGGGATTTCGTGAACATCTACGCCCCGGGTTTCGCGGTCCTGCCCGTGGGAAACGACGGGCCGCCCGGCACCTACGCCGGCACCTCCATCGCCTCGGCCTACGTGTCCCGCCTCATCGCGGCCCAGCTCGCCAAGACCCCCCAGGCCAGCCTGGCCCAGATCCTCTCCGCCATCCTGAACGGCGGGGCCGAGTGACGCCAGGCATCCTGCCTGCGCTTAAAAGCAAACGAAAACCGCCGAACCCGCAGAAATTGATGGCGATGCAGTAAGTCGGGAATCTACCAAAACCGTCATTCCGGCGAAGGCCGGAATCCAGTTATTTCAGGGCGTTAAAAAAGCCCTGGATCCCGGCATACGCCGGGATGACGACTTTTTGCATCTCCATCAAAATGGACGCCTGCCGGGTTTTCGGGTGCCCCGCTCTATCTCCCCGGTTTGCCTCCATAGGGATCGAAGCGGTTCTGAGTCCTCTTGTTCAGGTAGTCCTCCAGAGCCTCGTGGAGGGCCTGGGCAGCCAGGTGGGCGCAGTGCTCGTGGTCATTGGGCAGGCCTTCCAGCCGGGCCAGGATCGTGTCGCCGGTGATCTCCATGACCTGGCCCAGACCCCGGCCCACGGCCATTTCAATGGCCAGGGAGCTGCACACCACCGTGGGCATGCAGCCGTCCGTCAGGAAGGAGGCGTCCGCCAGGCGGCCATCCTCGACCTTCACGTACATCTCCACCATGTCGCCGCACTGGCCCGTGGTGTCCGCCCGGCCGTTGTGCCCGGCAAGCGCCCCGATATACCGGGGGTCCTGCCAGCGGTCAAAGGCCACCTTGCCGTAGCGCTCCTCGGTTTCCCGGTTGATCTTGTCCTGAAGTCCCCCCACAAAGTCGTCCAATTCATCGCCCATGGCGCGCCCCTTTCGGCATGAAATCCATCTTCCCGCGTTGTCCGGCGGGAGGAGCGAATCATGCACCAGGGGGGGGCAGGGCCGCAAGGGATTTTGCGGCCTCAGGGTTTCCATGGAAAGGCGGGGCGCCCCACCGACTCCCCCGCCCCCCTTGGGGAAAGGGGGGAGTCCGGCCCGGCCGCATTCCAGGAAGCCCGTCCTTGACGGCCTCACAAAAAGTCCAAAACCTACGCTCGTCGTCATCCCGGCGAAGGCCGGGATCCAGGGTCTTTGTAACCTATTGAAAAGACTGGACCCCGGCCTTCGCCGGGGTGACGGTTGAGAGTGGTTTCAGGACTTGTTGCAGTTCCATCAACTCTTTGGTTTCTGTGAATTTTTTTGGCTTTTGACGCCTGCCACGGGGTCAGTCCGCCGGGCTGTCCGGGGCGGGGGCCGGGCCGGCCCGGAGGGTTTCGGGAGGGGCGGCGGGGGGTGTGGCGGGCTTGTCCAGAACCGTGAACACGCCGAAGGATTTGAGGCGGACGAAGTCCGGGTCCTTGGCCCGGCTGGCCACATCGATGAGCAGATCCACCATGTCCTTGATGATGAGCGCCTTTTCCGGGAACTGCATCCGGTGTTCGGAAACCCGGGCCAGGATGTGGTTCACGCCCAGGAGCATCCGCCGGGTGACAACCGGGCCAAAGGCGTTCTCCGTGGTGTGGAGGAGATTGGTCACGTACTGGTGCAGGGTTCGGGCCAGAAACATCCGGGTCTTTTCGGTGTTCTTCACCGTGCGCATGGCTGCCGCCACGTTCCGGACGTTGTCCTCCATCCGGGAGGTGGGGGAAAACCCGGACAGGAGAATCTCCTGATGCCGCACGGACCGGGGCTTGCAGTTATCCATGATGTTGAAAATCCAGCGCCCCCGGGCTCGTTTGTGGAGTTCCACCACCCATTCCGCGCCCTGGCTTTCCGTTACCGCCTCGGCGAAAACGCCCGTGACCCACCGGTCCAGGTCCATGGCCAGATTCTTGCGGAGGAGTTGAAGGATGTCGCCGTAAAACTGGACGATGTCCGAAAAGTCACGCTGGGCCCGCTGGTCTTCCGGAAAGACGGCGGTTTCCTTTTTGATGATGACCCGGCTGGAGAGGAGGCGGACCAGGAGGCCGTAGACGGAGTAGTCTTCGCTGTCGCCGTCCTTGATGATCTGGCGGACGGTGCGGGTGCCGTCAATGAGGGACCAGAGCCGCGCCTCCCCCTCCGAAAGCCCCGGAAGCGGGGGGTCTTCCCCGGGCCAGTTCTCGTCCACCTGGAAGATGATCTCGTCGCTGGGAATCTCCGCCATGAACGCGAACATCTCGTCCAGGCGGGACCTGGCTACGGAGATGACCCCGGCGATATCGATTTCCGTGTCCAGGGCTCCTTGAGGAACCTCAGGCGAATCCTGGTACCCGAACTCTCCGCCCTTCCAGAAAAACAGGTTGAACAGCACCTCCCGGGCCTGGCCGTGGAGGGTTTCCTGCAAGGTCTCCAGGCCGATGAATCCCTTGCCCACCAGGACCTGGCCCAGGGCATCGCCGGTCTCATGGGCCTCGGACAGACAATAGGAAAGGTCCTTGGCCGTGATGACGTTCCTGCGCCGCAGGAGGTTTCCCAGGCGGGTCTGGGTGTCCGAGCCCGTGACGCAGATGACCGAGCCCTCCCGGATGATGATCCGCACCTCGGATTCCGGGCTGGCCAGGGTCAGCACGCCGGTCCGGTCCGGATGGGACAGGATCTGGAAAACGCTGGCCAGGGAGGATGGTTCGAAATGGCCGTTTAGCTTCATGATAACCGGTCCAGGGAACGCGTTCCGAGAAGAACGGGGGACGAATTTTCGGGCATGATCAACCGATACCACAACCGCCGGGGCAGAGAAAGGAGGGAGAGGAAAAAGCCTTCTACGGGTACGGGCCGGCGGTTTTCGACTATCCGGCGTCCAGGAAGGGGATGGGCTTTCCGGTGCGGTAGGCCACCGCCTGGGACGCGGCCACCAGGTTTCCGGCCTCGTCGGTCACCATGATGGTGTAGGCGGCGGTCTTCCGGGTCTCGGAGATCCTCTCGGCCTCGGCAAAGAGCAGGCCCTTTTCCCCGGGGCTCCGGAGGTAGGTGATGTTCACGTTCAAGGCCACGCAGATGGTGCCGTCGGTCTGGGAAACGGTCTCGAAGGCCTCGTCCAGCAGAGAGAAGATGGCCCCGCCGTGGGCCCTGCGGTAGATGTTGGCCATGGTGTCCGGATCGTACATCATGCGGACCCGGGAGTGACCGTCGGAAAGCTCCACCAGTTCCATGCCCAGGGTCCGGGCCAGGGGCTCGGACGATACGGCCCGGAAAATGGCAGCCTTCACCCTTTCGTCCATGCTCTCTTCCCTGCCCCTTTCCCTGCGGCATCCCGGCCTGGCTACTTCTCGAAATCCTTCAGGAATGCCTTGGCCTCTTCGATGGACCGGTTCATGTCCGCCAAAAGGTCCTTCACCTGGACCTGGATGCCGTCCACCTCCTGGGTGAGGGAGCCCACGGCCCGGGCGTTTAAGTTGTGTTTGAGAAAGAGCACATAGTCGTTCAGGTCGGCCAATACGGGTTCCATCCCGGCCACGGACCGGTCCAGGGCTTTTTCCAGACGGGAGAACCGGTCCCGGGAACGGGCCAGGGAAGTCATGCTCCGGGCCCGGAGCTTGGTATTCTGGATATCCCGGGCTTCCCGCTCCCACTCCAGGAACAGGTCATGGGCGATGATCTTCACCTTGCGGCTGCGCTCGGAAACCGCCTGGGACCGCTCGACGGCCTCGCCGTAATCACCTTTCATGCGGTCGTAGAACTTCTCCAGGTCCCCGCCCTCCAGGCCATAGGCCTGGCGGACCCGGTCCAGGACCGTCTCGAAGGTTTCAGCCGCCTCCTTCTGGTCATCCTGGACCGCCTCCACCTGGTCCCGGAGCAGGTCGCGCTTTTCCTTGCCCATCTTTTCCCAGGCTGCGTAGTACACAGACCCGCAGCCCGCCAGCGTGGCCAGGAAAACTCCCAGGACGCAAACCGGGATCAGGACCCGGACGATTCCACCCCTTCTGATTTCCATGGTCCCCCTCTTGGGTTCAGGCCCCCCGGGCCCAGGCTCCGGCCGCCAGGGCCGGGCATTCGTGCCTCCGGCAGCCCGGGGGCCGTTGTTCGTAGATCGCGCAGAATCCCCCGGCCGAGAGGTGCGTGCAGGCCGGGACCTCACCGCCGTCCGGCAGGGGCAGGGCCCGGCTTTCCCCGGTTTCCGGAAAAACGCCGCAACACACCAGGATCTTTTCCTCCAGGGGGCAGTCTTCGCAACCGGGGATTGGGGCCTTCATCCTCAGAACCGGACCCGGAGGAAATCGGCCCAGGCCTTGAAGGCCTTGAACGGGGCGTCCACCTTTACCGGGGCCGCCTGAAAGGAGGGCATGGCCATACGGACCCGACCGTTTTCCACCGTGGTCCAGGCCGTGGCCTCCCACAGGCCGAAGGCCGCCCCGGCGAGCGTCCCCGAAGCCGCGCCGTACCCGATGTACTCCAGGTGGTCGCCGGGATCATCCGTGAACGCCATGACCGCGGCCCCCACCAAGGCGCCGGTCAAGGCGCCGTACAGGGTGTCCTGGAGCACGGTGCGGCCGCTATCCTGGGCCACGCAGGGCGCCGCGCCCAGGGCGATGGAGCAGGCCGCCAAGGCAAAAACGAGGATTTTCATGTTGGTTCCCCCGGAAGGAAGGATGTGATTTTCAGCATGTACATAGGTAACGCATTCGCCGCTCCATGGCAAGGCCGGGAAGCCTTTGGGGCCTGGTTTGCGGCCGGTTTCACTCCGGATTGCGCCGTGGTTGTATAATGCGGAGGATTTTTGATAGTATGGGGCGGTTCCTTTCCTTTCCTCTTTTTCGGGGAAACCCGCTTTACCGAACATCCGGAACCTTCCAGCCAGATCCCGCCCCGGCCCCAGGCCGGGGGGCGGTGGCCGGGCTTTTTCCAGGACCTTTTCCTGCCGCCGGAAGCCGGCACCTTGCGAAAGACAGCCCATAACCCCCCAAATCAAAGGAGCAAGGAGCGTCCCATGAGCTATTTCGTCACCGGAGGCACGGGTTTCATCGGCGGACACCTTTTGCGCCGGCTTCTGGAAAGCCGGGAGGGCAAGATCCACGTCCTGGTGCGCAAGGGCTCCAAGGCCAAGCTGGAAAAAAGGCTCGCCGAGTGGGGCGTGGACACCAAGAGGGTGGTTCCCGTGGTGGGGGACCTGGCCAAACCCAGACTGGGGCTGTCCGCCCGGACCATCAAGTCCCTGGAAGGCAGGATCGAGCATTTCTTCCACCTGGCCGCCGTGTACGACATGACCAACGGCGACGAAGAGTTCCAGATGATGGTGAACGTGAAGGGCACCCAAAACGCCGTGGCCCTGGCCGGGGCGCTTTCGGCCGGCTGCTTCCACCATGTGTCCAGCATCGCGGCCGCCGGGCTGTTCAAAGGCTTCTGGCGCGAGGACATGTTCGAGGAGGCCACGAACTACGACCAGCCCTACTTCAAGACCAAGCACCTTTCCGAGGGCGTGGTGCGGGCCGAATGCCCCGTGCCCTGGCGGGTGTACCGGCCGGGCATCGTGGTGGGCCACTCCAAAACCGGCGAGATGGACAAGGTGGACGGCCCCTACTACCTCTTCAAGTTCATCCAGAAGATCCGCCGCACCCTGCCCGAGTGGATGCCCACCGTAGGCATCGAGGGCTCGCCGTTAAACATCGTGCCCGTGGACTACGTGGTGGACGCCATGGACCACCTGGCCCACAAACCCGACCTGGACAGCCGGTGCTTCCACCTCACCGACCCGGAGCCCTACCGGGTGGGCCAGGTGCTGAACATTTTCGCCCGGGCCGCCCACGCGCCTCCGTTCACCATGCGCATCGACTCGGCCCTCCTGGGTTTCATCCCCAAGAGCATCCGCCAGGCCGTGGTGAACATGCCCCCCGTGCGCCGCATCCTGGACATGGTCATGAAGGACCTGTCCATCCCGCCCCAGGTGCTTGACTACATCTCCTACCCCACCCGGTTCGACTCCCGGGACGCCCGGGCGGAGCTCGCGGGTTCGGGTCTTTCCTGCCCCCGGCTGCCGGATTACGCCTGGGTGCTGTGGGACTGGTGGGAACGCCACATGGACCCGGATCTGTTCAAGGACCGCACCCTGGTGGGGGCCGTGCGCGGCAAAACCGTGCTCATCACCGGCGCGTCCTCGGGCATCGGCCGGTCCACCGCGCTGAAAGTGGCCGCCGCCGGAGGCACGGTCATCCTGGTGGCCCGGTCCATGGACAAGCTGGAGGAAACCAAGGAGGAGATCGAAAAGAAGGGCGGCAAGGCCTTTTGCTACCCGGCGGACCTTTCCGATCTCATCTCCTGCGACAACCTCGTGGAACGGGTGAAGCGGGAACACGGAGGCGTGGACATCCTCATCAACAACGCGGGCCGGTCCATCCGCCGGTCCGTGAGCCTGTCCTACGACCGGTTCCACGACTACGAACGCTGCATGCAGATCAACTTTTACGGCGCTCTCAAGCTCATCCTGGGGTTTTTGCCCAAGATGACCGAAAACCACCGGGGGCACATCATCAACATCAGCTCCATCGGCACCCAGGTGTACCCCCCGCGCTTTTCCGCTTACGTGGCCTCCAAGTCAGCCCTGGAAGCCTTCTCCCGCATCGCCCAGCCCGAGTTTCTGGACAAAAACGTCACCTTCACCATCATCAACATGCCCCTCGTCCGCACCCCCATGATCGGACCCACCACCTTCTACCAGCACGTGCCCACGCTAAACCCCGACGAGGCCGCGGAACTGGTGGTGCGGGCCATCATCGAAAAACCCAAACGCATCGCCACCCGCCTGGGTCTCTTCGGCCAGGCCATCAGCATCCTCCTGCCCAAGGTTGGAGACATCGTCCAAAACACAAGCTACCACCTCTTCCCCGACTCCACCGCCGCCAAGGGCCAAAAAGACGTGAAAGACGTAGTCCCCTCCACCGAAGCCGTGGCGTTTGCGACGATCATGCGGGGCGTGCACTGGTAGAAAAGGCAGGAAACAAGGTGGGGGGCCCTTTTTTCAATAAAAGGGCCCCCACATCCCCTCCCAAAAAAACCTCGCGTTTTCCAAAGGTTACGCCCTACCCCATGAAACCGCCCGGCTACGATTTTGCCCCCGCCCCGCCCCTTTGCCAAAGGCCCAACTCCCCCTTTTTCAAAGGGGGGGGCTTGAACCGGAGCGGATGCGCGGCGTTGACGAGCAGTTTTTGGAGACGCCCTGGTTCGGCGGATGCGGTTCGTCGCGCCCGTGATGGGTTCTAATCAGTGTAATCTGTGGATTTTTATTGATTTTCCATCCAATAGCCATTATATCCTCTTTATGAATACCTTCCTTTCCTTTCCCCATCCCGGCCGTCCCCTGGTGATTGCTCACCGGGGGTATTCGGCGCTGTTTCCGGAGAACACCCTGCCCGCCTTTGAGGCTGCGATTTCCGCCGGGGCGGACATGGTGGAGATGGACGCCTGCCTCACCACGGACGGGGGGCTGGTCATCCTTCATGACGACACCCTGGACCGCACCACCTCCGGCTCGGGTCCGGCGGTGAAACACCGCCTGGCGGAAATCACGGCCCTGAACGCCGGGGACTGGTATTCGCCGGATTTCGCAGGAGTGGGGGTTCCTTCCCTGGACGAGGTCTTTTTCGCCCTCTCCGGCCGGATTCGGGTGAACCTGGAGTTGAAGGCACCGCCCCGGGGCGTGGCTGGGGCCGGAGAACAAATCTGCCTGGAGGCGGCCAGGGCCATTGTGGAGCATGGCATGGAGGAATCGGTCCTGGTTTCCTCCTTTGACCGGGACCTCCTGATCCGCTTCCGGGAGCTTCTGCCCGGGGTGGCCCTGGGGGCCCTGGGCCAGGGCAAGGAGAACACGGTCCGGGCCCTGGGCGCCCTTTTCGCAGCCCTGGGCCAACGGGAACGGGGCACCCGCCACGCCGCCCGGGCCGCCGTCGCTGAGCTGGCCACGGGGGGCACCGCCGCCTGGCGAGCGGAAAACGCGGTTCGGGCTGTTTCCGCCCTATCGTACCACCCCCAGGGGCCCCGGGTCCCGGCGGCCCTGGTGGAGCGGTTCCACGCCCGGGACGTGCGGGTCCTCTCCTGGCTGGTCAAAAGCGACGACCGCCAGGACAACTGGGAAGCCCTTCTCGCCGCCGGGGTGGACGGCTTCTTCACCAACCACGTGGAACGCGCCCTGGAGGTGGCTCGGGTCATGGGCGGGAGCAAGGGATAAAAGCAAAGGAATCCGCAGATTATGCAGATTACGCCGTTCAAAAAATGGGAACTTGGTTGCCAGGGGCCAGGTTTGGCAAAAACGGAGAACCCCAAAAAAGATGGCCTCGTAAAAGGTCGAAAAGCTACGATCTCCGTCATGCCTGCGAAAGCAGGAATCAAGCTTTTTTCAAAGGGTTATAGCCCACGATTTCGCGGGGATGACGGACATTTCAACTCTTACGAACCCATCAAAAAAAATAAGAAGCTAAACAAAAAAAGACCCCCCCCTGCCCCCCTTTTTCCAAGGGAGGGATCCGGCCCAGACCGCTTCCGGCAGGCTCCCCGCCCTGGAGGTAGGGTACGCGTCCGCCGGAGAAACCTTCTTTTTGCCTTTTCCAGGATAGGCTGGGGTCCGCCCTCGCCTTCTTTTCCCAAAGTCTTCCAAGGCACGCTTCTTGCTGATAAATATTCTCCGGCCGGATTCCGGCAAACGGAGAAAAACCGAACGAAGGCTCGCTTTGCGCCTCTTCTCCGCCCCGCAGGAATCCCGCGCCGCTGATCTCATTCCCAGGCATGAGTCAAAACAGGACCAGAGGGGGCGTTTTTCCCGTAAGGAAAAGCTTGCCACGGCCCCTCTTCTTAACTATTGGATAAGTCTCGCCATGCGGAACAGGGTATGAGACCGGGGTATGAGACCGGGCCCGGAATGGCACGTGGCCTCCGGGAACCGCTCCACCGTCAGGGACAACCGAAACCGGCATCGGGGAAAAAGTGAAGAGAATCCAGGCGTTCGAGTTCAATGAGCTTCCCGCAACACCCCGGTTCATCCGGGATTCCATCGTGGAAATCCTGGGCAACGGGCTTTCCTGGGGCCGGGTGTTTTCCCCGGTGGCGCCGGTGTTCATGGAGTTTTGCAAAAAGGCCGGGGCGGACCGGGTGGTGGATCTCTGCTCCGGTTCGGGGCGTCCCGTGTCCATCCTGCTCGACGCCATCAAGGCCCAGGGCATGGCCCCCCCGGAATTCGTGCTCACGGACCTGTTGCCCAACCCCGAGGCCATGGCCCAGACCCGGGCCCGGCATCCTGAAAACGTCCGCATCATCCAAAAATCCGTGGATGCCACCCAGGTGCCGGCCGACGTGGACCAGCCCGCCCGGACCATCATCAACGCCTTTCACCACTTTTCCCCGGAGCTGGCCTTCTCCATCCTGGCCGACACGGTGGAAAAGCGGCGCGCCGTGTTCATCGTGGAGGGGTTCAAGCGGGAGCTTCCCCGGTTTCTCCCCCTCATGCCGGCGCTCACGGCCTCCCATTTCCTGACCCCTTTCCTTTCGCCAAAAGACCGGAAAAAAAAGATCCTCTTCACCTACTTCCTGCCCCTGGTGAGCCTGTGCGGCGGCTGGGACGCGGTGGTGAGCTTCTTCAGAACCCGGAACGAGGCGGAGCTTTTCGAAATGGCCGGACGCCTGGACGCGGACTACCAGTGGGAGTACCGCGAGGCGCCTTATTTTCCCGGGGGACGCAATGTGGTGTTCTACGGAATCCCCCGATAAAGGGCTGTTCCGCCCGAGAGTGAAGGAGCTTCATCCATGCCGTCCCGATCCGACCAGGGCTTGAGAGCCAGAATCAAGAGCCGCAAGGACCGCGCCGTGCGGTTCGCCGCCAACCAGGGGCCCGCCTGGCTCGTGAACATGGCCTACGAATACTACAGCAAAGTCTACGAGGGTCAGCTCCGCCTGGGGCTCCCCGTGTCCAAGGAACTCCTGAAGTCCCAGGAGGACATCCAGAATTCAGCGGCGGCCAAGCTGGCGCTCACCCTGTACCACATCTTCCTGCGGTCCACGGGCAACCGCATCCCCCGCCTGGAGATCAAGAACGCCCTGCTGGACGAGCTTGCCGCCGGACGGGTGAAGCTCACGGAAAACGTCATCATCCTAACCGGGCCCCAGCTGGAGCTCCTGTCCACGGAACGGTTCAAGATCGGCCCGGAATACCTGGCGGCCATCGTGGGGGAGGCCTGGAAGCGGCGCATCCTGAAGGAAGCCCTGGCCGAGGACCGGGCACCCGCCTACTTCGAGAGCGAGGTGGAGGAACGGGGGGAGAACGGCCGGGGAGACTACGAAATCGTCTTCTACCGGGACTACACCCCCGAGGGCAAAAACATCCGGTTCCGCCGCCTGGTGTCCATGGAGGACGTCACGGCCGGGGACGAACGGCCATCCGTCATCCTGGTGCCGGGCTTCTCGAACAACTCCAACGTCTTCAACCTGGACAACGACAACTCCATGGCCAAGGACCTGGCGGACCTGGGCTACTGGATGTACCTGTTCGACCCCCGGGGCATGGGCGTGAACGAGGGCAAGTGGGACCCCTACTACACCGTGGACACCCTGATCGACCATGACCTGCCCACGGTCCTGAGGTTCGTCACCAGCCGGGCCAAGGGCAAACCGTCCGTGTTGGTGGGCCACAGCATGGGGGGGATAATCTCCCAGAACATGACCCTCATGTGCAACCTGCGCCGCCACCTGGACAGCCTGCCGGGACTTTCCGGCGAGCAGAGGCTGGCCCTTTCCCGCATCCTGCCTCCTGCCAAGGAGGCCGAGGAAAACCTGTCCATGGTCCGGGCCGTGGTGACCCTGGGTTCGCCCAAATACTTTGACAAGCTCTCCCACCTGGTCTTTCCCACGGTGCTCTGGCTCAACCACATCGCCCGGATCTTCAAGTTCCGGTACGTGCCCATCCGGGAGTTCTACTGGTTCCTCACCCAGCCGCCGGTGATCAAGCGCCTGGGGCTTTCCCTGCTGGCCAGCAACTTCGCGGACTTGAGCGTATTGGTCTGTCCGGAAAACCAGGAAAACGTGAAACCGCTGCTCAGGGAGTACATCCATCACTGCATGGAGTCCGTGCCCATCGGCATGGGGTTTCAGTTCCTGAAGGCCATCTACAACGGCGAGGGCTTCAAGCGCATGGACGAGACCAAGCTGAACTACTCAGAATATGCGCGTTACTTTCCGGAGAACATCCCCATCTTCCATTTCTGGGGGACCAAGGACCCTCTGGCCCCACCCAGCAACGCCAAATATAGCCAATATTACCCCCACGCCCGGAAAAAGGTCTACGAGATCAGCTCCCACCGGGACCTGAAAAAGGTGAAAATCACCGGAGACCGGAGCCAGGCCGTGGATTTCATCATCGAGGGGGCCAACCACATGGATCTGATATACGGCAAGGTGGCCACCCAGATCGTCCAGCCCCTGGTGCGGCGCATCGTGCACCAGGTATGGGGGGATTGGTCCTACGCAAAAAAGGACACGGGCCAGCGCACCGAATCCGAAAAAGGCGGCCGGGTGAGAAGGCTCAAGGGAGTTTCCTGATGTAGTCTTCTATTCGAATTTTATGGGGAATCCAGGGGTCCCGGCGACGGGACCCCTTTTTTTTGCTCTGGCCCGGAATCCGTCCGCACCGGGCCCAGGAAAAGCCGGGCCGCCAGGACCCGGGCCGCCACCTCTGCCCCCAGGGGAGACAGGTGGCCGTAATCCACGAAGGCGCACTCCCCCGCCCGGATGAGGGGAGAGGCCACGTCCACGTACAGGATCCCGTTTTCCGAACAAAAGGATCTCACAGCCTCCTGGGGCAGGGGCGCAAAGCCCGGGTCCAGGACCTGAAAACGGAACGGGAAGAGCAGCACCGCCAGCCGGGCGCCGTCTCTTTCCACCTCCCGCGCCAGGGCCTGGATCTCCCGGAAAAACAGCCGGTAACCGTTTTGCACCTTGGGGTGGTCCGGATGGGTGAACAGCTCCTCCACCCGGGCGATCTCCGCCCTTTCCGGCCGGATGGCCGCCCGCACCAGGGCGGAATGCCGGACCAGGGGCGTAAGCCAGGCCGGGGGCTTTTCCAGGTTGTTCTGGAGCTCGGGGATGTCATTCAGGCAGCAGCCCAGGATCACCCAGCCGGGGAGGTAGGGCCGGGCGTGGCGTTCGTAGGCCAGGCGGTACTGGAGGGGCGACCATCCGGGCCGGGAAAAGTTGAAGACCTCGGCCCGGACACCATAGCGCCCGAGTACCTCCTCCAGCCTGCGGGACAGGCTGCCGGAAAACGGGACCCCGTAGCCGTACACCACCGAATCCCCGATGCAGGCCACCCGGACCACGCCCGGACGGGATTGCCCGGTATGGTCCACGTCCCGGAACCCCTCCGCGTTCACCGGCGGGAGGACCGCGCCCCCGGTGAGGGAGAACACCCCCCCGAACTTCTGTTGCCAGTCCGCGATGTAGGGCTCCACGGCCGGGGAAGCCCCCCATCCGGCCAGGCGGCACACGCCTTCCGCCAGGGCCAGCAGGACGAAAAGAACCAGGAGATTGATGGCGAGAACCTTGGCCGCCTTCATGGGACTCCGGATTTCCGGGGGATGGCGGCCCGGTCCGGCGGGGGTTGGGTTCACACCCAGTCGGCCACGGCCAGGGACACGGCGGGGTGGATGAGGTAACCCAGGGAGCAGTGGGGGTTGGAACGGCCCTGGCGCACGGCCAGGTTGTAGATGGTGAAGTCCTGGATATCCTCCACGAGGCCGTGCTCCTTCATCTCGGAGAATTCCTCGGCGCAGTCGCGCTCCCCGGCGATGTAGTCGTCCTCGGCCCGGACGTTGATCCAGCGGTTCACGCAGGAGGGGTACTGGCGGGCCCCGGAAGCGTGATAGCCCTTCAGGTGCCGCCGGGCCGTGGCGTTGGCGAGCGGCGAGCCCAGGGTGATCCAGAGGTCCACCTTCCGGTCGCCGTATTGTTCGCGGTACTCCACGGTGCGGGAGAGCTTCCAGAAGGCGTCGTAGGCCACCACGGCCCCCAGGCTGTGGGAGATCACCAGGAGGCGGTCATTGCGTTCCATGGTTGTCTTCAAGGCCTGGACCACCCGGTGGCGCACCTCGGTGCCGAAATCCGAATCCTGGTTCCAGTACTCCCGCATGTCCGGGGCCAGGCGTTCCACCATGGGGCGGCCCAGGCGCAGGAACTGGGCCAGGGTGCCCATGCCCTGGGTGATGGCCTCGCCGTAGCGGGCCAGGTCCGGGAGCTGGCGGAAGTTCTTTTCCGTGAACTCGTCCGAGCGGTAGCGCTTGAGCCGCCCCAGGGTCATTTGCCGGTCCGCCAGCTCGTCCGGCACGGACTTGCCCGTGTTCTGCTCCAGGAAGGCGTTGGACAGGTCCCCGTAATAGGCCATGGCCGACCGAGTCTTTTCCAGCCGCCGGGCAGCGGCCGGATAGTCCCGCAACAGCCCGTGATGCAGGGCCTCCCGCCAAAGGGAGACGAGGTCCTGCTCGGGGGGTTTCCAGTTCCTGCCATGTATGAAGAGGATGCTCTTGGGCATGTTTTGCTGAAGAAGCCTGGCCTTTCCGCTTAACTCCATCCAACCTCCCTATTTTATAGCCAAAAACAGGGGGCTTGTCCAGGGTGATATCCAAAGGGTAAACCACCGCCCGGAAGGAGACGCCGGCCCCGCCTTCCGGCTCCCGGATCACTCCGTCCAGGTGGCCACGTACTCGCTTCCCTGGGGCAGGGGGAGGCCGGGGTCAGCCTGGGCCCAGCCGCCGGGGAGGTTTTGTTCCCGGGCGGTCAGCCAAAAGTGGCACATGGCGATGCCCATGTCGATGCGCTGCATGTCCGGGCCCGGGAGCATGGTGGCGTAGCCCGGGGAGCGGGCCAGGAACAGGTGGAACCGTCCGTTGTCCGCCACGATCCGCCAGGGCTGCTTGTTGGTGGCCGAGGGGGCCAGGCGCACCATCTCCAGGCACTCGGCATGAGCCCCGGCCGCTTCCCGGGTCAGGGGCCGGGAGAAGTTGCCCTCGAAGAACAGCTCCTCCCAGGGCTTGCGCTTGGCCGAACTCACCACCCAGCGGGAGAGGCGGTCCTTCATGGTGCGGCGGCCCGCAGCCCAGCCCACCGGCGAAACAGCCGGGATGGTCTCGTTCTCTTCCAGGCCGATGCGGTCCCCGAAGAGGCCCCGGCGGAAGGTGGCCCCGATCCAGCAGGTGGCCAGACCCAGGTCCGTGGCATACAGGATGACCTGCTCGAACTGGAATCCGAAGTCCTCCATGTCCCGGGGGCCGCTTTCCGCAGCGCCCACCAGGAAGTGGAGGGCTCCCTTGACCATGCCGTAGGTGCCGGCGAGTCCTGACATGCCCCGGGGCGCATCCACCAGGTCCACCCGCACGCTGGAGCCGAAGGGAGGAGGAGGAAGCGCCCGGAAAAAGGCCCGGATCTTCTCCTGGCCCCCCCGGTCCACGGGGGCGTCGGCATAGGACCGCCAGGAAGCCCGGCGGGGGATGAGGTCCGTGACAGGCACGGAGAAAAGGGACGGGGTCATGATGCCTCCTTTTGCGGCCAAAAGATTCGCCCGGCGACGGACCAGGGACGGGAAAAAGGATGGCGCGGCTTGATGGCTGCGCTTTCCCCCTCCTTTTACAGGCTAGGGGGGGTGGATGCAAACTCCCAGGAGATTTTTGCCGGGAGCCGGCGTGGCCGAAAAGCCGCGAAGGCCGTGGCCGCCAGGGCCAGGATGGCAAAGAGGCTCACGGCCAGGCCCGCGCGCCAGCCCTGGGGAGTGAAGCTCATCTCCAGGGTATGAACCCCGGCCGGGACCTCCAGGGCCATGAAGGCGTGGTTGGCGGCCAGGATGGGCGCTGGGCGGCCGTCCTGGACGGCCGTCCAGCCGGGGTCCCGGCTGTCGTTCACCAGGAACAGGGCGTTTTCCGGGGCAGCCACCTGAACGGCCAGGCGGTTTCTCCCCTGCTCCAGAATGGTGAACCCGCCGGGGCCGGCCCGGGGCCGGATGGGAAGGTCCGGCTCCTGGTCCAGGACCAGGGTGCCGGGCCAGGAAAACTCGCTGGACACCAGAAGGTCCAGGGTTTCCGCCCCCGGGGCCCTCACCTCGTATTTCGTGTACAGCCCCCATCTTTTCAGCGCGTCCTCGTGCACCCACACCCGGGCGCCGTCCGTGCAGTACCCACTGGAGGACAGACGCACCATCCGGTCGGTGAAGGGAAGGATCTGCCGGTCCAGCACGCGCCCGCCCTCGCCGGGGTGGCGGTACAGCTGGGAGAGGAGCCGGGGCGACTGGTTGTCGTACCCGGAGCTGTTGTACAGCCCCAGGGCCAGGTACTGGTTGTTGGGGGTGTACGGCCCCCGGGGGTTGGTCCGGGACAGCCAGGGAACCGACAGGATGCGGTGGGGGTGGCGCTCCCTCTCCATCTTTTCCGCCACCATTTTCGCCTCGTCGCAGAAGCGGAAAAGGGGCATGGGCGAGAAAAAGGGATGGGAGTTGTTGGATTCGATGGAAGCCACGGCCAGGAGGTCCGCCAGGACGAGGACGGTCAGCAGGGCCTTGAACAGAACCCTTTTCCCGGCCAGGGAAAAAACCAGGAGGGAGGCCAGGCCTAGGGCAAGAAAATGCAGGAGGGAGAACCGGATTTCCGGCCTCACCGCCTCCCGGAACTCCGGGGTGAAGCTCCGGGAGACCAGGAGCCAGGCCAGGGCGGCAACCAGGGCCAGGACCCCAACGGAAAAAGCAAAAAACGGCTTTTTCCGGTGCAAAAACACCTCCTCCGCGCCCACCGCGAAAAGGGCCCCGAAACCTAGCGGCAAAAACCAGGCCAGGCGGTTGTACATGATCTCCATCTTCGCCAGGCCGTAGTAGTGAACGTACAGAAGGGGCGTCCCCAGGAGGATGAGGAGGATGGCCAGGGTCAGGAGGTTGAAGAAAGCCGTCCTCCTGTTCCAGCAAGAGATCAGGATGAACAGGGCCGCCAGGGCGCAGGGCACCCCCACGTAGGCGGAAAAGATCTCAAAATGGTTGATGCCCCCTTCCACCTCCAGGTGGAGCCTGGCCCCGAAGATCTCCGGGGTGAAGAGGCGCAACAGGTGCCCGGGCTCGGTGAGGTAACGGCTGCGGAACACGTCATAGGCCAGGGCCGGGCCGCCCTGGGCCTTCATGGCGAAATAAAAGGGCACGTACCGCAGGCAGGAAAGCCCCGCCCCCAGGGCCGTGGCCGCCAGGGCGGAGAGAACCGGCGTCCGGGAGGATTTTTCCCAGCTCCGCCACAGGCTCCAGGCCAGGTAGATGGCCAGGGAATACACGGCGAGCTGGGGGTTGGTCCCCAGCATGAGCAGCGCCACCACCACAGCCTGGAGGACGGCGTTGGCGGCCGGG
>Ga0180009_10001918_pt1 | contig 24744 bp, 20 predicted proteins | sample OS_PC_MetaG_FD_123537 | JGI IMG/M metagenome (GOLD analysis project Ga0180009, IMG submission 123537) | Groundwater microbial communities from the Aspo Hard Rock Laboratory (HRL) deep subsurface site, Sweden - OS_PC_MetaG | ecosystem: Environmental > Aquatic > Deep subsurface > Groundwater...
CATTTCCCACAACCCCTCATTATGATTAAGCAACCCCTCAATATTTTATGCAATTACTGCACCGATAACGGTTTCGCTAAAAAATAGAGGGTGTATTAGTACTGTGATAATCGCTGTTTAATAAAAAAATAGATATTGGTTTACATAATCTATCTTATCCGACGTAAAGTTCGAGATAAAACCTGAACAATCGCTTGGAATAAGTGATAGTGCTTTGTTTATATATATTTCAAGGCTCTCGATATCGAATGGGTTTGATTAATCAAACCCCTACGGCCGACACAATTGCTCGAATTGCGATATTTTTTGGATCGATTCTTTTCTGATCAATTGCTTTCACTAACACATGAATTTCGTTTTTAGAGCCTTTGTGGGGCTCGATCTCTACTCGTAATGCAAAGTCGTCGACCGGACTCAATTTGGCTGCCTAAGAGGCCGGATAGATGCCGAAAAACAGGCCTACCGAAATGGACACGGCCAAGGCGGCGATTATAGAAAAGAAATTCGCCGCTAAAGTTTTTTATTCTATACAGGAGCGGTGTGTTTCAACATGATGAAATTAAAAATGCGCATGCCGGTTTTGCCGTCGCGGCGGTAGGAAGGGAAACGTCCTTTGCAGCAATAGGTGCAAAGGCCGCTGTCGCGGATGCGCTCAGGAACGATCCCGGCGGCGCGCAGGGAGAGGATCAATCCATACTTGAGGTCCATGGAATATTTGCCGCCGCCCAGCGCCGCGAATATCCTGTCGGCATAGGTCTTGCCCCGGAACAGAACCGGTAATTCCTCCCCCACTTCGTAACATTTCCTTTCAATGGCCGGTCCCAGGTAGAAATCGTATTTTCCGGAATCATTACCCAGCAGCGAGATAAGCTTTGCTTCGATGCCCTGGTGCAGGCCTCGCCAGCCGACATGGATGACGCCGCCGCGGCTCTGGTCATCGTTGAAGAAAAACAGGGGCAGGCAATCGGCGGTCTGGATCACGGCCGCCGCTCCCGGCCGCTGCAGGATCAGCCCGTCGCCTGCGGCTGCCGGCAGCCAATCCGCCTGGCTGAGGATGCGGTCGGAATGAATTTGCTTTAAAAAAAGGAGCGGCCGGCCCGCCAAAAAACGTTGCAGGGCAGTGGAGGTGAACCCCATGGCGGTATAACCGAAAAGCAGGCGCTCATTTTCAAAAACAGTGAGGCCGTGTCCCTCGAAAATCCGCTCGCTCAACTCAATCAAGGCCGACGTCCTTGCGGTTGATGATGTATTTTCGGACGGCCCGATTATGTTCGGCCAGGGTTTTGGAAAAATAGTGGCTGCCGCCGTCCTTGGCCACGAAAAACAGATATTCGGTGTTTTCGGGATACAGGGCCGCTTCCAGCGAGGCGTAGCCGGGACTGGCGATGGCAGCCGGCGGCAAGCCGCGATGCAGGCGGGTATTGAAGGGGGAAGCGAATTTCAGGTCGTCCCAACCTAATTTTCCCCGGTAGCGGCCGGTTTTTTTCAGGGCATAGACAATAGTGGAATCACAGTCCAGCAGCATGTTCTGCTTCAAACGATTGTGAAAAACCGAAGAGATTAGGAAACGTTCATCGCGGTTGGCGGTCTCCTTTTCGATCAATGAGGCCAGGATCACCGCCTGGCGTGGGGTGAAACCGATGTCCCGGGTTCGCCAGACAAATCTGTTGGTGAATTTGCGGCGGAAATGGTCTACCATCAAGGCGACCATTTCCCGGGCCGTGAAGTCGCGGCGCACCAGGTAGGTGTCGGGGAAAAGATAACCTTCCAGGTCCGCGGCAGCCGGGTCAAGATCGCGGATAAGCTTGGTGTTGCGGGCAGCATTAATAAATTCTGCAATTGGGAACAAGCCCGCCTCTGCGAAAGTCCGGGCGGTTTCTCCGATCCACAGTCCTTCCTTGACCGTGACTTTGTACAGTATCGCCTTGCCCTGGTAAAGTTTTTCGATGACCTGGCGCATGGTGAGCGGTCCGTCAAAAAGGTATTCGCCCGCTTTCAGCTTTTTTTTTGCGAAAAACATGCGGTAATAGCGCCTGAAATATGAAGCGCGGGAAATGACTCCCTGGTGCTGCAGCTTTTCGGCGATCTGGGCCACGGTCATGCCGCTGTCGATCTGCACCACGGCGCGGCCGTAGTATCCCTGAAAAGGATCGAAAACCTTTTGGTAGGCGTTGAACCCGAACCAGGCCAGCACGATCAAAATCAGCAAAAATAGAAACAGGATAAATTTTTTCATGAATGCTCGAAATAGTTTTGCAGGATCACCTGGGCGGCCAGCGCGTCCATGAACGTTTTGCGCTTGCGAAAATCGCCGGGGATATCCTTACTCATTTCTTCGGCCGCGACACTGCTCAATTTCTCATCGACCAGGGTGACGGGCACGGCGATGCGTTTGCGCAAAAAATTTACAAAGCGGTCCACCTGGCCGCAGGTGCGGCTGCGGCTGCCGTCGGCGTGCAACGGATAGCCGACCACGATATGGCCGACCTCGAACTCCCCTACCCGCTTCAGTATCTGGACCAGGGCCTCCTGTATGTTCCCGGTTGCGATCAGCCCCAGCGGGGTGGCGACGCGGGTCATTGAATTGCCCACGGCCAGGCCGATGCGCTTGCTGCCGTAATCAACGGCCAAGACCTTCATCGACGTTTTCCTTGCGTTTGTTGAAATAGTCAAAGCCGTAGGCGATCAGGCGCTCGAGCAGTTCCGCGAAGGAAATGCCCTGCGCCTGCCACAGCTTGGGGAACATGCTGATGGCGGTAAATCCGGGGATGGTATTGAGCTCGTTGATCAGGATCGCGTTGCTTTGCTTTTCCAGGAACAGGTCGACGCGGGCGTAGCCGTTTAAAAACAAGCTGCGGTAGGCCTTGTGGGCAATCTTTTTTATCCTGGCTTCGAGTTCGTCGCCCAGGCGCACCGGGATGCGGAATTGGGTCTCCCCTTTCAGGTACTTGTCTTCATAGTCATAGAATTCCTTGGATGGCAGCAGTTGGCCCGGACTGGAGACCATTATTTCGTCGTTGCCCATGACCGAGACCTCGAGTTCGCGCATTTCGATGGCCTTTTCGATGATGATCTTGTTATCGTAACTGAATGCCAGGTCCACGGCGGCCGCCAGTTCCGCATCGTCCTTGACCTTGCGGATGCCCACCGAAGAACCCAGGGAGCAAGGCTTGACGAAAACCGGGAACGGCAGTTTCTTACTCACTAATTCGCTGATCTGTTCATGATTATTTTCGGTGAAATACAAATAATCGGCCATTTCCAAGCCGGCCCGGGAAAATAAAACTTTGGAAACGATTTTATCCATGGCCAGCTGCGAGGAGAAGCTGTCGGCACCGACGAAAGGCTTGCCGGCCAATTCGAACAGGCCCTGGATGCGACCATCTTCGCCGTTGGGACCATGCAGGACCGGGAAATAGATGTCGGCGTCCAGGGCCGCGGCCCACTCGGCGCTCCAGGGCATAAAGGAGTGAAAATTCTCTTTTTTGTATTCTTCCTCCTTGAACCCTGTGTTGTTGGTCAGGCACCACTCCCCTGCCCTGTTGATATAGATCAGTAACGGTTCATAGCGATCCTTGTCCAGGTGCTGGTAAATGGCCGCCGCCGACATCAGTGATACCGCATGCTCGGCCGACTTGCCGCCGAAAATAAGTCCGACCTTAATCTTTTTCATAGCAATACCTGTAACCTATTTTACCATTGTTATCGGCATAATATATTGCCTAGGTAACGGTTTTATAACGTGAAAGCATTTTCGCAAGTACAATTTTATCACCTCTAAAGATTTAGTTCAAATTGAATAGAAAAACGTTCTGGTTGAACAGAAGGCACGGGTATAATCTTATTGAAACTCCCAACTACACAGCAAAGATATAGTCCATCTCAAATATACAACCCTTACTGGTAGGAGCGAAGTTCTTTGTCTGCCTGCCGACAATTTCAGACCGCGTCGGCTGGCGCAATAATTTGGAATCCGGAAAAGTATCCTTGATGGTCGATTTCAATTGCATGGTCATTTCTTTTTCATCAAGACCGATTGCTCCCAGCCGGATCACAAGCTTGGCCGATTTCTTCATCAACGGTCCCAATCCAGCCCAGGACTCTCTGAGAAATTGCCAATATCTACTTGATACCTCGTGTCGGTCGTCTTTAGATACCTTCCCGTATGTTGGCCGGGGTTCACCACCGAGAAACCAGAGCCGAAGCCATTGGTCTTCCTCATACCGCGTGACGTTCAGATATGGCGGCGATGTGACGACAAGGGTGACTTTCTGTCGCAAATCTTGGAACTGGCTCGAAACGCGGCGAGCATCAGTCATTTTGACTTTTCCCGTTGGGCATTCCGGAAGATTCTGCAGGCGATAGTCTGCCTTTTCTCTGAGCATGTCGAATATTTTGCGCTTCTTCGGGAAAAGTTTTTTGTCGCGCCAATATCGAAGAGAGTAATCTGGTTTCAGGCAGATTGTACGAGGCATTTGGTTGCTGAAATATGCATTGGAACGGCCCATTTCACCGTGAAGCGAACCAAGAATCAGCGCAGTAATAAATCTTTCGGTACGGTTTTCACGCCAATCAAGTACTAACTGAAGAAATAGTAGTTCACGGAGTGTCGTTGGGAAAAATGCACGTCGGAAAAAGGGAGGTAATTTGGAACACAAATGTTTCCACTGGTCGGGGCTTGTCTGTTTGAAATCCTCTTCAAGTCGGTCAATCCGGGTAATGACCTGATCGAGTGTTGGCCGTTCCGCTTTAGCTCGTGATACACAGAATGCAACTGGATTAATGTCAGAGCCTGCAGCATTTCGGCCTGAAAGGAGAGACTCGAGGATGGTGGTGCCTCTGCCACAAAACGGATCGAATATCCAGTCGCCTTTTTTCGAAAGAGCCTCAACATGATCCCTGACGAAGCTTTCGGGGAACATGGCGAAATATGGACAGATAGCATGTAGTGCAATTCTCATACTGCCGCCGATTGTATCTTTTTTTCCACCCATGCCACTACTTGATCATGGTTCAAACCGTGTCCTCGGACATGCCTGTCGATATTTGTTGCATCATTTTGAAACCAGTACGAAATACGGCACCTGTCAAATATGATTCCTGCCCTTCGTGTGTGCGACTTAAATTTCCGTTCATCACAGCGATGTGGAATGAAAAGTGAATTAAGAATTTTAGATGTTATTGGATCTAACATCCACTCATCACAGAATGGCCCCGGCGTTAATTCGGTTTTCTTTGCACCCTCCCAATTCTTCTCCGTGGCACAGTTTCCGAAAAGCACCAGTTTGCCAACCAGATTGTCCGGGAAGTGCTTCCATGCCACAAAATCCACTCCGCTATCTTTTGGATACGGTAATCCGCTGTTTTTAAAACCTTCACCCTCAAGCAATAGTTCTTGGCAAAGTTTCTGTATCGCTTTGTTAAAACGTTTTGGAATTTCATCTTCATATCTAGGTGAGGCAAAGCGAACAGCGTTTCCGCCAAGATATCTTGCTGCGGCTTCTCTTGAAATGCTTTCAAACCAACGACGCGGGAAAACCTTTGCATTTTTCTTATTCTCCACACCGAAATAGGAAAGACAAAGGCAGAATGTGTAGACCGGACGATTTTTCCAGTCAGGACATCGACATAGAATGGGGTGTTTTATCTCGAATGGATATGCGTCAACCGCCGAACGCGCGCGAGCCTCCAACTCTCGAAAAACATCAAGACATAGTGTCTCTATCTCCCTGTCTTCATCTTCTATCGGGAACACAGCCGCTGTTCTAATTGCACTATCCAACTGCTCCTTACTTGCATCGCCGTCCGAAGATAATAAAGCGCAAAGCTCCATCCAATCAGCAAGTCGAATCGAATCCGTGGGGGTTTCAGGAAGTGCTATCATGAATTATTATTTCCTTGCAGGCTTTACCCGAGCTCCCATCTCTTTCTGTAAATCATTAGCATATAAAACAATGTCGCTGGCCAGTTCATCCAAATCACTTTCACAGTTGTATCCCTTAGTTACGGTTGCTTTCGCCTGTTGGAGTTCTTCCTTAGCTGCGGTCAATGCTTCTCGGAACCTACGCTGGTCGCCAATGCTGACGTCGAATGCCCTGTCAAGTGAGTATCCGGCCCTTAGCAATGACAGTGCGGCTGGCTTGGCAATAACGACACGAAGATTGTTCAGATCGGGATTTTGTTTCCGAATAACGGGCTCAGTGTTTGTTGATTTACGTCCATAAATCCACTTCATCAGCTCTCCTAATTCATCCAGCTTTCTCCGCGGAACCGGATTTGGCTTTAGAGAGGTCTCTGGCATAATGCCAAGAAACTTCTGAAAATCCGGCTGATCAAGAGCTGTGTATAGATGTGAGAAATAGAACTTGTTTCGAAAACGATCCTCTTTATCGAATCCAGCTTGTTGTTCAGCCTGCAATAACACTTTAAAGCCTCGATATAACCGTTTCACTGTGGCATGTCTGTCTCCAATGCGTTGTGCTATTTCGTCCAAACTAATCTTGTAATCCTCATACACCTTGGCAACATATTTCGCCTTACTGAATGCATCCCAAGGTTGAGTCCCATTGATATGACGAAATCCGCAGTACATCCATAGACTTTCTCTGGTCGGATATATAACAACTGGCAATTCAGACAATTCTTTGCGCCGCACAGCTGAGATATCCGGAAGATCACTTGCCTTCAGTTTGTTGCGAAGTTTTATGTTCATGAGAATGATAACAGCTGCTAACCGACGATTACCTTCAACAACGATAAACTTACCCTTTTGTTCCGTTTTATTGAGGGAACCTGGTATAACAAATAATGGCTCTTCGGGGAAAAAACCGTTAGCAGCAATAGAAAACGCAACTTCATCAACAGCCATCTCTCGCCACAGGGTTGCTATTATCTCTTCTTGAGAATTCGAATCTTCACCAGATGAAAGCCGCGGATTCTCGCTGTCAAGCAGGAGGTCACTGAGTTGCTTTTTTTCTGCCACTCCTTCGGCTAGCGAATGTTCCATTGGCATTTTTAATCTCATGATGAAACCTTCCTTTTTTTCAAATGTCCAAAATTTTCGTGCATTTATCGCCGAATTGGCTGATACCTCGGACGGCGACTTTTTGGCCTTTCTTGGGAAATTTTTCCTTGACGTGCTCGTAGGAGTTGTGAAGTTCAGGCATAGTCAGTTCATGCGTGGTGTCGCTTTTCGGCAGGAATAGGATTTTTACGAGACTGAATTCGATGGCTTCGATTAGGTTGAAATCGGAACCAACCCACGGGAAAAGAACTTATAAGAAAATTAATTTGGCCCATGATAAGATTTTAAGGAATGTTTGTGTAAATTGCAATAGTCGCTTGTGAATTCTTTGTAGAAGTTTAGAAAAACAAATTCTTTCATTTATGGTTTGCCGGTGTCGTAATAGTAGCGATAAAAGAAATAATTGCGCAGGATGTTTTTGACATAGTTGCGTGTTTCGGAAAAGGGGATCATCTCGATGAACTCTTCCTCGCCGGCATCGGGAAAATCCTGCAGCCAGCGGTCGACGCGATGCGGGCCGGCGTTGTAGGCGGCCAGGGCCAGGTAAAGCCGGCCGTCGTACCTGTCCAGCAATGTTTTCAGGTATTGCAGGCCCAGGCGAATATTGATCTCCGGATCATACAGGTCCTTGGCCTTGATCTTGAGGTTGCTGCCGTTGGCGATCTCGCGCGCCGTGCCGTGCAGCAATTGCATCAGGCCGTAGGCGTTGGCCGGGGAACGCGCGTCGGAACGGAAAAACGACTCTTCGCGGATCAGGGCCAGCACCAGGCCCGGATCCACTTCCTGCTCCTTGCTGTAGGCCGAGATCAGGTCCCCGTACTGGCGCGGAAAAAAGATGCCGCTCAGGAAATTGGGCAGGTGCACGCTTTCGTAGAAGCGGAAATTGCTGCGGAACTTGGTGAAAGCCAGGAAAAAACGGTTTTGCTGGTAATACAGCAGCGACTCGATGATTTTCAGCAGGTTGAGGTCGGAGGCGGAGAGCCGGGGATCGCTTTTGGCCCAATGGATGGTTTCCAGGCAATCGTCCCAGAGGGAATACTTGACCAGGATCTTCAACGCCTCGATGACCTCCATGAAAAACGGGCCGGGAGGATCGTCAATGAGGGCAACAAAGTCCTGGTTGAGGTTTTTAAAAAGATTTTTGTCCTGCAGCACTCGGACCGCGTAATAGGAAAACGGATAGCGGCCGAATTCCTCCTGTTTGCGGTTTTCCAGTTTGTTCAGCCAGTAGCGCGAGGCGATGCGGTAACTCATATACGGTGACCGGCTCCCCTGGCGAAAAAAATCCAGCGCCTGTTTTTTCTTATCTTGGCGGTAATGGATCCAGGCCAGGAGCCAGAGGGTTTTCCAGTAATCTTCATCGCGTTCCCGGCTCAATTGCAGATACTGCTCATAAAAAGGCAGGGCTTTTGCGTACTCCCTTTTCCCCCCCAGTATCTGCGCCAGATCGAACATGAGTTGCGCATAAACAGTCGCATTATTTTTGATATTTTGCAGCTGGATCGCGATATCGCTGGCCGGGTCTTCGCGGACCGCGATCTTTACCAGGATCTTTTCGGCGTAGGGCCGGTAGTTTTCCTGCATGCGCTTTTGCAGCAACTGGCGCACCTGGCCAAAATCGCGGTTCAGATAAGCGAATTCGGCCCGGAAAAGCCGGTTCAGGTCACGAAAACCGCTGTACGGCAACTCGCGCCTGAATTCAGCGCCGTCGCGGTTGTTCAGCAGGAATGAGAACTTGGCAAACCAGTCCTCCTCATTCAGGCGTTTCAGCAGGGCCAGCACTTCCGACCGCGGCAGCCGCTGGAAAAGGGGCTGCAGCCGCTGCCTGGAAAAAAGGGCTTTGAATTCCGAACTGGCCCTTTCCTGGAGCCTGCTTTTCAGCAGGCAGTCCAGCAGCAGGGTTTTTGTTTCCAAGCTTGCGGACGGATGCTGATCGAAATAAGCGACAAAATCACGGTGTTTCCCGGAGGCATACAGGTTTTTCAGCAGCAGCGTAGCGCGTTTGGCCGCGATATGGGGGAAACGACCCGGTAGAGCGGCCAGAATGAGGCTGCTGGCCTGGTATTTTTTCCCCTCGAAAAGTTGCTGCGCCCGCTTCAGGTTCTCCGTGGCGGTGAGCAGCGGGTGACCCGCATCCGCTGCTGTCGGTTCTTCCGAAATTTCCGCGCTGTCATTGCCCAAAAAAGATTTCAAAATGCGGTAATTCTTGAACAACTGCTGGCGGTCGATTGCCCGTTCCTGAGCAAAGGGGATTGTATCCGGAATCAACCAGGTCAGGCCATAGGCGACGGCGAAGGAAAATACAATGACCTGACAGAACAGAAGGGTGTATGGATAGCTTTTGACTTTATTTGTAAACTTCAAAATTGTAGCCTTTCAAAGCCTTGCGGTCTCCCTTGGCCAGGATGTTGACCATCTGCTCTTCAAAATATTGCAGATCACTGGAACGGCGCATGTACAACTCCTTGGCCTGCAGCAGGGTTTCTTTCAAAACTTCGTAAAGGTTTCTGTTTTTAATGCCGTCATCCACGACTTTTTTGTTGTACAGGATGATGTCGTTGATGATCACCCTGGCAAAGCGCTCGGGATCGTTTTCCCGGACCGGGGCCGAAGTTTTTTCTAATTCGTCCGCATGGTCGAAAACCCTGGATTCCACCTCGGTGTCTTCTACGAACTCGTGGGTCTTGATCTTGGCCAGCAGTTTCTGACGGATGGGGAGCATATCCAGGCTGAGTTCACCTACCGCAGCCAGGATCTCGATGACCTTGTGCTGGATCACGGTGCCGGCCATCGAATCGGCGTAGATCACCGCCTGGGGTTTTCCCTTGACAAAAAACGGCATGACCAGGATTTTCTTGGGCTTGCCGCCGCCCAAACGATTGTAGATCAGGAAATCGTCCGGCTTGTGTATGGGTTCGCCCATGTAGTTTTTCTTGGTTTCGATCACGCTTTTCAGGACCGTGTTGGCCGAAAGTGAAAAGAATATTCTCTTCAATTCCTCATCGCTGATCTGGCCATTCTGGCCCGAAAAGCCCTTGCCTTTCCAGCCGACCAGCTTGTCGTCGCGCAATAGAAAAAGGGCGGCCCGGTCGCAAAAATGGTTGATACCTTCGATGATGCCGCCGATGAGGAGCAGTTGGTTGGAAGCCGCCGCGATTTTTTTCACATATTCGTTCAAGACCGTGATTTCGACGCCGCTCTCGCCGGCTCCGTTGCGTCCGGCAAAATCCTCAGGCACGTTGAATTCAACCAATTCGTCGAGATCTTTAAGCTTTTCTATGTCCCTGAACATATTGCTTTGAAACGTATCGATGCGGTTCAGCAGCGTTTGAATTTTTTCGTTGATCACTTTCTCAACGAAATTCTTGATTTCATCGTTTGTCATGGCTTTCCTCCTTTAAGGTTAGACTCCGGCCTCCAGGCGGCTGGCCAAGAGTTCAGGCAGACCGGCTTCCCTGATTTTTTTCTGGGTTGAGGTCACATCATAGGAAAAGCGGATGAAGCTGATCTCCATCTTGCCGGAATCGAAAATGATAAAGCTGGAAGCCGGGTTCTTGTCGCGCGGTTGACCTATGGAACCCGGGTTGATCAGGTAACGGGTGTTGGCATCGAGTTTGATGCGAGTGTTTTCAGTCAAAGGGACGATGTCGAGTTTTTCGTTGCGCAGGAAATAAATGATGGGGAAATGAGTGTGCCCGAAAAACCCGATCGACGTCTCCATGAATTTAAACGATTCAGTGGCTTCGAACTGCGAAAAAACGTAATAATCTTCGTCAAAAGTGGAGCCGTGGCAGATGGTGATGAAGCGGTCAATGACCTGCGGCCCCTTGGGCAATTTCTTCAGGAACTGATAATTGGCCGCTGCTATTTTCAATTTGCTCCACTCTGCGGAAAAGGCGGCGGCCGGGTTGAACAATGAAGAGGATTCCAGATCGGCGACGACCTTGTCGTGGTTGCCGCGCACGGACCGCACATTGGGCAATTCCCGGAACTGGCCGATCACTTTATTGGGGTCGGGCCCGTAGCCGACCAGGTCGCCCAGAAAAAGGATCTTATCGACATTTTTCAGCTTTTTATGGGCCAGGAACTTTTCAAAGGCCTCGTGGTTGCTGTGAATGTCACTGAATACGAGATAACGCATGGGTCACTTTGTTGTATAACTGTTCAGTATGGTATGAACTCCGGACGAACGGCCCGGTCTCAACCCCAATGAAACCATGGCTCAAAGCCGTATTTTTCAAAGTTAAAAATTCGTCGGGGAAATAATAGCGTTTGACCTCAAGGCTGCGGCTGTCGGGCTGTAGGTACTGGCCGATGGTCAGTATATCCACTCCCCTGTCCCGCAGCATTTTGAAAAGCGCTTCGATTTCCGCGCTTGTCTCCCCCAGGCCGACCATCAATCCCGTCTTGGTGATCCACCCCCTTTTTTTGCCGTGTTCGAGAATTTGCAGTGAATGGTCGAATGCGTTTGCCTGGCGGTTGACGCTGCCGTACAAAGATGGAACCGTTTCCACGTTGTGAGCCAGAACATCGGGACCGGCGTCCAGTACGTGATCCAGGCAGCGGCTGTTGCCGTCAAAATCGGGTATCAGAACCTCGATCTTCAGTTGCGGCCGCTCCTGTTTCAAGGTGCGGATTACGGCCGCGAAATGGGAACTGCCTTTGTCGGCAAGATCGTCTCGGGTCACGGAGGTGATAACCACGTAGCCAAGGTTCATGGCTTCGACCATTTGTAGAAGTCTGCGGCCTTCGGCTTTATCCAAAGGATCGGGCCGGCCGGAAGCGACCGCGCAAAAGCGGCAGTCGCGGCTACAGACATTGCCCATGATCAAAAAAGTGGCCTGGTTGCCGTTCCAGCATTCATATATATTGGGGCACCTGGCATTCTGGCAAATGGTGTGCATGCCGTTTTTTTCCAGCTTGTTTTTTAGAATGAAATAGGCGTCCCCACCCGGCAGGCGCGTTTTCAGCCAATCGGGTTTCCTTTTGCGGATAGCCTCAGAATCTGTACTATGGTTCATTGATTTGGTTTTAGCAGATACAATTCCCGCTGGGGCTGCGAAAGGTACTCGGCGCCGTCGGCGTTGATGACCACCATTTCCTCGACCGTGGCCACGCCGAAGTCCTTGATGTAGATCCGTGGTTCAATTGTGAAAACCTGGTCCTTTTCCAGAGGCATGAAAGGCAGATTGCCGTAGCGTTCCCAATCCGGGGCCAGCAGGGCGCCGCCGTCGTGGGCGTAGCGGCCCACCTGGTGACCAAGGGCATGGGGATATTCTTCATAGCCTTGCGAGACGATGTAGCCGCGGGCGATCTGGTCGATATCCAAACCGCGTACGCCCGGTTTCATGGCCGCAAAAGCCAGGCGGATCGATTCGATAAGTACTGTGAATCCTTTCTGCACGGCCGGCGGAGCTTCTTTTTCACCAGGGCGCAGAATGTACCAGGTCCTTTGCAGGTCGGAACAATACTTGTCCACCACCACCCCGAAATCGACATTGAAAACATGGCCCGGGCGCAGAATGTTGCCGGTCGGAGCCGAATGGGCGCCGATCTCCTGGGGACCGCTGAACACCGCCGGGCAGCTGCTTACGTCCCAGGCGGCAGCCAGGCCCATTTTTTCCCGTTCAGCCGTGATCCAGTCAGCCAACTCCTTTTCGCTCATAGCCGGCCTTATTGCCTGACCTAGCCGCCCGTAAATTTCCAGGGTTTTCTGGCAGGCCAGCTTCAGCCGCCGCAGTTCCTCGGCCGATTTTTTGCCGCGGATCTTGGCGATCACACTTTCTGCCGATAACAAGCGCGCCGGGAATTCGCTATCCTGCAAAAGATCCAATAGTTTCAAGTAATTGCCGTGGGTCAGGCCATCGGCGGCGGCCGAATCCGGGGAATAATCAATGGCGATTTTCCCGGGATTATGGCGGTTCAACAATTCAAGCAGGTCGGCTTTGGGGCTGCCCTTATAGGCGGTCACTTTATCGAAAAGGCCGGTACGACGGATTTTATCGATATCCAGATTGCCGACCAGGGCGTGCTTCTCCCCGTTTTTGAAGAAGAGGAAAAACGAAAGCCAGGTTACGCCGCTGCCGACGACATAATCCATTATCGGATCAGACAGCAGTCCCGATTCGCGGTCGATCACCATCCATAGATCGATATCCAGCTCGTGCAGTATTTCTATGGCCTGAGCGATCTTTTCTTTTTCCATCAATCTTCCTTTTTGGCACTGCGCGAGTCGAAATAGAGATATATCGCGAGGGCGATGAACATGACCAGGGCGATCGTCTCGCCCTGGGCCTTCTCGGCCCAGCCCAGGTAGATGTAGCGCTCGATGGGGATGTACTGATTAAGGTACTTCAAAATGGCACTGACCACGCCGATGATCGCCCCGCCGGCGATGAAGCCCGAGGCGATCAGAATGCCCTTGTCGTAACGCTTGGTGGCGAGTTCCTTGTCCTTGCTGGAGCGGGAGATCATGTGGGCGATCAGGCCGCCGATGACCAGCGGCGTGTTCAGCTCCAGCGGGATATACATGCCTAGGGCGAAAGCCAGCGGCGGCACGCCGATGAACTCCATGATCAGGGCGGTCAGGATACCGACCCCGTAAAGCAGCCAGGGCACTTGCGCCCCCGGGTTCATCAGCGGCTGGATCAGGGCGGCCATGGCATTGGCCTGCGGCGCCGCCAGAGCGTTCGAGCCCGTGAAGCCGTAGGTCTGGTTCAACAGGAAAATGACAAGTCCCACGGTCAGCGAAGAAATCAAAATTCCCAGGAACTTGTATTTCTGCTGCTTGATCGGAGTGGAACCCAACCAGTAGCCGATCTTCAGGTCGGTAATGAATCCGCCCGACATGGACAGGGCGGTGCAGACCACTCCCCCAATAAGCAAAGCGGCAAACATGCCGTATTCACCGGTCAGGCCGGCGGCCACCAGCACCAGGCTGCTCAAGATCAGGGTCATCATGGTCATACCGGAAACGGGGTTGGTACCGACAATGGCGATGGCCCTGGCCGCAACGGATGTGAACAGGAAACTGATCACAAAAACCGTGACCATGGCGATCAGGCTTAGCTTCAGGGGCTGTGGCACCGGGCTCAAAACCGACAGACCGAAGAATGCCCATATGACCAGCGCGGTCAACCCGAGAAAGATGATCACGGTTTTCATGTTCAAGTCGGTCTGGGTCCTGGGTACGGCGGCTTCCCCGGCGACGGTTTTCCTGAACATTTGCTTGAAGCCCATGCCGAAGGCCTGGACGATGATCTTGGATGACTTCAGGATGCCGATAATACCGGCCATGGCGATGGCGCCGATACCGATGTAGCGCACATAGTTGCGGAAAATTTCCTCGGCGCTCATGGCCGATATCAGCTTGGGAGCGTTGCCGACGATCTCGGCCGGGATGAATTGACCGAAATAATAGATCACCGGCACCAGCAGGAACCATGACAGCAGACTGCCGGCGGCGATGATGGCCGTGTATTTCAGGCCGATGATGTAGCCCAGGCCCATGACCGCCGACAGGACGTCCATTTTAAACACGATCTTGGCCTTGTCGGAAAGGGCCTGCCCGATCTTGAATATGCGGCTGGTAAAGACCTCGCTGAATGCACCCACAGAGTGCACCAAAAAATCGAATACGCCGCCGATGAGCATGCTTTTGACCAGGATCTTGGCCTGGGCACCGCCCTTTTCTCCGGCGACCAGGACCTGGGTAGTGGCGGTCGCCTCCGGGAATGGGAAATGGCCGTGCATTTCCTTGACAAAATATTTGCGGAATGGGATCAAAAACAAAACTCCCAGCGTGCCTCCCAAAAAGGAGACCATGAAAATCTTGAACAGGTCAAAGCCGATCTTCTTGTCCAGGCCGAGGATGAATAGCGCCGGCAGGGTGAATATGGCCCCGGCTACGATCAGTCCCGAAGCGGCGCCGATGGACTGGATAATGACATTTTCCAGAATGGTGTTTCTCCGTTTGAAAAGTGGAGAAACGCCCACGGCGATGATGGCGATCGGGATCGCGGCCTCGAAAACCTGCCCGATCTTCAGACCCAGGAAAGCCGCCGCGGCCGAGAAAACCACGGCCATGATCAGGCCTAAAATGACCGAGCGGGCGGTGACTTCGGGAATGACCGTTTCGGCGGAAATATATGGGGCATATTCCTTGCCCGCGGGCAGGATCTCGTAAGCCCCTTCGGGCATGCCTTTGACTTCCTGTGGCTGGTTCATGGTTCCTCCTTTAGCGGAATTTGGAGATCACGTATTCCTTGATCTTTTCGAAAACCTCGGCGTTGAAACGAATCTTATAAGCGTCTTTTTTGGTCATGAGATAGGAGCCGAAGCTGCTGTTCTTGGCATCAGCCAGTTTTTTACGGTAATAACCGTCCCGTTCTCTGTTGAAATCCCCGTCAGAAACGATTTTCTTGCTCTTCAGCTTGACGATGACCGCCGCCGTTGATTTTTCAGACAGCGGCGCCGAATAGACATTTTCGTCCATGGCGAAAATGGTTTCATCCAGCCCCGGCGTTGCCGGCAGATCGCCCAGACCGCTTCCCCTTTGATAGGTGATGGCTTCGGGTTTCAAGTTCTCTTTTTTCAGGTAGGCCTCGATTTTGTTGGGGTCGGCAAGCTTGTTCAGATCTGCGGCCACGCTCTGGGCCCGGGCTAGCTGCAGCTGCAGCTTTTTCGCGACTTGCAGCTCTTTTTTCACTTTATCCCTGGCGATCTCATACTTCTCGATTTCCGGCCTAACGATATTGGTCAAACGCACCACGGCGATGCCTTCGGGAAAATCCAGGGGCTGGGAAATTTCGTTCTCACTCAAGGTGAACAGTTTTTGGGAAACATAGCCCATCTCATCGATTTCTTTGATGGCTTGGCCCCGGGTCAGCAAGCCGGTGGCTGCGACCTTGTCGGCCAGTTTTCCGGCGCCTTGCTTGAGGTTATCGGCGGCCTTGATCCTTTCATATAGCGCGGCGATCCTTTCGCCGGTCAGTTTTTTCAATTTATCATTTTCCAATATGCTTTTTATGCGGGTTTTGACCGCTTCATAGTTTTCCTGCTGTTCCGCGATCTTTTCCTGGGCGAACAGAATGGAAAACCCCTGGCCGGCGTCCACCGGTGAAGAGATCTCGCCCTGCTTGAGGTTGTTGATCATGGACTGTTCCTGGCTGGAAAAATTCTGCCAGCCCCAGTAGCCCCAGTCACCGCCGTTCTTGGCATTTTCATCCCCGGAAAGCTCCTTGGCTTTTTCAGCAAAATTGGCCGGGGTCAGCAGGGCCGCGCTATCTTCCATTTCTTTCAGGATCTGCTCGCGCGTCTGCGGGTCATAGGCGATCCAGATCCTGCTGATCTTGGTTTTCCCGGGAACTTTGAACATGTTTTTGTTGTTTTTGTAATAGGCGAACACTTCTTCTTCCTTAAGGGTGATCTCCTTCTTAAAATCGGCAAACTTCAAAACCAGGACCTCCCCGCCCCTTTTTTCCACACTCTGGAAAAGATTTTTGTTTTTCTGATAGAAATCAAGCTGTTCCGTTTCCGTGGCAGCCTGTTCCTCGCTGATGGCGTCACTTTTAAAAGCGATGAAATCCAAATCGGCCTTGTCGTTCTCCTTGCGGTATTCTTCCTTGAGCACGTTCAGGTCCAGAATCTGGCCGGCGGTCACCAGTTCCTTAAGCTTGTCGCCAAGCAGGTCTTTTTTCAAGCCGTTCTCGAAGTCGCGCACCGTCATATGGTTGTAGGCCAGAAGTCTTTCGTATTCCTCTGAACCGATGAATTTGCCGTCGTTCTGAAAAGCCGGATAGGCGCGTATGGCATCCTGCAATTCGCTTTCGGAAATCTCAAGGTTGAGTTTTTCCGCTTCACCCTGGATTATCAACCCGCTGATCATTCCCTGCAGCACCTGTTCGGCTATACCGAACTGGTTGATCATCTGGCGGTTCAAACTGTTTTTGAACTGCTTGCTGTACATTTCCAGGCTTTTGGCCAGGTTTTTTTGGAATTCCTCGCCGCTGATCTTGCGGCGGCCAACGGCTGCCACGTCCCTGTCCAGGCCTTCCGATTCAAAACGGCCTGAACCCCATTGCACGAAAATAAAGCCGATAAAGGCCAATATGACCAGCCATAGGGTCCAGGAAAGAGATTTTACGTTATTCCTCATGGATTTGAGCATTATTTTTCCTCCGCTTGATTTTGGTTTTTGAATTTCTTTTCTGCAATTTTCAGGTAAACCGACACTGTGGCCCCATTGATCTTATTGTTTTTAATGACAATATTGCCCTGGTGTTCCTGGATAATGTTATAGGCCAGGGTCAAGCCGATGCCTTTTTTCTGGGTACGGTTTTTGGTCGTGTAAAACGGGTCAAAGGCCTTGTCCAGGTTTTTAAAGCCGCCGCCGTTATCGCTGATATCCACGATCGCCTGTCCCCCATCCATTGATTTTTTCAGTTCGATGTCGATTATCCCTTTGCGAATATTGTTTTCGCGGAAAGCCTCAAGGGCATTTTCCACGATACCTTCAAATACCTGCCATAAGGCGAAATGGTTGCCCTGGATGGTGATGTCTTCGTTGAAATTGTTTTTGATAATGACGTAATCGCTGTTTTCGGGACGGCTGTATATGACCTTGATCAGCTTTTCCAGCAAATTGGACAAGCTGATCTCCATTTTGACCTGTTCCATGTCCGGGTTTAACTGGTTGAGTTGATCGATGATATTCTTGATGCGCACGGCCTGCTTCTGAATGCTGCCCAGCTTTTCCTTGACATAAGGGCTGGAGTCTTCGCGTATGGTGATCAGATCGACATAACCCAGGATCCCGGTCAGCGGGTTGTTGATCTCGTGGGCGAACCCCGAAACGATGGCCGTCAATGATTTTTGCTTTTCCGATTGGATGATATGCCGCTGCGTGTCCCGCAGCTCCTGCATGGCGATCTGCAGCTTCTTGTGCGATTCGTTTAATTCCCTGGTGCGCGAGGTGACCTGCTTTTCCAGCTCCTTGTGGGTGGCCTCGATCTCGGTCATCATGTTTTCGATTTTTTCGGCCATCTCGTTAAACTGGCTGCCGAGATAGGAAAATTCATCATTGGAACGAATATGAATGCGGTGGGAAAAACTCCCATAGCTGATCTTTTCCAGGCCGTTTTTCAGCAGCTGTATGGGCTGGGTCAATTTTCTGTTGATGACCACGATGAGGATGACGAAAACCGATAGCAGTAAGGCTGAAATGATAATGATAAAAAGGCGCAGTTTCGAGATCATCCCCCTGTTTTCCTCGTTGGAACGGCCGAAGAGGATGCGGCCCCACACCATATCGGAGGCGGCAACATTCACCGGCAGGCTGATCAGGTAATATGGCTGAGAATCGAAAACGGCTTCCCTGACATGGTCCTCCGTTTCCGATTTGAAGGGCGCGAGTTCGGCTTTGATCCAGTCGGGACCTTTATAAATGATTTCCTTATTCTGGGAATCAAAGAGCATGATGAAATCTTTACGATTTTCCTTCAGGATCTCTTCGGTCTGCGAGGTCAGGTTCATGTAGTTGAAATAGATAAAATTGGGTTCCACCATGGCTTCGAAATCCTTGGCCCAGCGCACGAAATTGATTTTGGTCATGCGGTTGTTGGTAACGTTGATCACATTCAGTATGAAAAAAGAGGAAATGGCGATATAAACCAAGCTGATCACTATAAAAGAAAGCAGGAACTTGGAGCGCAGCGTATTTATTTTAAGCATTTATTTTTATTCTATTTTATAATATTTAAGGATAAATATCAACCGTTTTGTTTCTGAAATGGACTTAAAAAAGAGACTTTTGGCTTTTTAGCCGAGGGTTTCCCTGATGATCTGCGGCGAGTTGCGCCAGTCGGGCACGATCTTGACATGCAGGTCCAGAAACACTTTTTTGGCGAAATAATCTTCCAGGGAGGCGCGGGCTTGCGTGCCGATCTGTTTGATTAAATTCCCCTGTTTGCCGATGATGATTTTTTTCTGCGCACGCGACTCCACAAAAATTTCAGTGCGCACGTAAACCACTTCCCCGCGGTCCTTGATCTCTTCAATTTTCAGGGTGGTCGTGAATGGGAGTTCGTCTTCGACAAAATTCAGCACTTTTTCCCTGATCAGTTCGCCGAGAAAAAAGTTTTCCGACTGCAGGGTATATTCCTCGGCCGGATAGAAGTTTTCCCCCTCGGGCAGATATTGGAATATCAGTTCTTCGATCAACTCGAGGTTGTCGCCCTTCAGGGCCGATATGGGGACGATCTCTTTCCAGGGCAACCCGTCGCGGTAGCTTTGGATCTTCTCCAGTATGCGGGCCTTGTTCAGCTTGTCGATCTTGTTGATCACCAGGAACACCGGCTTGGCGGCTTTCTGCAGCTGCGAAAAGATGAACTCATCCTGCTTGGCATCGCCGATATCGATGAAATAAAGGATCAGGTCGGCATCGTACAGCGCGTTATTGACCTCTTTCATCATCAGTTCGTTCAGCTTGAAATGGGGCTTGTGGATGCCCGGACAATCAAAGAAAATGATCTGGCCGCGCTCCGTGGTCTTGATGCCCAGGATCTTCTTGCGCGTTGTCTGCGGCTTGTCGGAAACAATGGCCACCTTGGTCTGCATCAGGGCGTTGAGGAAAGTCGATTTGCCGACATTGGTCCGGCCCAGCAGGGCCACGTACCCGGAATGCCGGGTTTTATCTTTTTTCATGGTAGATGCGCACGGTCTTGATGCGGTTCTTTTCCACTTCCTTGACTTCAAGGACATAGCCTTCGACAGTGATCCGGTCCTGGGGTTGCGGTATTTTACCCAATTTAAAACTGATCAGCCCGGCCACGGTCTGGTAGTCTTCGTTCTCATCGATCTCGATTTGCAGGGCTTCGTTCAATTCATAGATGTCGATATCGCCCTGGACGATGAAACCGTCCCGGTCGCGGATGATCGATTCGCTGTCATCGTCATACTCGTCCTTGATGTCGCCGACGATCTCCTCCATGATGTCTTCCATGCTGATCACCCCTACGACGCCGCCGAATTCATCGCTGACTATGGCGAATTTCTGCTTGGTTTTCTGCATTTCCTTCAGCAGCTCCAGGATGCGCATGGTTTCCGGAATGAAGAAAGGCGGCCTCAGGATCTCCTTGATGTTGAAGTCGCTGCGGCCCCAGTAATTGAGAACGTCCTTGGCCAGGATGATGCCTTCGACATTGTCGATCTTTTCGGCGATCACCGGGAAGCGGGATTTCTTATTTTTCCTGATGATGGCAATGATCTCGTCCAGGCTGGCATCGATGTGAATATGCACCATATCCACACGCGGCGTCATGATCTCCTTGACCAGGGTATCCCCGAACTCAAGAACGCTTTCGATCATCTCCTGGTCTTCCTTTTCGATGACCCCTTCCTTGGCTCCCTCTTCCAGGAACATTTCCAGCTGTTCATCGCTCAGTTCTTCTTCTTTATTTTCGCTGGATTCAGCCGGACTTTCTTTTAAAAAGACGGTAAAAATAAAATTAAGGGGATAAAAAATGATCCAGGCCAGCGGGAACAGGAAAAGAAGCCGGCGCAGCACTTTTTCACGGTTCAGGTAGGCGAAGATGTAAAACACCAGGTTGAAAAAAACCAGGTAGAACAGGCCGATGAGCAGGATGCGGACCGGAGCGGCAGGAATGGCTTTTTCCAGCATCTGAAAGGTGAAGAGCAGCAAGACGATCTGCAGCAGGAACACAACCGTTGCCAAAGAATGAATGACCAGGTCGAACTTTGCGACAAAAGCGAAGCGCGGCAGGCGCTTGCCGCCCAGGCCATTCAGGAATTTGGCCAGGGAAATGCGCGAAAAGCTTTCAAAGCTGCTTTCCAGCAGGTGCAAAAGTATGGTGACGATATACAGGGCGATCAGAATGGCCAGGTTCATGGCATATCCCCGCTGTACTCGGCAAACAATTGTTTCTGCAAAACCAGCATTTCACCCTGGTCTTTTTCATGGTCGTGCCCCTGCAGGTGCAGCAAACCATGTATCATCAGCAGCAGCAATTCTTTTTCCGTGGACTGGGCGTTTTGCCGGGCCTGTTTTTCAGCAAGCGGCCGGCAGATCAGGATATCGCCGGCATAAAAACCGTCGGGAAGCTTTTCCCCCAGCGGGAAGCTCAATACGTCGGTGGCGTAATCCTTGTGGCGGTACTTGCGGTTCAGGGTGCGGACTTCGGCCGCCCCGGCGATGCGGATGGTAACGGTCCCCTTGAGCTGCAAGCGCTTGCCAATTTTAATGAGTAGCGAACGGAATTTTTTTTCCGGCAGCGGAAACCCTTCATGCTGGATTTTGATCATTGGTCTTCTCTTTGCTGAAATCGAATCCGGGATAGGCGATGCGTTGATGGTAGATCGAGGCCAGTTTATTATAAAAACTGCCGGCAATGATATTCAGGGATTTGAATGTTAAACCGTCGCATTCATCGAACTGGTTGTCGGCGATATCGGAGGCGATGATTTTTTCCACAACGTTTTTGATGTCATGGTCATTTGGTGCCGATAGGCTTTTTGCGGCGGCTTCTACCTGGTCGGCCAACATGATGATGGCTTCCTCTGTCCCTTGCGGTTTTTTCCCGGGATAACGGAACATGTTTTCATCGAAATCATCCAGATCCTTGGCGCCGTTCTCCCGGGCTTTTTCATAAAAGAATTTCACCAATTTTGTTCCATGATGCTGGAAAATGGCCTGGTTTACTTTTTTTGGCAGCTTCAGCTGTTCGGCTTTTTCCATCCCCTGAGGGATATGGGCGATGATGGTCTTGGCGCTTTCCAGCGCCGTGAGCTGCCCGTGCGGGTCTTCGTAAACCGATTGGTTTTCGGTGTAGAACTGGGGGTTGTCAATTTTGCCGATATCATGGTAAAGGGCCATGGCCCGCACCAGCAGCGGCGACAGTTCCAGTTCCTGGGCGGCGGCTTCGGCCAGCGAGGCCACCATCTGCGCATGGTGATAGGTCCCCGGCGCTTTTTCCAGCATTTCACGGAATATCGGCAGATTCAGATTGGTAATCTCAACCAGTTTCAGGTCGGTGACCAGCTTGAATATCACTTCCCACAGCGGGATCATGAAATTGGCGATCAGGGCTGACAGCAAAGCCGATAAAATTCCCAACAGCACATAAAAAGCCACCTTGGTCCAAGTGGCATTGTCTTCGGTCAGGGCAAGCATCAGCGTGATCAGCATGTTGACAGGGAGCAGCCAGAAAAAACCGGCCTTCAAAATAGAAGAGCGCTTCAGACGCTGGTAGTATTCAACGCCGAATCCCACCGCCAAGTTGCCGACCAGAACGAACAGCACGATCTTGAAATTTCCGTCACAGATGAAAGCGCTGATGACGGCGTTGATAATGGAAAAAATGACCGCACTCTGCAAGTCGAAGAGAAAAGCGATGATCAGCGAGCCGACGGCGAAGGGAATGCCGTAGATCAGGCCGGCACTGTCCATGTGGGTGTTAAGGGTGATGTTTTTCAAAATGAGCGGATAAATGAACAATGCCAGGCGATAGATCACGGCGCTGGCGATAAAGGTTATGCCCGAGGCAAAATTCAGCCGGTTGCGGTTGATGCCGCCGATCCTGGTGAGAATGTTAAGCCGCCAGAAGAAAAAGAACAGTATGCTTAGAATGACCAGAATGAGAAAAATATCCGGTATTTTCCTGGAAGCGGTTTTTTCCTCGGCTGAGATCAAGTGGATCAGGCGCAAATGATCCTTGCCGATCTCATCGCCGCGGCGCAAGACGATCTTCCCCTTTTTTAATTGAATGAATACCGGGTTGACCAGCGCCAGGGTTTTTTCCTTCTGAAGTCGGGTCAAAACTTTTGAAAAAGAGACATTGATGCTGATAAATTCGAGCAAGATCGGTTTTAATATCTCTTTTTCCTTTTCTTTCAGGGACGAATTCCTTAAAAATACCGATAATTGACTACTGATGTCATTCAAATCGTACAAATCCGACACTTTTACCTCAGAATGACCTGTTTTCTCACTATAAAGGCTGATAATGCCGTTATCGCTTTGGGGAATCCCTATTTTGGATAGCAATATCCCTTTTTCTGCCCAGTTTTCTATTTCCTGCAGCAGGCGGTTCAGGTCGATCCTGGCAAATGGATTGGAACGGATTAGGGTATTGATGGTCGCCGTGGGCAGATCGAGTCCGAAATTCTCACTGATGCGGGTGCGAACTGCCTCCAGGTTCTGCGTTTTTAGCGGCAATTCCTTGCGGATATCCATGAAGAACCTGAACCATTCATTCAGCAGCAGCTGGCTGCCGGTGATCTTCTGCTCGTTGAATTCATAGACCGGGATCAGGAGGTCCAGGGCCTGGCACCGGTTCAGTTCAGTCATTTCCTTGTCTTCGACGGTCATATCTTTGCGGATGACGATATCCGCCCCGGCGATATCTCCGGCCTGCAAACCCGTATCTTTGATGGAGAGCGCCGGGGGTAAGTAGCTGATATAGGCGATGATGAATACGAAAAAAACGCCGATCAGCAGCTTGCCCAGCGATGAGCGGCCCTTCTCCGGGGCTTGCGGACTTTTTTTCTTCTTTTTTAATTCCAGGTCAAAATTCATTTTTCCATCCGTTCATACGCTTCGATGATGCGCTGGATCAGGGGATGGCGTACCACATCCTTCAAGGTCAGATGGACCACGCCGATACCGGGCACATTTTTAAGGATTTTGATGGCCTTGAAAACCCCTGATTTTTTTGGATCGTCCAGGTCGATCTGGGTGATATCGGCGGTGACCACCACCCGCGAATTCAGCCCGAAGCGGGTCAGGAACATTTTCATCTGCGAATCCACGGTGTTTTGCCCTTCATCGAGGATGATGAAAGAATCGTTGATGGTTCGGCCCCGCATATAAGCCAGCGGCGCGATCTCGATGATCCCCTTTTCGACCAGCTCGGATGTCCTTTCGAAACCGATGAGGAAATACAGCGCATCGTAGAGCGGCCGCAGGTAGGGATTGATCTTCTGTTGGATGTCACCGGGCAGGAAGCCCAGTTTTTCTCCGGCTTCCACTACCGGCCGGGTTAGAACGATCCGCTCCACCCGCTTGTTGATCAGGAAATTCAAGGCCATGGCGATGGCCAAAAATGTCTTGCCGGTCCCGGCCGGCCCGATGCCGAACACCAAGTCGCGTTCCTGGATGGCCTGGACATAGCCGCGCTGGTTGGTTGTCTTGGGAAAAACTTCCTTGCCGTCCACCTTGATGATGTTTTTCTTAAAAAGATTCTCCTGCAGCTGCTCGATCTTGCCGTCAGCGACCAGGTTCAAGCTGAATTGGATGTCGTGGTCCTGCAATTTGCTGTTTTCCTTGTGGATGAGTTCCAGGTGCTGCAGGTATTTCTTGAATTTCCTGACCTGGGCGCCGTTGCCGGAAAACATTATTTTATTGCCGCGCAGGGATATTTCCAAGTCGAATGCCGCTTCGATCGCGGCCAGATTTTTTTGGATTAAAAACGGAAAATGGTTGCCCAGCCCGTCCGGGCAGATGAATTCTTCCATTAAAAAAATCCCAAGCAGCAGGTTTTCATTGCTTAGATTATAGAAAGCAATTGCCCAAATGTCAAATCCGCGCATTGCCTCATCAAAAATCTACTCGAAACAGGTATCGTTGCCTCATATAATAATCTACCCGAAACAAAACGCTTATGCAAGTACAGGTTTAATGTGATTGATGGCATAAACGGTCCTCC
>Ga0180009_10001919_pt1 | contig 24690 bp, 19 predicted proteins | sample OS_PC_MetaG_FD_123537 | JGI IMG/M metagenome (GOLD analysis project Ga0180009, IMG submission 123537) | Groundwater microbial communities from the Aspo Hard Rock Laboratory (HRL) deep subsurface site, Sweden - OS_PC_MetaG | ecosystem: Environmental > Aquatic > Deep subsurface > Groundwater...
CATTCTTCCGTCTCGTCTCCTCGGCAGCTTCTTCCTACATGTATGCCCTCCCTCCACTTTTTCCACCATGGAGGGTCCATTCAAATCGGTGATAGAGGAGGAAGGTGGAGTCGGCGGTAACATCTCCTCGAACAATCTCCCGAGCAAGGGGATTGGAGAGCGTATTTCTGAGGGCATGATAGCAAAATAAAGGAAGATGTCAAGAGGAAGATTTCCCCGCATCTGGACCCCTTCGATGAAACTTCTTTTGGGGGAATGTGGACTTCACCAACTGTTCACCTCGATATTTCTCGCGAAGCTGATGATTACTGATTGAAAGAGTGGAGAACGATGGTGCTCAACAGCGGGGTTTATGGCATCCGCTGCGGGGAGTGCTTAGGCGGTCTATGTTACCCACCTAATGATTACTGAATTGACAACAATTCGGCTCCTTTTTCAAACAGCGGTTCCTTAATCTCATGTACGAGTCCATATTCCATAGCTTGTTCTGGATTGAGTGCTGTTCTGCCCCGCATATCTTTCAGAACATCAGCCTCCGGCTTGCGGGTTGTTGTGGCTACAATACCGGCTATATTTTCCGTGTCGAGCTGTAGACCTTTGAGGCGTTCAGCTAGCTGGTCTTCCTCAAGCGCAGCGCCTTGCGGGAAGTTTGCTTGGACACCGTGGAGCAAAAAAGTTGCGTGGGGAGCCGACAGACGTTTGGCCCCAGCGCAGAAAAGAACCAATGCAACCGAGTTCGCCATTCCGAAATTGTGTGTCTCAACCTGTGCAGGGATTCCCTTCATAAAATTGTAGGCTGAGATACCAGCATAGGTATTACCACCGCCGCTTGAAATGAGCAGCACGAATTTTGTTGCACCCTCCTTCAGCTTTTGTTCGACCATCGTCATCAAGGCTTTGGCTGTATTTGGATTCACCTCTGCAAAAAACCGAATGTATACAGTCTTGTCAGGCATGGTGTCCTCCTTCCATTAGCTCGGTTTGTACGGATAACATTAATCCTTATATTGCTGAGGCATTTTCCAACACAATGATGTTCCCGGAGTAGAAATGTATTAAGTTTTGGTGGGGACATCAATTGTTTTTTTTTGATAGGCAAGGCAGAGAATGCCTGGTTACAAGGCCTTTGAAATCATTAGGGAATATTTGGGGGAAATCGGGGTCTTAGATTTTTTGCTCTTTGACAATTGAAAATAAGGTATTTTCATAATCAATTGTGCAATTTGGCACTTTGAAGAGATGCCAGATTTTCGCAGATTAGCCTTGCGGAGTCGGCTATCCTTTTTGCCACCGACTCCGTAATTTTACCATATACGATTGCATGCGCATAATTGCAGGGGACCGGAGCGTGATAAACTTCTAAATTCTCTTTTCGGAAGATGCTCGCGACCAAACTTCCGAGCCCATGTCTTGGATATTTCTGCAAAACCTTTTCAGGGGTCGTCAGTTTTGCAATGCTTACCGACAAGTCTGGAGTTTTTTGTTTGAAAGCCGCTGAGCTTATTTTCCCATGTTTTATTTGCTCAGGATGGATTCTTCTGTAAAGTTCATTTTCATCCTTAATCTCTTCGTTTCCTTTTGTCTGAGACAGCATAGCACCTATTCATTCTTCCGAAGCCATGATATATAATGCACTATTTCTGTGGGTGATTCAATCGTGTCTTCTTGATAATCTTTTTCTTTCTTCAAAACTCGGAGCAAAAATATTTTTTCCTCTAATGGCGGGGGAACCACTCTTGCCTCAAGTTCTTTATTGTTATTCTCCCATTCCAATTGGATGCTTCCGTCTGCACAAGGAGCAATAAATGGAATGAGTGGTTCATAACCTATCTGCTTCTGTGCCTCATAGGCCTCAATCAATACTTCGAGGGCATTGGCGATCGTTCCAGTTGAAATTTTAACCGCCCCATATGAATCCCAATTGCTCGGGAGTTTCATTATTCTTTCAATCTTTGTCCATAACTGATTTATATATTTTTGAAGCGCAGGAATTTTCGACGACTCCCATGTAGGGACGATCCAGTTGTTTTCTCCTGTAGAATGAACCGGAGCAGAACCCAGGTGGGTCAATGCATCATGTTGAATAATATAGGCATAGGTATAATTAGCTGCATTTATTACCTGCAGTCCAAAATTCTCTAATTTGAAAGAGTGGGCGCTGGCTTTGCTGGAAAAAGTTCCCACTTCTAAATTTTTGAAAATCGATAAATGTCGTTTAGCTGTATTTCCAGAAAAAAATGCGGTACGCAAAGCTACGTCTTCAACAAAGTCTTCTGGCCATTTCTGTGCGGCCGATGATAATCTTTCGGATTCAAGAAGAATTTGCTCCATACTATTCTTCTCCTGGAAAATACAAAGAAAGGATTGAATCAAATTCTTCTTTTACTAGCCGGAAAAAATCTCTAATCTCTTGATCGGAAAACTCTCTCTTTTCCATTTCTTCTGCGACTGTATTTATATCCTGCTCAACCAGTACAATGGATTCGCGTTCTGGCTTGACAAGAATTCCAGTCTTACAGCGTACCCAACTGTTCACATTAAACCGATCAGCGAAGGAATATCTCTTGTGAGCATGAATTTCAAAATTTTCTGGACGATTAAACGGTGCGGTTAACCATTTTTCTTTACAAAAATGCTGTGCCAAAAATAGCCCCGGATTTGGATTTTTTAGAGATCTATTTAACACCGTTGCTATTCTGCCTACTTTCCCGTTAACGATGTTTACATAATCAATTAAAACATTGGCTGCGAAGCCAAGATAATCTTCCAAAATTATTGTGTCCGTCTCGGTTTGTCTTAACCAGAACAAATTAGCTCTTTTGGGAGCAAGTTCAAGTTTTTTATGCTTGCTCGAATTTTGTAAGATGATCCTTGGAATTTCTGAGGGGGCATCCAATGGAAGTGGCAAACTTATCGGAGAAGAATCGAATACTTCACTCCATTTTTGCAAAACGGAACCCAATAATTTTGAGGTGGCGAAGGACAGGCTAGGTGTAAATATAGTTGTTTGGATTGATGTGATCTCAAAGTCAGTGATGGTAGGCATGTCTAAGTGTCTCGGAAATTGATCGTATTTTATGTAACTAATTGAAATTAATGGATAAATCGAAAGGTTCTTTACGGTTGCAATTATATTTTCATTCTAATTAAAACAGGTAATTAAGTCAAGCAATAAAAACATTTCTGTCAATAAAAATATTTCTTCTCCTCCGTCAACATCACTTTCCCCTGGGTAAGGAAAGGAGTAATGTAATGGCCGACTTCTTCACCGTCAACGAACTGACAGATTAATTCGGTGTCAACCGTAAAACAATCTACCGGGGCCTGTGGCTAAAACTATCCCGGCTTATAAGGTCGGCAAGATCTGGGGGATTGCCAGGAAAGTTATCAAATGGCTCAAGAAGTAGTTTTTTCGGTTCGCGTGTCCAAATCAGACCAAAGAATTTTTAGGGAAATATTTGCCCCTTTATAATTATCCCATTTTGCTGATTTTCGTTTGAAATGTTGAATCCTGAAAGAAAGTTTAACAATCACTCTTTCAGTAGGAGGAAGTACTCTACATTTTTGGAATTAAACTGTCAATCAATAGTTTTAGGAAGCTACAACACTCCACTTACCCCTCCATTCTTCCCATGTCAAATTAGATTCCACCCCATAAACACCGTTTCCATGACGGAGAAAAGCGAACCACAGTTCGTTTTTTGATCTACTCCGGTCCAACCCAAGATTTAAACTTTTAAGGTTTTTACCGATTTCTGTCCTCTCCCCGCCAAAATTCCTAAAAGTTTAAAAGTTCATCTCCAAAATTTCCTGTTCTTAAATCCATTCCCACGACAAGAGCAAATTCCAACCCTGATCAAATCCAAAATCGGCTTCATTTTTCAGGTATATCCTCTCCGGTCCATATATGTTTTTACCAAATATCCATTAACATCCTTCCTCAAAGGGATGTGGGACGTTTAACGGGGGTTTTCTCTCCCACAGCACCCCCAAGGTAACCACTTTTCCGAACCACCTCCCCTAACCAAATTTAAACAGCATAGGAGGACGCATGGACCCAGTTCCAGAAATCCGAAGGGAAAAAGTGTTTCTTCAACCAGGTATGACCAGCCATGAAATCATGAAAACCTACGGGCTTTCTTCCGACCAAGCTTACAAAGCAAAAGTGAAGGGGTTCTTCGTCAAGAACTACTCGAAGAAGCAAATCGTCATCGACAGGGAGAATTTCAATTCCGCAGTTTGCTATCCGCTCGCCAAAAAGGTCTTTGGAAAGAATTTCAAATGGAACCCTTTAGCTCAGTCCATCTATGACGACATGATCCAGGAAGCTGTCACGAGACTGTTCGAATTATCGGGAAAGACAAAAGAGATGGCCAACGGTAAGTACAGCGAGAATTATGCGAGCTTCTGGGTGGCCCACAACGCCATGCTGAGTTTCCTGAAAACCTGGGAAAGGCAGAACAAGTGGTGCACGTCGTTTGAGGAACTGGCCAATCCGATCCGGGAAGGGAAGAGGTTGTATTCGCCGGATTTTGGGTGGATGTATGTTTGAGATGGGAAGGGAGAAGGGGCTTCTTATAACGCCCCTTATTTTGGTTTGTCCTCAACAATTTTAATCTCCTCTTCTGATAAATCATATAATTCATAGATAAGTTGATTGATTTGGTGGTCCGTAGCCCCGATCTGTCGCTCTATGGCTATTTTTTTATCACCTGTTTTTGCTGAGTAATAATTCTCTTGCAATTCAGCCATGACGTCCACCAAAGCTACAATCCGATCATGCTTACCTTTCTCTATTAGATTTGAAGGATTAATAGTGCGGATTGGTAGTTGATTCAAAATAGTTGGTTTCACCTGAGCTAATACTCTCCCTTCTTCGAGTGCAAGAAGGCGATAAATAAAGACAAATAATTTGGAATTAAGAACCGCCATCAAGTAATTAATGTTGACGAATTCCCGCACTCCAAATAAGTACAATCCATCAGTCACAAAAGTCTGGGCTTCATCAAGAGCCACTATAATTTCATCTTCAGTGATAACGCCTAGAATCTTCTTTTTCTTTAAGAATATCTCTTCTTTTCGTGGACGGTGTAATGAATATATTGGATGCTTTTTTTCTCTCACTTCCCTACAAGTAATATCAATTTTAAATTGATCAATATATGTGCGAATATTTGGTAGTTCCCGAAAGTTGTCATCGGAAGTCGTATAAATTAACCAAAGTTCTTGGTGATCAATAAAATATCGCTTGACTTGTTTGCCTCCCGTTAACACTCGTCGTAATTTATTTTTCTCTAAACCCCATTCCCTAATTGTTTTGCTATCGACAATAAAAGCTTTCTTTAAATCGGGGCTAACCCCCCTCTGTATTCCGTCTTTATCAACTAAATCTTGAAGCAATTTATAAGGAATATTCTCTATCTTTCTCCAAATAGCATACCGTGTTGGATTTGCTGTAATAAATAATTGACCCGGTATTTTGAATATATCTTCTTGCAAAATACTTTCAAAATGAGATCTGTCTATGATTGCGGCTGGTTTATCAGTTTTGCTTATATCAGAAATATCAGCAACTTCAATTTTATGTTTCAGATAATGGCCCTTTTCAAGAATTATTATCGAAGCTGGCCGAGTCACTTTTTCAAATACATTCCCCATATTCAACAATTTATCAATCTTGAAATTTTTCATTATGAATTCCCGCAATTTTTCATTATCATTTTGATATAAAATAACATCCGGTAGGATCATACCAAAACGACCCCCTGGTTTAACTTTTTTACATCCTTGATAAACAAAATACATAAATGAATCAATCATTCTAACTATAATCTCTTGGTTGTTATTTCGAAGATACTCTAACTCATGATCTGAAAAATCAGCACCCCAAGGAGGATTTCCTATCACACAATCAAAACCGCCCATTTTTATTTCTTCTGGAAATTCACTTTCCCAGTCAAAAATTCCGATTTTGTCCCTTTCTTCCTTATCAGCGAAGAGTTTTTCAGTAAAATATTCCGAGCCGATAAGTGAATTTCCACATTTGATGTTATTTACCAAGTCGGGTAAGGCTCGTTCTTTAAACAACTTCATTTGGCGTTCAAGGGAATCCTGATATTCTCCCTCAAGAACCTTTAGAAGCAAACTTAATTTGGTAACCTCCACAGCTTGCGGGTCAATATCCACCCCATAAATATTATTCAAAAGTATTCGCTTTTTCTCCTGAATGGTGAGATACCACTGACCACCGCGCCCTTGATAAATTTCCTTGATGTGCTTTTTACTGCCATCCTTTTGATACCAATCACGATGGTAATCTAAGAGATACTGATATGCACCCAGAAGGAAAGACCCTGAGCCGCAAGCTGGATCCAAAATTCGAAGCGAACTAATCTGTCTCGGCCTCTTACCCTCACAAAGTTTACCAACTGTATTCTTGACGATATAGTCGACAATATATGTTGGGGTGTAATAAACACCACCGGCTTTCCTCACTTCAGGTTTTTCTTCAACCTTTGCTTGATGACCTCCTGTAAGCCGGATCACCTTTCCCAAAAATTGTTCATAAACGTGTCCCAATATATCCACTCCCAGCACTGAGAATTCATAAGGGGAGTCTGGATAATAAAGATTTTTAAAAATATCTTTCAGCGGATGATCATCAATTTTTAGTTCGGGGGTAAGCTGGTCAGTTTTAAAATCGAAAAGGCCGGAATTGTATTTCCCGTCCGCATGATAAAAGTATTCTCTTAGACGGTGGTAGGTATTGGTCCCATTAAGGAGCGACTGAATTTGTCCGTAAGATTCAATTCCCCTGTCCTCACACATTCTTAGGAAAATAATACGATCAATTGTGAGCTGCACTGCATAATTGAGCTCGCGAACCGTGAGCTTTGGGTTTCTCCTGGCTATGTCTTTAGCGAGAATTTCACGCCAATTTTCTATCTCTTTTAAGAATTCGGAATCTACCTCTGTCGTCCCGCGTTTTTGTCTGTCGGTTTCCGCAAATTTATCAAAAGATCCTTTCAGGACTGATTCTTTTGAAAGGAGATTATAAATCTCTTCGAAAAATTTGATATATTCGGTATAAGGATAAAAGCGGACCCTCCCGATGCTGGTTTTGTCGCCTGGTTTGGGCCGGATTCGACAGTCGTAGATAGCGAGTTCTGCAAAATTGGTTAGGATTGAGATGGGAAGTTTGGCGCTCCATGCGTATCGACGAAGTTGGTAAGATGGACCAGCTTGGTCTTTTATATCAACAGAGGGTTTTTTTGTTTCAAGGAAAAACTTCCTGCCGCCCCCGATGCGGAAACAATAATCAGGAGCTTTGGTGGCCCCAGAAACTTTAATAGCATCCTCATGAATAACATCTTTATACTGTTCCGCGTACCCTGATTTGTTGGCTACGTCCCAACCCAGAGCCTCAAAAAAAGGATCGATGAATTCTATCCGGAGCTGCGTTTCATTGTAGGCGGGACTTCGATAGGCGTCGAGGTTATTCTGGAAGCGGTCAACGAGATTGGAAATCTTTCTTGCGGCTTCGTCCATAACCTTCTATTCCTCTAAGAGGCGGATTCTTTTTTAGGAAAGATAGCACATTTTTCGGATTTATTCCAACGTTTGAAAGATCATTAAGGAAGGTCGCCCCGCTGGCCACTACTGATACCAAAAAGACCGGCTCCTTTGCCCTTCTTGGATAAAAAGACTAGATCCCACCTAAGCCCAGCTCGCTTCTCATACGCAATCCGGCGACAGGGGCGGAGAACAAGCTCTAAAGGGAATTTTTGCCGCTTGAAGGTGAAAACTTCAATTCTTTTCTGCCGTATTTTCTCTTTACTTCCTTCTTCGAATCACTCTCTTACCTGGTTTCTTCCTTCTGGTATCTACCTCAGGTCTCTTCTCTTTAGCTTTGACACTCGATCCTTCTTTCTCCCCCAAAATCCTCTTCACTTCCCGCTTCCTCAACTTCCTCAGGGCCACTAGAGCAGCTTTCTTCTCTCCTTGCGGTTTGAATTTCCCTTTTTCCCACATGGCCACAGCACCCAAACTTGCTCCCGTGAGAATTCCCAATTCCCTCTGGGATATTCCCAGCTTTTTTCTTAGACCCGCAATCCTCTCCGGCGTAAGGCGAGATGCCTTTACTTCTTCCGGGCTGGCCTCCAATTTGCGCTCTGTGCTTTTACTCTTGGATGCTTCCTTGGCCAATCGATCCAGAATGGTGAAGTTCTTGATGAGATTTGACAGCTTGAGTTTCATTCCCCAGACTTCCTTTCGAAGAGGACGAAAGGTTGAACGGACTTCCCTTTTGGCCAGACGTTGAATTTCGGATTTGATGATGGATTCGATTTTACCCATGAGAGGCTCCCTTCAGTGAGATTTTTGAACAATGTCAGTTATTGCTAGTCACTCTCGAAGATCACGCCAAACAGCCTTAGCCCAGCTTAGAAAAGAGTTCTCTACTAATTCTTAACGATACAAACACAAGATATGCTGTGAAACTAATAGTCGCGATCGTCAGGATGATTTTCCATCCCTTAGTAAATCTCGGACTTCTATACAGCAAGGGCAGAGCAAAAGGCCCCAATACAAAAAACAAGAGTAGAATAACGCTTATCGGTTTCAAATACCACCTTACTTTGCCACCTTCTGTATTCATAGAACTTCCTCAATCTGGCGATACGGCTAAGAAGAAGCACTGAATGAAACCGATCATATTAGGTACAACACCTAAGCTTGATTGCACTTTTGCAATTTGCCCCTGCGCAAACCTGATCAGACTTGCTTTTTGCTTGACTCTTTTATCTCCTGGAGTAATTCGACCTTCGTTATGACTCCTTTCTTCCCAACAGGTTGATCAATGCTTCCTGCTCGATGACGTTGCCCATATGGGGTCTATCCAAATTTCCGAACCATACAACCTCCCGGCTACCTCACTCGGGTAACGATTAAGGGTTGATGGATAAGGATCTCGCCGGGAATCCTTCTATTCTGGCAGGATTGTATGAAAATGGGGGTGGAAAGTCAAGGTGGTTGCTGAACAACCATTTATTCCGCTTGATTCCTAACTCCCTTTCCAATATACTCCCACTATCCAGCTTTAAATTCCATCCAACAGGAGGAAACAATGGCTAAGAAACCTATGACCAAAGCTCAGATCGTGTCCCATTTTGCAAAACAATTCGAAATTTCCAAGAAGATGGCTTCAGCAATTATTGAGGAGGTTGCAGCGCTGGCAGTCTCCGAAACCAAGAAGACCGGCTCCTTTACCCTTCCTGGTATCGGGAAACTGGTCCTGGTGAAGCGTAAGGCTCGTATGGGGCGCAATCCGGGAACAGGTGAGGTCATTAAGATTCCTGCCAAGACTGTGGTAAAAATGAGGATAGCTAAAGCGGCTAAAGAGGCTATCGTACCGGGGAAGAAGTAAGGAGATAAACTATGAAAAACGTAGAAATGTCTCTTGAAGGGAACATCCTTACAATTAAGGTCGATCTATCGAAGGAATTTGGTCCATCTGCTTCTGGCAAGACAATCATTATTGCCTCAACTGAGGGTAATGTGACCATTCCGGGACATGAGGGGGCTAAGGTCGGGTTGAACGTTTATCATAAGAAGTGAAATCGACTTTTTAATTGGACTGAAACATCAAATCCAGACTTATGCTGGAAGCATGAAACAAAAGGAGGGTATTTTTGTGCCAGAGGGAAAAGTGAAGTGGTTCAACGAGAAGAAGGGCTTTGGTTTTATCGAGCAGGACGGCGGGCAAGACCTTTTTGTTCATCACACCGCCATAACCGGTGAAGGTTTCAAGACCCTATCGGAAGGCCAGAAGGTGCGCTTTGAGGTCGAAGAGACATCCAAAGGTCCGAAAGCCAAGGACGTCCAGATCATTTAGGTTATTCGGGATCAAGCTTAATCAAAAGGACGTCTCAGTTTTTTGAGATGTCCTTTACTGTCTTTTAAAAACCTTCCAACGCTCCGATGAAAACCGGAGGCCAGGACTGGTTGAAAGAACTGGGTTCCTGCTCTCGCGGTTGGTGGCAAGAGAATTTTGATCTTGTTTGGCTCTGGACAATGTTATAAAGTCGATACCATTCACTCCCAAGCAGAAAGGTTCCAGACCACTGCCTTCGGCCTAAGGTCAAGGGTTAAGAAAAATGATCAAGCAACTTGAAAACCAAATACGGGATCTGCAAAAGGAACTGGCCGCGATACAAAAGGATCAAGCTGTCCTCCGCCGCCAACCCTGCCAAGGAGATTCAGAAATTAAGGAGAAGGACGGAAAACTGGATGAACTGGATAGGCGAGCAAAAGCCATAAATGAAACCATCCGGGACCTGACAAGAAAACACCAGCTATCGATCTCCGAATCTACTATAAAGGGAAGCTCCGAACCTCCCTGTTCCTAAAACTCTTCCTAAAGCTACTTGGGCTCATGAAATAAATCCGAGTTTTCCCACAAGACGGCATCAAAGGTTCTTGCTACACCGAAGCTACTGCCCACCCCCCAAAACAAGAATCCCCCCTTTATTGCTGTTACCCGAAAACTCCTTCCATTGAATCCTAACTCGCATACAAACCGCAATTCAACAATCGGGGGCGGAGATCCAGATACCGGCTAAGACATTGGGCGAGATGAAGGGAGTGAAAGTGGCTTGGGGAGGTTGAGGAAGGAAGGAGGAAGTGGAGTCTTAGGGTAAGTCTTTTGGGGAGGCATCCCTACTGGACCAAAAATCCAGTGCGGTAGTGTGCTAAAATTGTGATAGAAGAGAATCAAAAAGACCGGAAAAGATAGAACAGACTGAAATAGATAGAAATCAAATTCCATTGAATTTTAGTCAGGTTACGGGAAAACCGGACCAATATCAAGGGGTTAGAAAAACTACGGTTTTTGCTCTTAGGATCCAGTGGAGAAATCCGTAGGGGTTCAAATCCCCTCTCTCGCACTACCTCTGATCTTTTCCTGAAAAAATTCCAAATTCTCAAAAATATATAAATCAACAAGTGTTACTTGTCAACACCATCCCGCCTACCAATGGATTGTTTGCAGAACTATTCACCCTGTCTGTTCTTTAGAAATATCTGGGATTTATATTGGGAAGGGGGGAACAAGGGGAGGGTGAATGAGTAGATTGAATGGTTCTCCTCACTCATGTTTTAACCTATATATATGTACGGCAAAAAACAGGTAGGGCCGCTTCAAATGCGCGAAGCTTGGTGAGCTCGGTTTTTAACAGCCTATATTATCAGGGCGGTGTGATAGCCCTCACTGATAGCTTCGTGGATGTTGCGCGGCGCAACACAATCACCGATGGCGTACGTGGCAGTTATCTTGTTTTTAATCTCTTGGTAGAGCCCCTGGTTGGGCACCGCTCCTGCGGCAAGAACAATCGTATCTGCCTCAAGGGTCTTCCTTTGCCCCTCTTTGGTGGTGATGGTTAAGCCCTGCTCGGTGGCTTCATGGTAGGTCACGCCGGTGAGCATGGTGACCCCCTGATCTTTGAGCCTTTTCAGCAGGGGGGCTCTAACACTGGGGCCTATTTTGAGTGCTACCTCGGGGCCACGCCTTACCATGGTAACCCGCCTTTTTTGCTGGGCAAGGAATTCCGCGACCTCACAGGCGACCAGTTCTGCCCCGATGATCACCACCCGTTTCCCCACTTTGGCTTTACCTTCCAGTACGGCCGTGGCTGCGGCGGTCCTGACCTTGGCCAGCCCTGGGATCTCGGGGGTAAGCTTGCTTGAGCCGCTGGCGATCACCGTGGCATCCGGTGCCAGCCTGGCGATGGATGCAGCAGTCGCTTCTCGGCCGAGCTCGACGCTAACGCCGAGGTTCTTAAGTTGGCTGGATAGATACGCCTTCAGTGCCTGAATTCTATCCTTGTGCGGGGCAACTGCTGCTGCAATTAACTGGCCACCCAGCTTGGTTTCTTTCTCCCATAGGGTCACCCGGTGACCTCTTAGGGCAGCGACCCGGGCTGCCTCCATGCCCGCCGGGCCACCACCAACCACCAGGACTTTCTTGGGTTTCTCTGCCGGGGTAATCTGTTGAACTCCCTCCTTTCCCATGGTAGCATTAACGCTGCAGCGGAGGCCCACCACCGGGTTATAACGTAAATCGTCGCGGCAGAGCATGCAGAGAATACATGGACGGATGTCCTCTATCTTTCCACTGGATATTTTATTCGGAAGCTCCGGGTCGGCGATTAGTTCTCTCCCGAAAGCAATCAGGTCTGCTTTACCGGTGGCCACTATTTCCTCACCGGCTGCTGCGGTCATTTTGCCTACGGCAATCACCGGCACCCTGACTACTTGCTTGATCCCAGCAGCCAGATGGGCGATTGGTGCCGGGGTGAATACGGCTGAGGTCGGGTTGACCGGGGAGGCTGGACCCGCAGCCGTGACATGTATGGCTACCGCACCGGCTGCTTCAGCCAAGCAGGCTACTTCTTTTGCCTGATCCAGGGTCTCGCCCCCATCGACGCCATATTCCTGGCCGTTGATACGGCACCAGACAGGATAATTCGGCCCCACTGCTTCTTTCACGGCCTTGATAACATTAATCAACAGACGGGCGCGGTTCTCAGTGCTACCGCCATAAGCATCTTGACGGTGGTTGGAAGCAGGGGAGATAAACTGGTCGATGAGATAACCGTGGGCACCATGGATTTCCACCCCGTCAAAGCCGGCGCGCTTCGCCCTCAGGGCAGCCTGGACAAATAAGTTGATGATTGCGGTTATTTCGCCAGGAGTCAGTTCCCGGGGCGTCTCACCCCCTGGTGCCGGGATTGCTGAAGGTGCCACCGGCTGAACACCGGTGGTTTGGGGGTTGACTACTCTTCCGGCATGGACCAGTTGAACTGCCGCTTTGGCATCATGGCGGTGAATCGCTTCGACCAGCTGGCTCAGGCCGGGGATGAACTTGTCGTCGCTGATGCCATGTTCGTTGGGCAGGATCTGCCCCGCCGGGTGAATATAGCTGGCCTCTAGGATGACAAGGGCTACCCCTCCCTTGGCTCGCGCCTCGTAGTATCTCCGACTGCGGTCAGTAACATAGCCATCATCACTGGCGTAGCGGACGACCATTGGGGGCATTACCATACGGTTCTTGAGCCGCATCTGGCCGATCATAATAGGCTGGCAAAGCTTCTTTTCCATTTGTTGCTACCTCCCTGGAGATTCCTCTGATTTTTTCATCTCAAAACTTTCTTATTAAAAATTTAGCCCTTTGACTTGCTTTTTAGCGACTTTTTCAGACACGGATACCCAACCGGCTCAGCCATGAGGAGAAACGGAAAAAATAGGGGTAACCCGTAGGGGTTCAAATTCCCTCTCGCGCACTCCCTCTGATCCTTTCCTGAAAAAATTCCAAATTCTCAAAAATATATAAATCAACAAGGGTTACTTGTCAACATTCCTTTTTTTTCCTTTTTTTTCGGCATAATACTCAATTACTTATGCCCGAACCCTGTAGATACATAAAACAGGCAGGGGAAGAATATCCTTGCTTCGGAGAAACTGGTTTGGTAATGTGTTCGGCAGATAGCCGGAAACGTTTTTCGGCCTGCCAGGTAAAAATCATTATAGGATCGGCGAGGTGAAAGATGAAGAGAGCGAAGACCGACGAACTTTTACAGTGGGATCGTGACCATCTCATCCACCCTATGTCGCCAATAGGATCGACCCGGGGGATCGTGTTCGATACGGCGGAAGGGATCATCCTGCGGGACACAGAGGGAAAGGAATACATTGATTCCAGTTCTCAGTTGGTCAATGTAAATATTGGCCATGGCCGGAAAGAGGTGATTGAGGCCATTGTGGAGCAATTGGGTAAGCTCCAGTATACAACAACCTACTGGGGGTTTACAAATACGGCCACCATCCTCTGCGCCAAGAAGCTGGCCGAGATCACTCCTCCAGGCCTGAAACATTTTTTCTTCACTTCGGGCGGATCGGAGTCAGTGGAGACCGCTTTCAAAATCGCCCGCAATTATTGGCATGCGCAGAAGCCTGAGAAACATAAGATCCTCAGCCTCTACCATTCTTTCCACGGGGTCTCCTTCGGAACGCTCAGCGCCACGAGCCTGGGAATGGGCCGGTTAGGGAAGAGCTTCGGTCCTCTGGTACCCGGGTTTTTGCACATCCCCTCGTACTACTGCTACCGTTGCGCCTTCGGTTTGGAATATCCGAGATGCCAGATTAAGTGTGCCGACTTTCTGGCCGAGACGATTGCCAATGAGGGTCAAGACAGTGTGGCCGCCTTCATCGCTGAGCCGGTACAGGGATCTGTCGGGATGATCAGCCCGCCGCCGGAGTACTGGCCGAAGGTACGGAAGATCTGTTCGGAAATGGGAATTCTTTTGATCGCTGATGAGGTGATGTCCGGCTTTGGGCGCACGGGCAAGCTCTTCGGCGTGGAAAATTGGGAGGTGATTCCGGACATCATGACCATGGCCAAGGGGATCACCAGCGGCTACATTCCCTTCGGGGCCGTGGCCATTCGGGAGGAAATTTACCAGGAGCTGCAAAATCGGCCAACCCCCTTCTTCCATGGATTCACCTACAGCGGTCATCCCGTGGGGTCGGCGGCGGCCATAAAAGACATGGAGATCATCGTCAAGGAAAAGTTAGCGGACAACGCGGCCCGGATGGGGCAATACGCTCTCCACCGTTTGCAGGAAGAATTCCTACCCCTTCCTTGGGTGGGAGCCGTCAATGGCTTAGGCCTGATGATCGGAATTGAATACGTGGAGGACAAAAAGACCAAAGCCATTTCTAAGAAAGTCTTGGCGATCTCTCAGAAGATTCAGGACCGGGCTTTGCAAGAGGGACTCTTCCTGCGGGTCTTTGGAAACCGGGTAACCCTAAGCCCGCCGTTGATCATCAATAAGGAACAGATGGATAAAATTCTGGACATCCTGAAACCAATCCTAACTGACCTTCCCAATTTGGTTTAACAGGTGAACAGGCATGCTCCCATGTAGGACCTTGAACCGAATGGTCATCCCTTCAGCAGTTTAAGCAAGGCTTGAGCCAGCTCTCTGGCAAAGGATGGATCATTGATATGAAGGGCCTTCTCCATAACAAGGATACGGGAAGGTAGGTTTCTTTTTAAAGCTTCAACGAAGGCCCGGTTCGCTTCAGGATCAAAAAAGGGTTGCCCGGGAGCATCGATGGCGGAGACCCCTCCCAAGGGAATGTAAATCACTGTGGGACCTTTCGCCCGGGATAGCTTCTGGGCCATGATTTCTCCCAGCTGTCTATTCTCCTTTACGCTGGTGCGCATCAGGTAGGTAGCCGGGTTGTGCTGGTAAAGCAGACGATCCCGGAATTGGGGAGGGACGGCGTCGGGGAAATAATTGACCATATCCATGGCTCCGGGAACTACCACCTGGGGAATTCCCATTTCCCCGGCTTTTTCCAGACGGTGCGGGCCGGCGCTTCCTTTACCTCCCAGGAGTTCATCGGGCAGCTCGGTGGTGGTAATATCCAGGACGGCCTGGATCTGCCCTTCTCCGATCAGCTGCTCCATGGCCATGCCCCCCGGGCCGTTGGCGTGGAATACCAGGACTTCAAACCCCTTCTCCTCCAGGATTTTTTTGGCCTCGGTGACGCAGGGCGTGGTCACTCCGAACATGGTGGTTGCGATAAGGGGACGGTCTGGGGAAACACTCTCTTCTCTTCCTTCTACCATGCCACAGACGGCTGCGGCCGCGTTGCGGAGGATTCGTTTGCTGATCCGATTAAGCCCGGAGATGTCCACTACCGAATACATCATGGTAATATCCGAAGTCCCCACGTAGGGGCGGATATTTCCCGAAGCCATTGAAGAGACCATGACTTTGGGTATTCCCACAGGTACCGTTCTCATGGCGCTTGTGCCGATGACCGTTCCTGAGCCGCCACCTAAAGAAATAATGCCGAGGATCTCTCCTTGGTCGAAGAGCTCCCGGGTAACTTTTGCTGCCCCTCTGGCCATGACCGCCACGGCCTGCCCCCGATCTCTCTGATGTACTAACTCCTGAAGGGACTTCCCTCCGGCAGCGGCTACTGTTTCATTGGATATATCAACGAAGGGAGGAGATGGTTGGAGAATTCCGGTATCGAGGGTCCGGACCTTCTGGCTCCGGGAGAAGATCTGATCCCGAATAAAGTTTAATTCCTCGACCTTGGTGTCGAAAGTGCCGATGATGAGAATATACCGTTCCATCAAAAACCCCAGATAAATCAGGAAAATTTATTAAATCCCCCCGTCCCTCGTTTATAAAAGGGGGGCGAGGGGAGATTTCGTGGCTGCTAGATCTAGGCGCGTTGAACTACTTTTGAATTTTTTGAGCTTTGAACTTTTTTGTTATCTTCTGGATGGCTTCCTCTGTCGGAAGGCGTTCGATGGAAGAAGCACCGACGAAACCGACTGCCTGGGTGTGCCGGTAGATGTATGCGGTTCCTTCCGGCCCCTCGATGGGTCCCCCGTGAGCCAGACAAAGCACGTCGGGATTGACGGCCAAAGCCGCTTGGAAAATCTCCCTGCATCTTTTCCCCGCTTCTTCGAGCGTCATCGGCCGTTGGGAGCCTACCGATCCGCCGCTGGTCGTCTTCATGTGGGCTACGACGGCGTCGATTCCCTTTTCGGCCATCATCTTCGATTCTTCCGGGTTGAACACATAAGCCATGGTGAAGAATCCAAGCGATCCGGCTATGCCCATGACCTCGGCTTCCCTCTTGTAGCTCATTCCCAGGTCTTCCATGGACCGCCGGAAATCACCGTCGATCCTTCCCACCGTGGGGAAATTGATGACTCCCGAAAAACCTACGGTGAGCAACTCCTTGAGGAAGGTTTCCATATCCCTGGTTAGGTCATAAGCGCAGATCCCGGCAATTACCGGAGCGTTGCGGACTATGGGAAAGACGTGGCGCAGGCCCATCTCTTTAACGACCGCGTTGGCGTCTCCGAAGGGCATGTAACCCGCGATCGAGGGAAGGCCGTCCATGCGATACAGCCCCGAGTTATAGATGATAATGAGGTCCGCTCCTCCAGCCTCGGCTAATTTCGCAGAAAGCCCGATCCCTGCCCCAGCAGCCACGATGGGTTTTCCTTTTTTCGTTTCCGCCCGCAGCCTATCGCAGACTTCCTGACGCCCATACTGTTTTCCCATTTTTCTTTCTCCTAACCCGGCGTAGTCGGAATCAATAAGGTCTATTGAAAAATCCGAAACAAAACCTTTCGCCCCTTTTTGGAGATAAACACAACATGGTATTTGTAATCCCATCTGGAATGGGATAAACTCTGATAGCCTTGATTAACCTCTGCCATAGCATCCTCCTGAGTGTTTCCCCTTTCTCATCAAGCCATAGGAGGATGTTATGCCTCAAGGGTCAAACCTTTTCAAGTCGCACTGGTAAAACTAATTTTCTACCTAAAGACTCAAATGAAAGCAAGATGGACAATATATATACCACGAAAGAGCGACAATCAAAAAGAGAAGATTTTTACCGGGAGAATCGGCAAGAATTGAAAACTCAGGGGGGGAACGCCACGTTGGATTCATCGGGAGTCCTGGTCATTCCCACAGGCCCTCCGACTCACTATCTGGACAGATCCAGTCTTTTTGAGCGGGATGGAAAACTCTATAACCCCGATTTCGTGAAGATCGCCGAAGCCTACGGGGTAAAAGCCAAAAAGATCCGTAGTTCGGGAGAAATTAAAAAGACCGTCCAGGAAGCCGTCAAAACCAATGAGCCCTATTTGATCGAAGTCGTAACCGACCGCAACAGCCCGACGTATTTCTGCCCGGGCGTAACCAGAGGTTACCCGATTCGATGGGATAAGTTAGCCTATTTAAAACAATAAGGGATCGGTCTGCAATCGATCTCCGGAAAGCATGCCTGAGAAGAAAAAGGGGGGCCGCGAGATAAATTTCTCTCCGGCCCCGTCGAGCCATGGGGGAGACTATTTTTTCAACCAAGGCGGTGATTTATACTCGCCGGTGGCAAAACTTTTAGGCCAGACAACGACCCGGCTCCCGTCCTCCCTCCATTGACCAAAGGAAAGCTGGCGGTAACCTTATCCGTACCTGGTGGGGTTCTTCCTATCAGTTATTTTTGGCGAAGTGACTCGATAGCGTACCCCATTTCTTTTTCATGACACAAGAAATGATACCTTACCGCCGGATTTATTCTCTTGACACAAAATTCCCTTTTTTGTATTATGAACCAGCCTAAAAGGCGTTTTTATCAATTAATTTCAAACCATGAAGGAAGGAGGCAACTATGGACCCGAAACACAAACGACCTCTGCGCATGAGGATCGCCGTCGCGATGTTGGCGGTGGCGCTGGCCACAATTTGGGGAGCGACCGATCGCATCGCATATGCCCAAGACAAGCCTCAGCGCGTCGTGCTGCGCTTCAACGCCGACTTCCCGCCGCCGCCGCACCCGGCCGCCATTGCGTTGAAGTACTTTGCCGAGCGGCTGCCGCAGGTCATCCCGGGCAGCCAGGCGCGGGTCTACTATGCCGGCGCCCTGTACACCATTCCCGAAGCGTTCGAGGCGATGCGCGCGGGCAACTTAGAGATGTCCTGGATGCAGATCGGCAAGGCGGCGCCGGTCGACCCGTGGATGATGGCGGCAGTGGGGCCGGGCGTGCTGACGACGGTGGGGGCGGTTGAAAGCATCGAGAAGACCCAGACCTTCCAGATGCTGGTCGACCGGCTCGAGACCGTGCAGGGTATCAAGGTGTTCGGCGCCGGGCACATGAGCTTCGGCATGGGCGTCGGCGGCAAGAAGCGCTACCTAAAGCCCGCTGACTTCGCCGGCCGCAAAATGCGCAGCATGACGCCAGTTGAGAATGCTTCGCTCGAGGCCTGGAAAGCCTCGCCCGTGGTCATGGCCTTCGGCGAAGTGCCGAGCGCGCTGCAGTCCGGGGTCATCGACGGGCTGATGACGAGTATCGGCGGCTGGCTCAGCGTACGCGAGCAGGCGCCCTTCTACACGATGGGCGGCGCCGGCGCGTTCGTCGGCGACTACTATATGGTCAGCGCCAGCCGGCGCTGGTGGGAGAAGCTGAGCCCGGCCACCCAGGATGCGCTGGAAAAGCTGATCATGGAGACGATCAAGGTGCAGAAGGAGCTCAACTGGTGCGTCGACAAGCTCACCTACGAAAAATACAGCACCAAGGACCCGTCCAAGCCCGGCGTCTACTGGATGAGCCCGGACGAGGTGTCCGTCCTGACGGAGGCGACGGGCGGCGCCCCGGCCAAGTTCATAAAGAGCAAGACTCCCAAGGCGGTTGCCCGCTGGGTCGATCTCTTCATCAAAGAAGGCCGTGAGCTCTCGAAGAAGAACCCGCCGGGAACGTCCTGGATCGAGAAGGTGGACTGCTCGAAGCACGCCCAGAAGATCGTGATCCGCTGAAGGGAGGACGCGTGCAAAGGGCATACGTAATCTGGTGCGCGTTCCAGGATAAGGTCTTAGCGTATGTGGCTGCTTTGGTGCTGCTGGCATGTACGCTGCTGGCCGTCGTCGAGATCATCCGGCGCTATGTGTTCGGCGTGTCCTTTTACTGGCAGCAGGACGCGGTCACCTTCTTCATCCTGAGCGCGGTCTATCTCGTGTTCGGCATCTCGCAGCGCCACGGCGTGCACCTCAACGTGACTGCGTTCCTGGGGTTGCTCGAGCACCGCGGGCCGGGCGCCAGGCGGGCGGGCGAGGTCATCAATTTCTTGGCCACCTTGATCTCGCTTGTCTTTCTCGTCGCCGTCGTGTGGTGGGGCATCCCGGAGGCGCACGACAGCCAGCGCTTCGACACCCGCACCGAGAGCTTGCTCCTCCCCCTGTGGCCGTTCTTGTGGGTCCTGCTCGCCGGGTTCGCGCTTATGGCGGTGTCGCTCGTTTTCCAGGTGTACAGCGGGATCCAGAAGCTGGTCGGCCGGGACGGCCTAGAGGAACCGGAAGGCACACGCGGGGCACTACACTGAAAAGCTGAATCCATGAGCGTCGCGCGCAGGTTGCTGCGACCGCGACGCTAAAAAGGAATACAAAGCTTCCACGCCACAGGTCGCGGCTGGATAAGAGGAGATATTTATGCTGATCGTCGGGCTCGTCGTCCTTCCGCTCCTGGTGATGGGCGTTCCAATCGGGATCGCGCTCAGCGGGAGCAGCGCGGTCTATATCCTCCTCGACCCGCTGCTCGAACCTTCCACCATCTTCCGTGCCTTTTTCAGCTTCCTCGGGCGCTACTCGCTGATGGCCATCCCGCTTTTTATCTACGCGGGTTTCCTCATGGAGGAAACGGGTCTGATCGGGAAGCTCTTTCGTTTCGCCGACGCGCTGGTCGGCTGGATGCCCGGCGGTTTTGGCGTCGCGACCGTGCTCGCCTGCGTCATGTTCGCGGCGGTCTCGGGCTCGAGCGTCGCGATGGCGGCGGCCATGAGCGTGATCGCGCTCCCGGAGATGACTAAGCGCGGCTATCCGTCCTGGCTGGCGGCCGGATGCGTCGCCTGCAGCGGCGGCATCGCCTTGCTCATCCCGCCCAGCATCATCCTGGTTCTGTACGGCATCGTGACCGAGACGTCGATCTTGAGCCTGTTCCTTGCCGGCATCATGCCGGGTCTGCTGCTCGGGGTGAGCAACATCGTCGTCCTGTTGGGCGTCGGCCCTTTCCTGAAGCTACCGCGCGGCACCTTCGAGCTGCGCCGGGTCATCCACGAGGGCAAGGGCGCGGCGCCGGCGCTCGGCATCCCGGTGGTCATTCTCGGCGGACTGTACGGCGGGCTGTTTACCCCGACCGAGGCCGCTGCCGCGGCCTGCGGTTACGCCCTGCTGTACGGGCTGATCACCGGCCGGGGCGAATTCATCAGGAAGCTGGTGCCCACCACCTGCCGGGCGCTCAACCTGATTGCGGTGGTCCTGTTCCTGGTCGGCAGCGTGGGCGTCTTCCAGTTCTTGGCCGCGAACCTTTACTGGCCGCAGACAGTGACGGAGATCGTGGTCGGATGGGGATTGTCGCCGCTTCACTTCATCTTTGCGTTCATTCTCGTCGAGATGATGCTCGGCATGTTCGTCGACGGCATCGCCATGGTGCTGCTGACCGTGCCGGTCGTTTTCCCCGTCGCTTGGGCGCTGCAGATCGACCCGATCCACCTCGGCATCATGCTCACGATCGCCGTTGAAATGAGCGCCGTCACTCCCCCGGTCGGCCTGAATCTCTACGCCGTGAGCGGCACCTCGCGCATCCCCATTACCGTGGTCATGAAAGGCGCCATCCCGTTCTTCTGCACCGACGCGATCGTGTTGCTCTCGGTGATCTACTTCCCGGGGCTGGCAACCTGGCTGCCCAATCAGCTCGTGACGTCCGTATTCAAGTGAACGCGGGAGCGGCCGCGGGAACCGCCCGCCGCCGCGCGCTCCGGCACGGGGGTTCTCGCCATGATGGGTCGCCAATCTTCTCACCAGTACAAGTTCTTCCTTACGGGTTTCAACTTAGAAAAGCGCCCAGGGGAGGATCATATCCTAAGAAGGCGTATTTTTATTTCCCCGGGTGGGGTTTTGGTTAAAATAGTTAAAATGGTGATCCGATAGACTGGGGGTTTTGTTCATCAGGTTGAGGAATATCCAAGACCATGAGCGTATAAATGAGGTGATTAAGTAAATGAGTAAACCATTAGAGAAGGTGAAGGTACTCGACCTAACCCAGGCTTGGGCGGGTCCCATCGGGTCAATGCTTCTATCAGATTTTGGTGCTGAAATCATCAAAGTCGAACCACCAGAAATCGGAGACCACGTCCGAGCTTGGAATCCTCCAGGCTGCGGGGGAGAGAGTCCCCATTTTCTGGCAGCCAATCGGAACAAGAAGAGCCTGACCCTCAACCTAAAGACCCCGGAGGGGAAGGAGATTTTTCTGCAACTGGCCAGAGACATGGATGTCATCATGGAAAACTTCCGGCCCGGCGTCATGGAAAAGTTCGGCCTTCATTATGAAGCCATCCGACCCCTGAATCCTCGAGTGATCTATTGCTCCGTTTCTGGATTCGGCCAGACCGGTCCATCCCGCAATGACGCCGCCTATGATTTGATTGTCCAGGGAATGGGCGGGGCCATGAGCGTCACCGGAGAAGAAGGCGGCAGACCGTTGAAGCCTGGGATCGCCCAGGGGGACATCATGGGAGCCTTAGGAGCCACCATCGCCATATTGGCGGCTCTGATGGGACGCACCCAGACAGGTCAAGGCTGTTATATCGATGTTTCCTTGCTTGATATTCAGGTGATGGCCATGGGTCATCAGATTGTGAACTATCTCATCAGCGGCAACATTGCCAAGCCTTTGGGGACATCGCATCCCATCTTGACCCCTTATGAAACCTTGGCCACCCAGACTTTTCCTATTAACATTGCGGCCAATACACCCGGACATTGGGCTGACCTGTGCCACACCCTGGGACTTTCAGGATTCATCGACGATGAGAGGTTCAAAAATATAGAAGTCCGCATTCAACATCGGAAGCAGTTAATCCTTCTATTGGAACAGGCCCTGCAAAACAAACCCGGTGAGGAGTGGATTGCCCTGCTCAAAGCCAAAGGGATTCCCTGTGGCCCCATTAACGATGTATCCATGACGGTCAGGGAACCTCAGGTTCTCCACCGGGATATGATCATCGAGGTGGAGAATCGGAAGTTGGGCCAAGTCAGGATCCCCGGAATGCCTCTGCGGGTCTGCGGGATGACCGGAAAAGACCCCGTAACCCCTCCGCCATTGCTTGGCGAACATAATGAAGAAATTTTATGTGGCCGGCTGGGATTCTCTCGGGAAGAATTGAAGAAGCTTCAAGAAAAAGGGATCATTTAATGGCCCGCGCAGCGGCCTTAAAAAACTACGGGGCAAGGCATGGAAAAGAAAAAGGAAGAGACAAAGAGATTCAATGAATCTGGCATTGAAGTAAAGTCTTTATATTCCCAAGAGGACATCAAGAACTTAGATCCTTCACGGAATATCGGGGGGGCCGGTGAGTACCCTTATACGAGAGGAATCCATAAGGCGATGTACCGGGATCGATTATGGACGATGAGACAATACTCGGGATTTGGAACTCCCCGGGATTCAAACCAAAGGTACAAATACCTGATTGAGCAGGGACAAACCGGGTTAAGTGTGGCCTTGGATCTACCCACCCAGATGGGTTTAGATCCGGATGATCCCATGTCTCTCGGTGAAGTTGGGCGAGTCGGTGTTTGCCTAAGTAATTTGAAGGATATGAAGACTTTGTTTGATGGCCTTTCTTTGGACAAAATTACTACCTCATTTACGATCAACGCTACCGCGGCCATGCTATTAGCCATGTATTTATGCGTGGCCGAGAAACAGGGAGTGCCATTCGATAAAGTTGGAGGAACCATTCAGAATGATATCCTCAAGGAGTATGTAGCTAGAGGAGCCTGGATTTATCCTCCTGAATTCTCCCTACGATTGATTGTGGACACGATAGAATATTGTGCCCAACATGTACCGAGATTCAACCCCATTAGCGTTTCGGGGGCTCACTTTAGAGATGCCGGGTGTACAGCGGTTCAAGAGGCAGCGTTCACTTTAGCCGATGCGATGGAATACGTTAAAGCGGTTTTGGATCGGGGTATGGATATCGATGATTTTGCCCCGCAATTAAGTTTCTATTTTTACACCCATAATAATTTTTTTGAAGAAGTGGCCAAATACAGAGCGATGAGGAAACTCTGGGCCGTGTACATGAAGGAAAAGTTTAAAGCCAAAAATCCAAGGTCATGGCTGTTTCGGTTTGGAGTTGTCTGTGGAGGAAGTACTTTAATGCCCCAACAACATGAGATCAATACCGTCCGGGTTTCTTATCAAGCCCTGGCCAGTGTGTTGGGCGGGGTTCAATCCATGTTTACTTGCGCCATGGACGAACCCTTTTCCATTCCCACCGAAGAAACGGCAAGATTGGCCCTGCGTATTCAGCAAGTTCTTGGCTACGAGACCGGCGTGGTGGACACAGCCGACCCCCTGGGAGGTTCGTACTTCGTCGAATCTTTAACCAAAGAGATGGCCGACAAGATTGAAGAGCTGATGGAGAGGATCGAAGCGAGAGGGGGCATGATCCAATCGATCAAAGAGGGCTTTATCCAAAAGGAAATCCTTGAAGAGGCTTATAAGAAAGAGAAACGGATAAGCACCGGGGAGATGGTGGTCGTGGGAGTCAATCGATTTACCATCAAGGAGGAGGAGAAGGAACTAAGGCTTCATGAGTACAATCCCCAGGTTGCCAGGGAGCAGATCGAATTATTGAATCAATTGCGGAATATTAGAGATAAAGAGAAAGTAAAAAGGCATATCGACCAACTAAGAACCGCCGGAAGGAATAATGAGAATCTAATGCCGTATCTCATGGAAGCTTTTAAAGACTACGTCAGTTTAGGGGAGGTCTGCCAGGTCTTCAGGGAAGAATTTGGAATTTTCGAGCAGCCTACAGTTTTCTGACCTGAGCTTCTTATTTCTGAAATTAAGGAGAACTGGGCACCGTGGAAAAAGAAAGGAAGATAAGGTTCTTAATGGCTAGCCCGGGTCTGGACGGGCATGATCGAGGGGCCAAGGTGGTTGCCCGGGCATTAAAAGATGCCGGGATGGAAGTGATCTATCTGGGAATTCATCGCACCGCAGAAGAAATCGTCAGGGCTGCAGTCCAG
>Ga0180009_10001920_pt1 | contig 24682 bp, 25 predicted proteins | sample OS_PC_MetaG_FD_123537 | JGI IMG/M metagenome (GOLD analysis project Ga0180009, IMG submission 123537) | Groundwater microbial communities from the Aspo Hard Rock Laboratory (HRL) deep subsurface site, Sweden - OS_PC_MetaG | ecosystem: Environmental > Aquatic > Deep subsurface > Groundwater...
ATTTATCTGCCTTAAAATGGAGTTACACTGGAAATCAAACCCTATCGGAAAAGTGCGTAAGAATCTGCCATTCTTCAAAAAACTGGCTGATAAAAATTTTACACAAAAAACTTGACAGTACCGATTTCTTAATGGGTGTAATTTGATCTGTTTTGGCTTTCCAAGACGTTGCGGGGATTGCCAGGCCAAGAAGGACGAAATGAGACGTATTGCTTCCTGATTCATCCAGGTACAAAAAATACATTTCTGGAACTCCTGGTTTAAGCAAAAGAAAAGCGTCTGAGGCCAGACCATTCGGTCCGGCTACGGGTCGCTTAGCGTCCCATCTCAGTCGCTATTAAGGTAACAATAGATGTGGAAAATAAATATGTCAATAGCATTATCGGAAAAACTGGCAAATTCTTTAACGAGTTATTCTTTTTAAAGCTTGCCGCGCAAAAACAGGCAACTTACCTTGAGGCCCAAATGGGCACAATTTCGGGCACAGTCCATAATTTAGAGGAAAAAATGGAAACCGTTAGCAATGTCTAATCCCCGCCAAATATGCCTTTCAAGCCTCCTACCGGCTCCAAAGCCCAATAAAAAGGGCTTAGCAGTCACCCATCCTGCCAAACCCTTGATTTTTTTTTGGTGCCGGAGGTCGGAATCGAACCGACATGGAGTTGCCCCCGCGGGATTTTGAGTCCCGTGCGTCTACCAATTTCACCACTCCGGCGATAAGCGGATATTAAAGGAAGTTCACATTAAATGTCAATAGTGATAAAAACACCTGATCTTAGTTTTTACCGCAGATGAACGCAAATGGACGCTGATGATCATATTGCTTTCTCCCGTTGAAAGCGGGGAGGAACCCGACAAATAACAATCCCGCCAGCGGGAATAACAAGTCAAATAATTAGTGTTCATCCGTGTGAATCCGTGGTTGCCATTATTTCAGGTTAAGGTCTGTCAAGAACGGCCCAAATATCGCTTGAAGGAATAGCGCCTTCTCTTAATACAACCGGCGGGTCGGTAGTGACATCGATGACCGTCGAGCCGATGCCGCCCTCCAGCAGCCCGGCGTCAAGAATTAGATCCAGCTTGTCGGCAACTAAAGGATCCAGATCGGAAATGCGCGCACAGCCCCCCCGGCCGGTAAGGTTGGCGCTGGTGGCGGTTATGGGACCTTGAACCGCATGAGTCAGCGCTGCGGCCACCGGATGTTGCGGCAGGCGCACGCCGATTTTGCCGGTGCCGGCGGTCAGATTGGCCGGCAAAGTTTCTTTGGCCCTAAATACGATGGTGATATCCCCCGGCCAGAAGCGCTCGATAATCCGCAGGGCAGTTGCCGGCACATCGCGCACCAGCAGGTCCAAAGCTTTTTGTCGATGTATCAATATCGAAACCGGCTTATGATACGGTCGTTGTTTGATTGTAAAGACCCGGTCAACTGCGTCGGTATTGAAAGCGTCCGCCCCTAGTCCGTAAAGGTAGCGCGTAGGGAACAATACGATTCCGCCGCTTTTTATCACCCGTCCGGCTTTGTTAATGATATCCGGCTGAGGGTTCAGCGAGTTGATTTTTATAATTTTATTGATTGATTGTGAGCTGTTGTGCTTTTTGTGCAACGTCTTCTGCAATCTCCTTTTTAAATACTTCCAGCCGGTTGGCGAGTTTTGGATCTGAAAGGGCGAGAATCTGGGCTGCCAGAATACCTGCGTTGTGTGCGCCGGGTTTGCCGATGGACACGGTGGCGACCGGAACACCCGGAGGCATCTGAACCGTGGAAAGGAGTGCATCGAGTCCCTGGAGGCAGGAAGAATCGATAGGTACTCCGATGACCGGGAGCGATGTATATGCCGCCATGGTTCCTGCCAGGTGCGCGGCATGCCCGGCACCGGCCACGATAACCTTTATTCCGCGCGCACGGGCTGAAGATGCGAATTCAGCGGCCCGTTGGGGACTCCTGTGTGCTGATGCGACCGTCATTTCAAAAGGAATTTGAAACTGTTCCAAAACTGTTGCGGTTGCTTGCATAATTTTAAGGTCGGAGTCACTCCCCATGACGACCGCAACTTTCGGAGGATGGTTGACTTGTTTTGAATTTTTCCTGGGTGTTTTCAAGATATCTCCTTTGTTTCAGCGATTAGCCCGGAAATTTCATGAAATTTCCGGATTAGGCAACGATTATTCATATTTCTCGTTATTGTTCATGAAATATTCGGGTTAGCGAGTCTTTCCAGCAGGTCCCTTTTTTTTTGATCCAGTTCCTTAAACGTGATCACGGCGCCTTTGGTACCGCCGTCTAATGCAATTTCCGAAAGATAATATTTTCCGTTAGCGGTGATGTGCAGATCCAAGTGGGCATAAGGAAATTTACCCCGATCCATGGTCGCGCGGCAAAATATTTCCTGTTCCTGGTCTAAAGCATAGGGATGATGCGTACCGCCCGATGATATATTCATTCTGAAATTGTCGGGGTTATATCTGGTATAGGCCTCAACGTAATCGCCCACAATAATGACGCGTACATCCGTAAAATTTTCCAAAAAAGGCTGGATGACAAAAGGGTATGAAGATTCAGACAGCGCCATGAAGCTGTACAGCATTTCAATGTTTTCCCATCGTCGCACGCCGTGGCCGCAATGCAGGCGGTCTTCCTTGGTTACCACCGCAGTGACGCCCAGTTTGTTATATCGATTAATGGCATCGATCAAGTCCATTCGGCGCGTAACAACAATGGTATGGGGCAACATCCAAGCCTTTAGAACAAGGGTTTGCGCGACTTTGGACCTGTTTAAATTCTGTGAAAGGGGGGATGGGATGCAGGTAATGCCGCGTTCAAGAAGATCGATCAGCACCGATAGTTTCAGATGCTTATTCGGTATCGTGCCGATATAGATATCGCCGGGGCAAAGTTCGTGATATCGCGCCTTGAGTTCCCGGCTGCCTTTGATGATCATGGAATCACCTGCCGACCCTTTTTCCTTCCAGGCTGAGCTCGATCAATTTGTCAAGAAGCCGGCTGAAAGATATCCCGGCCGCTTTGGCTGCCTGTGGCAAAAGGCTTGTAGGGGTCATGCCGGGAATGGTGTTGGTTTCCAAGACGTATATTTCCCCATCCGCTAAAATCATATCCGTCCGGCTGTAGCCTTTGCAGAAAAGAGCCTTGTGGGCTGTTTTGGCATATGTTTGAGCCTTGGCGGTCATGGCATCGTCAATGCGGGCCGGGCATACTTCCTGGGTGGCGCCGGGAGTATATTTTGCGGTGTAGTCGAAAAATTCAAATGCTTCTCCGGGAATAATTTCGACAATCGGCAAGGCTAGAAGTTCATCGTTACCGATCACTCCGCCGGTGAGCTCAATTCCCTTGATATAGGCTTCGATCAAGACTTCATTATCCTCGGCAAAGGCCTTCTCTATCGCTTCCTTGAGGGCATCTTTTGATTTGGCGATGGACAGTCCGATGCTTGATCCACCAGTAACGGGCTTGATGACCAGCGGCATCCCGAGTTGCTCGGTAACCGTACGTATCTCGATCGTGTCGTTGGATCTAAATGTCAGGTAAGGGGAGACCGGGAGGCCGGCTTTTTCATAAAGCTGTTTTGAAACCAGCTTGTTCATACCGATAGCACTGCCCAGAACGCCCGAACCTTGATAAGGTATGTCAAGAAGATCTAAAAGGCCCTGAACCGTGCCGTCTTCGCCATAAGGACCGTGAAGAATAATCAGTGCAGCGTCAATTTTAGGAGCATCTTCGATCAACCGGGGAAGGTCGGTTTTAGGATCATAGCGGATAACCGTGTATTTGTCGCGGTCCAGAGATTCGTAGACTTGATTCCCGCTGGCCAAGGAAACTTCACGCTCGGAAGATATTCCACCGGAAAGAAGTGCAAGTGTCAGCTTTTTCATAAGATCACCTTTCATTAAGCTGCGGTTGGCTGAAAATGGACTAAGACTTAAAGATCTGCTGCTTAACTTTGTTATATTCATCGAGAGTAATCATGTTAGTTTCAAGCAGACGAACGAGCTCAGTCAGTTCACGGATGCGGACTGTTTTAGGATCTTCGAGTTGTTGCAGGCGTTGTCCGGCTGAATTACTCATCAGCAACGGCGGATTTTCAGCTCTGCCGATTTTGAAGGACGCCAGTCCCCCCAGAAAGCTAACTTCAATCGTTGTGCCGCTAAGACCGGGAGAACGCAGCATTTCCCGGAGGGTCTTTCCTTCTCTTTTCATCCGCTTGTAAAAGTGATAGCCCGAAGCTAAAATAGCGGCTGAGCCGCCCAAAAAGATCCATAGCATATAGTTGATCAAGCCGCGGAAAAAAATGACCAAAAAAATCAATGCGGTGATTAAAAGAACATGAAGAACAAGGATAAAATGAGCCAACAAGACACTTTTAAAATGTCTGTCATTTTCATTTATTTTATTAAATTTCATACGTATGAGCTTATTTACAGGTTCAACATTACGATCCGAAACGATCTGCCAGCTTATCCGAATACTGCTGGGGCATTTCAAGATTTATGGAGGTATTTCGAAGGGTGTTCAGCTTCATGATTAAAAAGTTCAGTTTTTTCAATACCCGGTATTTTTCCGAAGTATCCTGCATGCCGGCCAGAAGATCTTCGGTGCGCTGGATTTGTTTTTTCAATTCGATCTCCGGGGGCAGACAGTCGGCATTTTTTAGTATTTTGTAGGCCAGGCGAAGGTCTTCAGGCACACAACTGTTTTCAAATTTTAGCGGCCGGCCGGAACCGGCCAGGTTGTTAAACTCACCTTTTTTTTGAGCCTTTAAAATACGCGCTTCCACAATTTTATCAAAGCCCGGAATCATTGCGCAACTCTCTTTATTAACTTAACCCGGATAATTCATTAAAAACAAAAGATATTTGATCCCCTTTTAAAATTTGAGACGCTCAGCTTAGGCAAGTGATATATAGTACAGACTGCGATATTTTTTCAAGCTTTAATAGCGACCTTTAACCGCAGGGGGAAGCTTTTTAAGAAATAAAAATTTTTTGATAATCACTGTCAGGGTCGTTTGTCAATATGAATACTTCAATTGAACGTAAACAAAATAATCAGATGGTTATATCAGACAAAAACTGCAGCTCAATCGAGCGTATAGTTTTGAAGGAAATGATCTAGCTTGGATAGTTGCTCAGGCTTCAGCTTGTCAAATTGTAGGCCGTATCGCCTTAGGATGATCATGCTGAATGGTGATCCGTTGGCCAGTTGAGTATCTGAAACGGTTTTAAAAGGAATTTTGTCAATGGCGAAATTACCACCAGAAACAAATATTCCTAACTCTTTATAATTACGTGGTTTTTCATCATTTAAAAAATAACGAAGTGAAAGTCCCCCTTTACTGATATCCAAAAGTTGTCCAATATCTTCTTCGTGCTCGGAACTGAGTTTCACAAAAGTAAGGTCTTTAGCCCGAAATCGTTGGTGCATCCTTTTCCGTGACGCTGTTCTTCTATCTTTAGTGACACGCCTTTCGACTCCTTGGTAATTAGGATCAGCCAATACCCTGCGATCTACACCTGAACGTCTGCCTGAACTGTTAAGATCATCCTGATACGTGGTTACCATGATCACTCCCTTCTATATTAAAGCACTTCATGCTCAAACATCAATTATACGTTCAATGAAAAAAAGCTCAATCCCCATTTTCTTTCCCAAGGGGGCTCAGTATCCTCCTTAGCGTACCTGAAGATATCTGTTCAGGCCTCACAACAGATTTTTTTCAAGCAATTATCGTGCAAACTTAACTCGAAAAGAGTTGTTTGCTTAAATTTCAGATAGTTATCCAGGAGGTTTGGCTTATCGGAAGTTTCAATCCATAAAAATATCTATGAGATTGTGAAATAAATTACATAAAATCTATTACATTTTTTACATAATTTCGAGGGATGTAAAGGAGGGAAAGGGTTGGATGATATTTTTTAAAAACACCAACCAACCTTAACAGATAAAGAGCGTTATTAAACTATGGGGTGCAAAACTTGAGTTATAACTATTTGTTTTTACATGTACAGCAATGACCTTTGCTGTTTCCCTGACATTTTTTGCTTTGTTTCGGAATGCACTTTTCTGGTTTTTTCTTTAATTTCTCCGGGTGGTTGCAACTACACTTACACATAATGGTCACCTCCTCGCCAATCATTGTACAAATCGTTAAAACAATCTCCCGTAATCCGTCATTCTTCAGTTAGAAATAACAAGATTCCCGTTGCTGAATTTAATGTCGACACTGTTGGTGAACAAATCGATTAAGGATGTATACTCGGAAGGCAGAGAGTATGACATAATTTTTTCAAACAACGGAGGCATAAATCCGAACACTACGGCCATAATACATTCATCATGCATGACGTCCAGGTATTGCGGAGATAAAATCAGTTTTTGTCTTTTTATGACAGCATGCTTCCATGCTTCATGAGCAGGCCAAATTTTGTTGCTGTAAGCCCCCATTGTTGCCTCTTCAATTTCAATGATAATAGCCTATTTTAATATCGGCACCTTGTAAGGATTCCTGAACTCCAAAATTAGCAACAAGTGTGCCGATAATCTTAAATTCGGTATTTAAGTGAAAAACCCTCTGTAATAACAGAGGGTTTTGTTTTAAGCTTGGTGGCGATGCAGGGAATTGAACCCCGGACACTACGGATATGAGCCGTATGCTCTAACCATCTGAGCTACATCGCCACAATGATAAGATGGTGCGTCTGTTTATTGCAACCGTTTTGATGCAGCCACGCCTTAAATTTCAGCAACGGCATCTCTAACAACTTGCTGTTGTTTAGTCAAGCCGAAATGTTTCCGTCAATTATCCTTGAGTAGATCCGGCTACTTCAATGGAAAATTCTTCTATATTATCGGGCAGATTGGAAAAAACAATCATAAACGGGATCATTTGTCCCGGTTTAACGGAAAAATTCGATTGTTTGTCGCCGGCGCGATTCATCAGTCTGGTTTTGATAGCACCAAGATCCAAATTCGCCAGTTCAATATCCGAAAGAAAGTTCCCGCAGAAGACCGTTTCTGTTTTTACGGCAACCTTGCTTTTGGTGAAGAGTTTTCCGGTTATCCTGAGAAAACGGCGGTTATGGGAATAATCATTCTTAACCCGGCCGCTGATGATGAAAAGATGACCGGCCTGGGCATTTTCAACGAATTTACCGTTTACACCCAGGGGGGTAATCATGAGATTTCCAGGATCTTCCACTTTGGGTTTAAACAATACATCGCTGATAAAAGGAATCCTTATGTTCCTGCTGTTAAGTAAAGCAAGGGTGCCGAAAGCAGCACCTGCCAGAAGTACTACAACCAGCCCGATAAGAACCGGCCTGCTGATCCGCTTTTTTCTGACGGGAACAGGTCTTTTTTCTTTTTCCTCTTCCTTATCCGCAACTCCAGCGGCTGCAAGCAATGCGCCAGGCTCCATTACCTGGGTATCCACATAGAAGTCATCAGCGTCTTTTCCTGCCGGCACCTCAAGCTCATCGGCGGTCTCATCTTCATATTCCAGCTCAAAATCCTCTTCTTCGGATGGTTCGGCAATTTCATCAAATTCCATGACTTCGGCTTCGGCTGCATCGCCGGTTGTATCAGAAGCTGCAGCATCTTCCTCCATTTCCAAATCGATTCCAAAATCCTCGAGCGTGGCATCGTCTTCAACTTCCGGTGTTTCTTCTACATCGAGCAGTTGTTCTAATTCAGACAAGTCCGCCATACCCGCTTCTTCCAACTCGGTGCCGGTAACATCCTCGGCATCGGTTTTGATCTCGGGCTCCGTTCCCATATCGAACTCGAGCTCAACCTCTTCCGACTCGACCTCGCTTTCAGCTTCTGGCGCTGTATCTAAATCAAGCATTGCTTCAATGTCTGACAAATCTAGCTCATCGGATTCCTCAGCCTCGGTGGATACACTTTCAGGTTCGGTATCCATATCAAGAGCGAGTTCAAGCTCGTCAAGGGCTTCATCCGAAGCTTCTTCGGCTTCCGGCATTGTTTCTTCATCGGTTTCAAGATCCAGTTGCAGGTCTTCAATGGCCTCGTCGGCGACTTCTTCGGGTTCGGGGGCTTCTTTGTCCGGTTCGAAATCAAGATCCAGGTCAAGGTCTTCGAGCGCAACGGTTTCGTCGGCGACTTCTTCGGGTTCGGGGGCTTCTTTGTCCGGTTCGAAATCAAGATCCAGATCTTCAATGTCTTCATCAATAAATTCTTCGGATATAGGCGCTTGGGCCGGTTCGAGGTCCAAGTCCAAATCTTCAATGTCTTCATCGGCAACTTCTGCGGCTACGGGCGTTTCTTCAGGCATTTCTTCTGTGTCCGCCAAATCAGGACGGTCGGACGCAGTTTCATCCTCATGTTCGGCTTCAAGTTCAGGTATAACTTCAGTGGGTTTAACAGGCTCCTCTTCCGCAGGCAAGGGATAGGCTAAAAATACGTTGTTGCATTTTGAGCAACGAACCTTAGAACCTGTTGGTTTTAAGAGGCTTTCATTTAGATTGAAGCTGGCATTGCACTGCTCGCAGGTAATAATCATGATACACCCCACTGATTAAAATTTAAGGTGATAAACTTCCGGTAACTCTCTATAGTCTTCGTTGTAATCAAGCCCATAACCGACGAGAAATCCTTCCGAAACTACATGGCACGCGTAGTCGATTTTTATTGTTTGGCTGCGGCGTTCCCGTTTGTCAAGCAGGGCACAAACCTTGACAGTTTTCGGGCTGAAAGTCTTTAAATAATCAACAATATACGTTAAAGTCAAGCCTGTATCGACAATGTCTTCGATAACCAGTACGTCTTTGTTTGTCAAATCAATTTCTACTTTTCTGGTCAGACGGATGATGCCGGATGAGGTCGTACCGGAACCGTAACTAGAGACGCCTACAAAATCAACTTTCACAGGGATGCTAAGGTGACGGACAAGATCAGACAAAAAGATGAACGCCCCTTTTAAAACGCCGATAAGAATAAGTTCCTGGCCTTGATAGTCAGATGAAATTTTACGGGCAATTTGAGCTACTATATTTTGGATTTCATTTTTTCCCAGCACAGGAATGAATTCAGGCATAATTCTGGAATATCAAAAAATAGTTACAGCTCTTTTTAACCTTAATTGATGAACCGCAATAGCGTGCGCAATCCCCGCAGTGACTCGACCGAGTTCGCCGAAGTCTTGTCGGAGCAAAGCGGACTTGTGCGCCTCAGGCGTAAATTCCGTTTCCGGGGCTGCGGGGAGCTTCAATCGTTTCCAAAGTTATTCCAGGCTAAAAACTTGTATATGGCTAAAAGTACATGGATTAGAGCCTCTTGTCAATAAAATTAATCGTTTGCTCCCCCGTCGCGAAACACTGACGCACGTCAGAAACCCGGTCCTTTAGGACGGGAAACTTCATTCCTACAAGCCTGTATTTGCCAGCTGATCCACCAGATTTTTCTGTTTTTCACTAAGGTGTTTGGGCATATTGACATGGATGTCGACATAAAGATCCCCCTGGCCTTTGCCATTCATATGGGGAAGTCCGTGTCCTGGAAGGCGCATTTTGGTCTTGTGCTTTGTGCCTGGAGGTATTTTTAGGCTTAGTTCCTTGTGGCTAAGCGTTGGAATCGATATATTTGTTCCCAGAATGGCTTCGGTCAATTTTATCTCTCGATTAATATAAAGATCATAGCCCTCAACGTTGTAAATCGGATCATCGAATACTTTAGCTTTGATATACAGGTCTCCGGCAGGGCCTCCAAATGGGCTCGGTTCTCCTTTTCCGGCAAGACGAAGTTTCTTTCCGGAAATCATCCCTTTGGGAATCTTAACCGTCAATTTTTCCGAACGTCCCTGATGCTGAAACGATACTGTTTTTTCGATTCCTGTGGCCACTTCCTGCAATGTCAATGGAAGCTCATAAACAAGGTCTGAACCCTTTTGCCGAGCTTGTTGCTGTCTTGCATGGGAGCCAAACTGGGAATCACCGCCGAATGAAAATCGAAAACCGTCCTGGCCGCGAGAGAATCGGCCGGTGCCGCCGAGTCCGAACTCTCTTAGTATATCAGCGAAGTCAAAACCCCTGAAAATGTCTTCCTGGGAATATCGTTGCTGAAATCCGGTGGATCCGAATGTATCGTACTGTTGACGTTTTTCCTTATCACTGAGTACAGCATAAGCTTCACTGATTTTTTTAAATTTTTCCTCGGCCTTTTTGTCACCTTTGGCATGGTCGGGATGGTATTTCATGGCAAGCTTCCGATAAGCCTTTTTGATATCTTTATTGGAAGCGTCGCGTTTAACGCCGAGTATTTTATAATAATCGTTATCCGACATTCTAAAACTTCCTCATAAAATAACAGCTTTTAATAATTTTTACCAATAATAAAGATAAGTTGAAAGCCTTTACATGTCAAGGCTCATTTCACCAACGCCGGTTCGGGTTAATCCTTTGCCTGCCTCTCAGCAGCTTTGAGGGCGATCATTAGCACAGAGAGCGCCGCAGGAGTAATGCCGTCGATGCGGGACGCCTGGCCCAGGGAAGTCGGTCTGACGGCTGATAGTTTTTCTTTGAGTTCATTTGAAAGGCCGTGAACTTTTGTAAATTCAAAATCTTCGGGGATTTTCATCCGTTCCAGGTTTTTGAATTTTTCAATTTCACTTAGCTGACGTTTAATATAGCCCTCATATTTGATCTCGATTTCAACTTGCCTGGTGACCTTTGCGCTGAACGCATCAGGACTTTTGGCCAGTGCTTCAACCGCATGGTAATCGAGTTCGGCCCTTTTTAACAGCTGCTCAAGATACATTCCACTGGTTAAAGGTTTCGTTCCCCGGCTGAGCAAAAAGTCGTTGGTTTCTTTTGTCGGCTTGATAACGGTGTTCTTGATCCGCTGGATCTCTTTGTTGATCAGTTTTTTGCGCGCTTTGACATCTTTGATGGTGTCATTATCGATCAGACCTAAGTTGTGGCCGATTTCCATCAGCCTCAGATCGGCATTATCTTCCCGCAGCATAAGCCTGTATTCCGCCCGGGAGGTAAACATGCGGTATGGCTCACGGGTTCCCCTGGTAACCAGATCATCTATCATTACCCCTATGTAAGCTTGGGACCGGTCTAAGATAAACGGAGGTTTTCCCTGGATCTTGCAGGCGGCATTGATGCCTGCCCATATCCCTTGGGCGGCCGCCTCTTCATATCCTGATGTTCCGTTAATCTGGCCAGCCATATAAAGACCGGAAACCGCTTTTGTCTCCAGGTTAGGCTTAAGCTGAATCGGGTTAACATAGTCGTATTCTATAGCGTAGGCGGGCCGCATGATTTCGGCCGCTTCCAGGCCCTTGACAGACCTGACAAATTGAACCTGTATTTCCATGGGAAGGCTGTTGCCGAGTCCGCTGGCATAGATTTCGTCGGTATCAATGCCTTCGGGTTCAAGGATGATCTGGTGCCGGTCCTTGTGCGGAAACCGGACGACTTTATCTTCAAATGAAGGACAATACCGGGCGGAAATCCCTTTGATGATTCCGCCGTAAAGAGCAGAACGTTTAAGATTATCCTGCACGATCTTTTGGCTTTTTGAGTTGGTATGCCCGATATAGCTGCTCATCTGAGGATTGGAAATCGTTTCGGTAAAAAACGAAAATGGTTTGGGATCCTGGTCGGATTTGTGCACGGAAAAAGCCGTAAAATCGATACTCGTTTTTTTTAACCGGGGAGGAGTGCCGGTTTTCATCCTTCCAAGCGAAAAGCCCAGCGCCTTCAGATGCCGCGGCAGACCATAAGAAGCGAATTCACCGGCCCTTCCGGCCTGGATGGAGTTAAATCCGATATGGATCAAACCGCTTAGAAATGTTCCTGTGGCTAGAATAACGGCTTTAGCCTGGTAACCAAATCCGGTTTGATCTTCAACGCCGACAACGCTCCCGTTTTCCATAACAAGCCGTTCAACCATCGCCTGTTTGAGGTCCAGGTTCGGCTCTTTTTCAATCACGGCCTTCATGGCCCGGTGGTATCGAATTTTGTCGTTTTGGGTTCTCGATGAGTGTACTGCCGGGCCTTTTTTGGTATTGAGGGTTTGGTATTGTATGGCTGTTTTATCTGTGATTTTTGCCATTTCACCGCCAAGGGCATCGATTTCTTTAACGAGCTGGCCCTTGGCCATGCCTCCGATGGAGGGGCTGCAAGGCATTGCAGCCACTTTGTCCAGATCTATGGCCATCAGCAGCACCTGACACCCCATCCTGGCGGATGCAAGCGCGGCTTCACAGCCGGCATGTCCGGCACCGACAACGATAATATCGTATTTTTTCGAGTAGAACACCATCAGAAAGATCTGTTATCCGCTTACCTAACGATTTGAAGGCAAAAACTTGTCGAACACATAACTATTTTACAATTTTTCGATGAGAATGTATATAATAAGGTTTAAATATAAACATAATCCTTAGTAAAGTATACGTTCAAGCCGAAAAAGGAAGCATGCCGGCAGATCCTGATAAAAGATATTATGATTTTAACACCTATCTTCGCAATATGTTTGGGTGCAGAGTTCAGAAGATAACCATCGACGCCGGATTTTCCTGCCCGAACAGGGACGGAAAGATATCGACTCACGGGTGTATTTTTTGTAATGCCAGGGGATCCGGAACCGGTGCCTATGCTAAAGGGCTTTCGGTTACCGATCAGATCATTCAGGGAAAACAGGCCTTGGCAGAACGCTACAAAGCCAAAAAATTCATAGCCTATTTTCAATCCTTTTCGAACACGTATGCTCCCCTCCCCAGACTGGAAAGCCTTTACCGGGAGGCCCTTGCGGTGGAGGATGTGGTCGGCCTTTCAATCGGGACACGACCGGATTGTGTCGATACGCAGATTTTGGCGCTTTTGCAGGACTATGTAAAAAAATATTTGATCTGGATCGAATACGGTTTGCAGTCGGCCCACGATGCAACCCTTGCACGCATTAACCGGGGACATGACGTTAAGTGTTTTTCCAAGGCTGTCGCGGCCACCAGGAACAGGGGCATAAAGATTTGCGCCCATGTCATTTTAGGGCTTCCCCGTGAAGAAAAAAGTCACATGCTGGCAACGGCAGACGCTATCGCAGACATGGGAATCGACGGTATCAAAATTCATCTGCTGTATGTTGTCAAGGGAACGAAACTGGCGGATTTCTATGGCACAGAGAGATACAAGTGCCTGGGCCAGCAGGAATATGTCGACCTTGTTTGCGATTTTCTGGAACGCCTTCCAAAGAACATGGTTATCCAGCGCCTGACCGGAGATCCTCACCCGCAAGAACTTGTAGCGCCGTTGTGGTCCCTTCAAAAGGCCGAAACTCTCAACTTGATCAGGGAAATCTTAAAAAAAAGAAATTCATGGCAGGGAAAGCTTAGGAGGAATTCGGCTTAAGTATTGGTGTATCGCTGTGCAAGAGGGTATCTTCTGCCATAGCCAAAAGCCTTGGATGTTACCTTCAGTCCGGGTGCGGCCTGGTGCCGTTTATATTCGTTGCGGTCAACCCTTGAGATGACATCTTCCACAGTGCTTTGGTCGAACCCCATTTGGATCAGTTGATTTGCACTTTTGAAGCCTTCTATGTATCCTTTTAAAATTGAATCCAGGACCTCATAGGGCGGCAGATCATCCTGGTCGGACTGATCCGGTTTGAGCTCAGCTGAAGGTATCTTGTCGATAATCCGTTGCGGTATGTATTCTTTATCCTGATTGATGAAGCGGGCAAGGTCATAGACCGTTGTTTTGGGGACATCTGAAATGACGGCCAGCCCTCCGGTCATATCACCGTAGAGCGTACAATAACCGACGGCCAGTTCAGACTTGTTGCCCGTAGAAAGAACAAGGGATCCGTATTTATTGGACAGGGCCATGAGGATGGTACCCCTGATCCTGGCCTGGATATTCTGTTCGGTAATGCCGACGTTACGCTCCTTAAAATCCGGTGAAATAAATCTTAAAAACTCCTTAAACATACTGTCTATGGGTATTTGGATATATGCAATGCCTAAATTTTCTGAAAGTTTTACCGTATCCTCAAGGTTTTCTTTGGATGTATACCGAGACGGCATAAAAACCCCTGAAACGTTTTCCCGTCCCAGTGCTTTCACAGCAATAGCAGCGGTCAGCGCGGAATCGATCCCGCCGCTCAGCCCTACGACCACTTTTGAAAACCCGCATTTTGTAACATAGTCGCGCGTTCCCATTACAAGGGCTCTGAGAATGGATTCGATGTCTGAACCTGAAACCGGATGGAGGCTGTCCGGGGAGAATTCAGATGCTTTTGAATCAAAGACCATAAAGTCTTCCTCGAAATCGCGGGCCCTGGCTGCCATGATTCCGTTTTTGTCGAACGCCGTGCTGAGTCCGTCGAACAGAATGCTGTCGTTGCCGCCGACCTGGTTGGCATAAACAAACGGAACCTTGTATTTGCAGGCCATGGTTTTGAACATGTTCCACCGGAATTCCGTGTGGCCCAGATAAAAAGGAGAGGCCGCAACATTAATCACGAGATCGGCGCCGTCCTGAACAAGCTGGGCGACCGGATCGATGGAATATATTCGGTGTTTGAAGATATCTTTGTCGTTCCAGGCATCTTCACAGATGGTAAGCCCGATTCGATGATCTTTGTAAGCGTATACCGAACTTTGCGATCCGGGTTCAAAATACCGGCGCTCGTCAAAGATATCATATGTCGGCAAAAGCTGCTTATATACCTTGTGAAGTATTTTGCCGTTTTCGAACAATACCGACGAATTGAACAGCACATTGCCTTCTTCGGCAGGATTTTTATCGACAAAGCCGCAGATAACCCCGATACCCCGAACCGATGCCATAAGCCTTTCCAGACAGGCAAGGTTGGCGTCGATAAAATCGTTTCGTTCCAGAAGGTCCCGGGGCGGATACCCGGTAATTGAAAGCTCTGAAAAGACAACCAGGTCGCACGACAGCTTGACGGCTTCGCCCACAAAATGCATGATTCTGCTAAAATTATGGTTAAATTCACCGATAATCGGATTAATTTGGGCAAGTGCTATTTTCATGGTAAAATTCCTATTATTTATTTAGTCCTGAAAAACCCCCGCTTTGCGGGAGTCAGAGATCTTTGACTTTGCCAAAAACCTTTAAAAGTGCCTTAAGTTTGAAGTGCGCTAAAGTGAGCTAAAGTTAAGGAATTCTGTCAATTATATAGAAACCAATGGAGCCAAGCGACTCCATAACTTTAGGCACTTTAGCTCACTTAAGGCACTTTTAACTTGTCATTTTTCAGAAAAGCAGCCCCTTTCAGGGGCAAACCAAAGCCTGGTTCTCCGGACCAGAATTATCTACTGGTATCATTAGGGTGTATGCAAGAACTTTTTAATTGTCCGGTGCATATCATCCAATTGTCCGGGTGTAAACCATGTGATTTCGGGGTCGGCCTTAAACCATGTCAATTGGCGTTTGGCATATCTTCTGGTATCGCGTTTCAAAGTTCGTAGGGCCTCATCCCATGGCAGGCTTTCTGCAATAAAATCAATCAGGTGTCGATAGCCGATCGATCGCATCGACTTGAGATCTGGTTGATATCCGCGGCCGAGGAGATCGTTGACTTCATCAACAAATCCAGCCTCAATCATGACATCAACCCTGCGATTGATGCGGTCGTAAAGTTGTTCCCTGTCCAAGTGCAGACCGATTTTCAAAACCTTAAAGGGCGTATCTTGAAACCTGTGGGCACGATGATATTCGGAGATCGTCTTCCCGGTTATTTCGCATATTTCAAGGGCTCTAATAATCCTGTAAGTATCAGCGGGATGTATTCTTTCAGCAGTGTCAGGATCCCGGCGACCCAACCGTTTGTGAAGAAATTCGATACCGTGGATTTCTGCTTTTTCCTGCAAGCGTCTGCGAACATCATGGTTTGTTGATCCGGCTTTAAACAGACCATGAACAAGTGCTTTGATGTAAAGCCCGGTACCGCCGACAACAAAGGGGACAGTATCCTGCGAAGCAAGTTCCATGATCTTTTCACGGGCCAGTTGGGCGTACTTTTGGGCGTCAAAGTGCTGGTCCGGATCAACGATATCGATCATATGGTGGGTTACACGGAACTGCTCGGACGATGACGGCTTGGCGGTACCGATGTCCATATATCGATAGATCTGCATGGAATCGGCACCGACAATCTCTCCGTTGAAAACCGCGGCCAGCTCGATTGCCACAGCGGTTTTCCCCAAAGCTGTCGGACCGCAGATGACAATAACATTCGGTTTCATGTTCTCAAGATCCATTACCCCTTAAAAATACAATGGATGTTGTTAATGATCAACGTGTTTTCGTCAAACATTCAAAACCGAATTTCTCATGGCTAAGATCGTCCGGCGGAAGATTATATATATTGACAAGCATTTTTAACCAACATGTTGATAATACGACTTTATATCATCCGGAATCCACAAGGCCGCCTGGCGTGCATTTGGTTTTGCAAAACGAATTTTTATATTTTTCATATTGACATTGACGAATCAATCATATAGGGATTTCAACATTATTATTAAAAAATAAAAAGCTGGATAATAGGCTGCAGGCCATAAAATTAATTAAATTTAAAGGAGGTTTTATAAATGCCAATAGTTGAGTATGGAGGAAAGACATTTACCGTTGATGAAGACGGCTTTATCGACACCTTTGATAACTGGTGTGTGGAGTGGGTACAGTTGGTTAAAGAATCAGAAGGTATCGAAGAGCTCTCCGAGGAACACTGGAAAGTTGTCAATGTGCTTCAGGACTATTACAAGAAAAACGGGATTGCTCCTATGGTCCGGATACTTTCGAAAGTTACCGGTTTTAAACTGAAACATATTTACGAACTGTTTCCCTCTGGCCCCGGCAAGGGAGCATGTAAGATGGCCGGTCTTCCGAAACCTACCGGGTGCGTTTAATGAAAATGCTGTGATTGTTTTGCTTTCTTTTCATAAAAAGGCTCTGCGCTTAAAGCAGGGCCTTTTTACATTTTGGTAAGGCCTAATGATTCTTACAATTAAATCCAAATCCCGGACAGAACTAATTGATATTACATCCGGAGTTCAGGATATGGTAAGGGCTGCCGGTATCGGCAATGGGTTTTGTCTGCTTTATGTCCCGCATACAACTGCAGCGGTAACCGTCAATGAAAGTGTCGACCCGAGTGTTAAGGCCGACATCTTGATGATTTTAAACAAGATCGTTCCCTGGGAAGCCGGATATGGCCATCTTGAGGGAAATTCACCGGCCCATGTCAAAGCGACAATTGTCGGACCTTCGGAACTGATTCCCATAGAAAATGACCGGCTGGCATTGGGTACTTGGCAGGGTATATTTTTCTGTGAATTTGACGGCCCGCGCACCAGAAAGATTCATGTAAAAGTAACGAAGTGCTCCTAAGTTTTTAAATTTGATCAATACAGACAAATAATTGGAGTAACCCATGCCGCCGCTAGATAATATTGACCGCGTCATTCTGAACAGGATGCAATCCAACTTTCCCATAACACCGCGACCCTATCTGGCCATTGCCAAAAGCCTCGGTTTTTCCGAAGAGGAGGTATTGGTGCGAGTCGCCCGGTTAAAGAAAAGAGGGATAATCCGTCGAATCGGCGGCAATTTTGTTCCTGAAAAGCTGGGATTTGTCAGCACGCTCTGTGCGGCCAAGGTGCCGAAAGACAAGATCGAGAGTTTTGCCGAGGCTGTGAATCGCTATCCGGGAGTAACCCATAATTATCAGCGGGACAACGAATTTAACATCTGGTTTACATTTATTGCACCATCCATGGCGGTGATCGAGGAAAATCTTGAGAATATCTCCCGGGAAGCCGGGGTCACCGCAATACTCAACTTGCCGTCAACCAGAGTGTATAAGATAAAGGCGCATTTCGACTTATGAAAGACATCCGCATTGCCGCCGTTATCTGCAACTCACTTGCGGCCAAAACACGCCATAATCTTGATGGCATGGTCAAATGGATAAGGGCTTCGAAAAACGAGGGGGCTGCCGTCGTCTGTTTTCCGGAAATGAATGTTACCGGATACAGCAACCTTGCAGGTATCAAAGATTCAGCAGAGCCTGTTCCCGGAACGGTAACACGGGATCTATTACATCTGGCGGAAAGTGAAAGGATCATCATCCTGGCGGGAGTTGTTGAACGGGATGATGAGGGCCGTATATTTGCCAGCCATCTGGTGTTAACCCCGGACGGCTTTTGCGGTGTGTATCGAAAACTGCATATCGCCCCGCCGGAGCGCTCCGTTTTTACACCCGGCGACGACATTCCGGTGTTTGCAGCCGAAGGTGTCAGATTCGGCATCCAACTGTGTTACGATGCTCATTTTCCCGAGCTTTCCACCTGCATGGCTTTAAAGGGGGCAGATCTTATTTTCATTCCACATGCATCTCCGCGGGGGACCCCTGCAGAAAAATACAGATCATGGATGCGCCATCTGCCTGCGAGGGCATATGATAACAGCGTGTTTGTCATTGCCTGCAACCAGACCGGTGACAATAAGAAAGGACTGAATTTTCCGGGAATTGCCATGGTCATCGGTCCTTCCGGCGAAGTGCTTCAAAAGGATGTAAGCGGCAGGGAAGGTGTCATCGTTGCAGAGCTCAAAGCCGAAGACCTGGACCGGGTTCGAAATCACAGAATGCGATTTTTTCTTCCCAACCGCAGGCCGGAACTGTATCATTTGTAACTTTTCAATTTTTTCTTTCATTTAATATTTCACCGGAACCAGACAATACGTATCCCCTTTCTTTTCGACTTTTAAAGCATACAATCTAAGCGTTTTCATGAGCGGTCGGCCGAATAGAAAATCGGTGATTCCAGCATCAAGGTTACCCTTTTGAACCACGAGATTGCGAAGGTCGCTGTCATATCGAAGCATTATCAGAATACCCTTCAGGGCGTCGTCGTTTCTGCCCCCGTCCAAGGCGTTCACTAACTTTTGGACCTTTGCATATGAGCATCGCCGTTGGTGGTCTTCAATCAGGTCCCACAGCCCTTCAATGGATGCAGCAATGTCTTTGCGGGTCAGTCGGTTTTTGGAATATATTTTTTCGATTTCCCGCGTATCCCAGCAGGTCAGCACGCGGCATTCAAGCGGCCTGTTTTCATAAATTTTACAACGGGTTTCGCTTTCACAAAAGAAAATGCACGTTAAGGAATCTTTGTGATACTTTATCTTGATAATATCAGACGGCGCCGGTCGCAGGCTCCCTTTGACATTGTCGTAGGCCGGCTCGCCTTTGCGGATCGTGTATAAACATTTTAATAAAATGATACCCTTTTCAATCAGCGGTTTATCTTCATGGTGAAAAGACGGCCCCCCCTTTTTGCAGCAGGTGCCACAGCGGGCACATGCTGATATGGAAGGTGTGGATTTACTCTTTGGCAATGTCTGTAGTCCTAATTCAACAGATTTTCAAAAAAATTATTACCCTTATCGTCAACAATGATAAATGCGGGAAAATCCCTGACAGAAATCAAAAAGATGGCTTCCATCCCAAGCTCCGGATATTGAAGGGTTTCAATGTTCGTAATACATTCTTTGCCGAGCCGGGCGGCCGGGCCCCCGATGGAACCCAAATAGAACCCGCCGTATGTTTGACACGATTCGGTAACTGTTTTCGATCGGTTTCCCTTTGCCAGCATGCCCAGAGACGCGCCGTGTTTCTGAAAAAGCGGCACATAGGGATCCATGCGCCCGGCGGTGGTGGGGCCGAAGGATCCCGACGGATAGCCTTTAGGCGTCTTGGCGGGGCCGGCATAATAGATGATGTGATCCTTGAAATATTGGGGTAGACTTTCTCCGTTATCCAGGCGCTCTTTGAGTTTGGCATGGGCAATGTCCCGGGCGACCACGATGTTTCCGGTCAAAAGCAGCCGGGTGGCCACCGGATATCGGCTCAATGTGGCCCGAATGGTGTCCATCGGCTGATTTAGATCGATTCGGACAGCATCCTTGTCCGGCATTCCGGGTTCCGGCAAATACTTGGCAGGATCGGTCTCCAGCCGTTCAAGAAAAACTCCCGCACGGGTAATTTTGGCCTTGATATTGCGGTCGGCGCTGCAGCTGACGCCCAGGCCGATGGGGCAGGAGGCGCCGTGTCTCGGAAGACGGACAACCCGGATGTCAAGGCAGAAATATTTCCCGCCGAATTGAGCACCGATGCCGAGATTGCGTGAAATCTCCAGCAGTTCGTGTTCAAGTTCCTTATCTCTGAAGGCCTGCCCCAAGGCATTGCCCTCGGTGGGAAGGTGGTCGAGATATTTGGCTGAGGCCAGTTTGACGGTTTTTAAATTTAGTTCGGCCGAGGTTCCGCCCACTACAAACGCCAGATGATAGGGCGGGCAGGCCGCGGTACCCAGGGACTTCATTTTTGCTTTCATAAAGGTTACCAGTTTTTCGGGAGTCAGGGTCGCTTTGGTCTCCTGGTAGAGATAGGTCTTATTGGCCGATCCACCGCCCTTTGCCAGCAAGAGAAAATGGTAGGCATCCCCTTGGACGGCATACAGTTCAATCTGGGCCGGAAGATTACATCCGGTATTTTTTTCAGCGAACATGGTCAGGGGCGCATTTTGAGAATACCTCAGGTTGCCGAAGGTATAGGCATTGAAAATACCTTTGGAAAGTGCTTCTTCATCGCAACAACCGGTCCAGACCTGCTGTCCTTTCTTGCCGATGACAACGGCGGTTCCGGTGTCCTGGCACATGGGGAATACGCCTTCGGCGGAAATGACCGCGTTTTTGAGCATTTCGAGGGCCACATAGCGGTCGTTGTCGGAACTTTCCGGGTCATCCAGAATCTTGGCTAAAAGCGCCAGATGCGAAGGCCGCAGCAGGTGGGATACGTCCCTGAAGGCATGTCCGGCCAGCAGGGTCAACCCTTCGGGGGCGATCTTTAATATGCGGGTACCTTCAAACAACCCTGTGGAAATATGATCTTCGCTCAGGAGGCGATATTCCGTAGTGTCCTCTTGCAGTGGAAACATGTCCTGGTACGCAAATTCTACCATTTCGGGATCTCCGCTGTATAAATCTTAAGGTTTTATAAAAAAGCATTATAGGAAATCATCTTTAAAGAGATGCTGTATGGCTGTCAAGGAGTTTAACCCGACTTTTTCAGGAAGAATGCGGTCAATCTTTCTTGTCGCAGCATTACTTGACAATCCATAAAAACAAGCTATTATTACCCTGATTAAAAAAATCTGTGTTATTGATTGCTGATTGGTTTCGTTCTGAAGGAAATACCCCTTTTTTCCAAAGTGGTAACCTGAAGTTTGGAACCTGTATTTTTTATAAGGAGGATGCCGCTATGGCAAATGGGACGGTGAAGTGGTTTAGCGATAAAAAAGGCTACGGCTTTATTGAACAGGAAGACGGGTCGGATGTATTTGTTCATCATTCGGGAATCAATGCAACCGGATTCAAGACGCTTCATCAAGGCGACCGGGTTACCTTTGACATCGAGCAGAGCGCCAAAGGCCCTGCCGCAGTTAATGTCACGGTCGTTCATTAATTAAAATTCTTTTGCTTTTAATGAAATATTAGGAATAAAGCCAGTGAGAACCAGTTAATCCATGAATGATATTAAGCGACGTTATTTGACATTGGTATGTATGCTGTCTTTGATTGCCGGCTTGGTTTGGCCCCAATTCGTCCGGGCGGGGACGCTAAATATCCCCAAAGAGCAGGCCGGCGGTGCTTTGCCCGCAAATGTGGAAACCGGACTGAGTTATTTGCTCCAACTGGTACTTCAAAAAGAGGCAGCCTTCGTTCCGGAATCAATCATGCCTCTGCTCGATTTTGTGGCCCAGGGCGGCTATGATGCCGAACAACTCCAACCTGCCCAGCGGACATCCGGCAACGGCGCCTGCCTGCGGACGGAGATCAAGGCACCGCTGGAGCGGATTCTCCACTATGCATACAATCCCCGTATCCCCAGTTTCGTTGTTTTCCCGAGCATGCTGCGCCTGAGCGGCTGGTATCCGCAAAGCGATATTATCACCCACAACGCTGAAATCTGGAACAAGCTGCCCTCCTTAGATAAACCACTGCTCTTGTGGGGAAAAGAGTATGAGGTCAACACGCCGGACCTTTTCTCCGGCGCATACTACCGCTACGACCTCAACCGGCTGATCATCCTTATGAAGCACAACAACAAGAAGGTGTTGATCTCGGTATCCAAGATGCCGAACCGATCTGAAGTGGGCAAAAAGGCTGTCATCATTGATGATAAGAACTGGAACTATTTTTATTCGGGCATTAAAGGCCTGAATCTGAAATTGATAGGTCCCATGGAAACATATATATACGACTCTGCTTCGGTACAGGTCGTATATGAAACAGACCCCGCCAGGCCCCGGACCGTGTGCATGCTCTTCAAATGGCTCAAAGCGGGCTGGGCCGACATAAACCTGGTCAAGCACAGCCACATTTATGAGGGCAGTGTCCGTTGTGTCGAAGGGTTCAAGCAGGTGATGGAATCCGGAGACTTGCCCGATTCCAACCTTTTCGCCAAGAAGCTGGAGCATATCAAAGCACTGTCAGAAGGCGAATTCGATGCTAAAATCAGGGACTATGCCATCAACTTTGAACGTATCGCCAAACAGCACAAAGGCATGTCCTTGAAAAACTTTGCCCACATTATTGAAGACGGAGGCTATGCAGACGTGCTCAGCCGGGAGGAGCGATATGGAGTTCTGGCCTTGGAGTTCCTTAAACAACAACTGGGCAAGAAAGCCCTGGTGCAATTCGATTTTTCGCCTCCGTCCGGGAAGACCCTGGCAAAAACCCGCCCAGAATTTCCGCAGGGAACTTTCGATTCCTTGTGATCCGGAATCGATCGATTGACCTAAAACACCCCGTTCCGAACATCCTCTTCGCCACCGTATTTTGCTCTGAACTTAAATTCATTCTAGGCGTGCAAATTGCGCTCGGCGAGTCGCTCCCGGCAGTTTTCCATGTCAAACTGTCGGCAGGCTACCGGTTTGATATGATGTATGGCGCAGAAATAAAGAGGCTCCCCAAAGTATTGGAAAAGAAAAGGACACAACTGCTGGTTCTCAAGCGCCTTGCCGCAGAGAAAGGCATACCAATGATCCGGGTAACGGATCCCCGGCGGCGGATTCGGCGGCACGCCCCCGATCTGACAACACACGCCGCAAAGGGTACACCATTGACCGAGCGGCAGCCGGTGTCTGAAGCCGTCCACCGGAATGCAGGTAATGGTTGCGGGATCAAAAAAGGTCTGAATATCATGCCTGATCTTTAGAAATGCCGTTGCCCATGCCATCAATTCCCCGGCAAGTTCCGGCTCCAGATCGGGCCGGCGTTTGTTGATAAAAAAACGCATTCCGGTGACATCTGCAAAAATCGTCCGTTCCAGCATGCCCAGAGGAAAATAGGGATCACCCAGCGACTGTCGCAACAGGGCCGCGTCTTTTTCCCGGTGGCAGCGGGAAAGCAACTGATCAAGAAAATCGTCTTCAGGAAGCTGCCTAGCGACGTTCTGCTTGCTCAGCCGCTGCTGCTGCACACCGGCAAAGTGCTTGAACAGCTCTGTGATATGAAAATGCTTCATGTTCATCGGCAATTATTCAACCCGGATCCACCGGAGGCGTAGAACCAAACAGACTTTTTTTATCACGAAAGCAAGAAAGTGCGAAAACACGAAAAAAGAAATTATAAAGTTTCGTGCTTTCCAAATTTCGTGATTTCGTGGTTATTATTTTAAAGTTTTGCCACAAAATGCATGGATACAATTTTTAGGAGATTAAATCAATTTTAGATACTTGGCCTGTTCATAAAGCTGCTTTGCCAGCCGAACGGTGGCACGGTCCACCATGCGCCCTTCCACGGCCACGGCGCCAAGGCCCTTTTCTTCAGCGTCCCGGTGGGCCGCCAGCACTTTCTCGGCCCGGGCGATATCCTCCCTGGAAGGAGAAAACACCTGGTTGATGCCATCGACCTGATCCGGGTGGATGGCCCATTTTCCGTCAAATCCAAGGGCGCAGGCCATGGCGGCGGCACGCTCCAGACCCTCCGGGTCCCTGAAATTACCATAGGGAGCATCAATGGCCAGCAAACCGTTGGCCTTTGCCGCCATAACGATTCGGCTCATTTCAAAATTCCAGCGGTGACCGGGATACACCTCCTCTTCTTTTTCGCCGTGTCCGGAAATGGACACGAGCCGGGCGCCAATGGAAGCCGAATAATCCACGATGCCGAAAACCAGGGTTTTAAGCCGGTCGCTCGCCCTGGCTATTTCCGATACGTTTTCCAGCCCTTGGGCGCTTTCGATGATCGCTTCGATGCCGATGCGCCTGGAAACATCCTTTTTCATTTCGATACCGTCCAGCATCCGGCATACAAAATAGATATCTTTGGGATGGTTCACCTTGGGAACGACGACGGCGTCCAGTTGAGGGCCTGTGGCTTCAACCACTTCCAAAAGATCTCTGTAGCCAAAAAGGGTGTCCAGGCCGTTGATTCGGAAGGTGACGGTTTTTTCCTGCCAATTAAGCAAACGTATCGATTGAATGACCACGTCGCGCGCCGCTTCCTTGGCATCCAACGGCACGCTGTCTTCCAGATCAAGCATGACTACATCGGCACGGCTTTGAGCAGCCTTGGCGTGCATCTTTTCAATATGCCCGGGAACGGA
>Ga0180009_10001921_pt1 | contig 24666 bp, 22 predicted proteins | sample OS_PC_MetaG_FD_123537 | JGI IMG/M metagenome (GOLD analysis project Ga0180009, IMG submission 123537) | Groundwater microbial communities from the Aspo Hard Rock Laboratory (HRL) deep subsurface site, Sweden - OS_PC_MetaG | ecosystem: Environmental > Aquatic > Deep subsurface > Groundwater...
CAAGTTTCGACCTTCGGGTTTTCCTGGCCATGGCTGCCTCCATCGTAAAGGGTTATTCAATGGAGGCATAATATCATAAAACAACCTTTATGTCTATATTTTATTGAAACGCTATACTAGTTCAGGTGGTGATTTGGACAATAAGGTATTGCCAGGTCCAGATTTTTAATTCGATTTTCAGATGAATTTGAAGGTCAATATGTTTTTTAAAAAGCTACTATAATTTGGCTGGCAGCTGACAGGACTATTTTTGAGAGGCATTGCTTTGCCGATCGGGGGATACAAGCTGTCATTTTTGTTGACTTGCTCTGGCCCTCTCGTTTGTGCCATTTTGTCGTGGATCGTGCTGTTAAAAATTCGTGTTCGTGTTTAAAAACGCGGGAAAGAACAGCGGTTCGCAAAAGAAGTACTGAAAAATCGTGCGGCCATGTGGGCGAGGACGCCGGCCTTCGTCTCCACATGTTTGGCCACTAACGGAACGGAGGCACTGTGAGCAGATCCGAAGAGCCCGGTGCGGGAGTACCGCACGCCTGGATCTGTGAGGGGGCAGTTGGGTAACTGGCCGTTCTACCTTGATTCAATCAATTTCAATTCAGAACACGTCTCCGGCGAACAGCGCTTTAACAAAATCTTTCACCGGCCAAACCTGAATATTATCAAACCGGTAGCTGCGCAATCCGCAATAGACGCCGATCATTCGATCCACTTTGACACCGGCAGAGGCTTCCAGGCTGAGCATCGGCTTGCCCCATGACCGATCCCACCGTTCGGAACGCTTGACTTCTATGGCAACCACCCGCGGGGGCTTTTGCGGCCGTCGGCGAGCGGTTTCGATGACAAAGTCCACCTCAACACCTGCCGGGGTTCGATAATATGCTATGGGTCGATGCTTGCGGCTGATCTCGTTGTATACTCGTAACTCGTGGTAGAGCAGGGTTTCAAGCGCCGCTCCCTGCCATAGGCGGTCGATCGGATCACGTAGCAGGCCGGCTGCGGCCCGTGCGACTCCGGGATCGAACCAGTAAAACTTGGGTTGAGCAGCCTCGCGCACCTTGAGACCCGGCCGCCATGGCGGCAAGATGTGGCCGAGCAGGGTATCGTTTAAAACAGCAAAATAGGTGTCCACCGTGCTGCGGGCCACGGCGGCCTCTCGGGAGATATTTTGCATATTAAGTATTTGGCCGTTTAGCTGGCCGGCGACGGCAAGAAAACGCACAAACGGCGGAACATTGCGGATCAGCCCTTCGGCCTGCAGTTCCTCCTTCAGATAGGTATTCACGTAAGCGGCAAGGATGTCCGCAGCAGCGTCCGGTTCGTTGCGCACAAAAGGCAGCAGCCCCCAACCCAATGCAAAGTCCAAATTGAACTCGTCAACCAGCTCAGCCGCTGAAAAACTCTCCATGGAAAGTGTTAGTGCCCGTCCGGCAAGAAGATTGGCACCGCCTCGACGCAGTTTGCGTGCGGATGAGCCACAGAGGGCAAAGCGCCACCGGCGCGACTCCATAAGGCGATGGACCTCGTCCAGAAGCGCAGGTATCTTCTGAATCTCGTCCAGCACCACCCAATTACCTTCGGGTTCACTGCCGACAAGGGCTTCGAGGCGATGGGGATCACGGGAAAGCTCAAGAAACAGGGATGCATCCAAAAGGTCCAAACGCAGGGCGTCGGGTATAACCTGTTGCAGCCATGTGCTCTTGCCCGTCCCCCGCGGGCCGAACAGAAAAAAAGAACGATCGGGTCGCTGAAGCAGGCGTGGTAAGGTCGTTATATCCATAAGATGCTTTATGCCAAGCTTATTGTAAAATTACAATGCAAATCTACAACATGGTGTGCAATATGTGTGGTCGTGATTATCGATGCCGGTCAAGAAAAGGGTGATAATCACTCATCATCGGTTTCGATGGCGATGGCGAAATCCGGGCACAGGATCTCGCACTCTCGGCAGGCATTGCAGCGGGACATGTCATCTTCCACCGGCAGAAGATAACCTTTGGCATTCATTTTGTCGGAGGGTTTAAGGGCCTGTTTGGGGCACATCTCAACGCAGATTTGACAGCCCTTGCAGTATTTGGGGTGGATGTGAAGTTTGTTCATCAGTTTGCCTGTTAGCCAGTAAAAATGAGCTGAAAGCTGAAGGCTCAAAGCTGAAAGTATTTAATTAAATTGATCGATGACTTTTTGGTAGCTTTCGATCCATTCCGGTTTTTCGATGTTGCAGAATTCCCCGATCGGAATTTTTCCGTTCGGAACAGCCTCGTCTCCTTTCAACCGAACCGAATTTTTCTTAAGTGCCTTGAGCATATCTACCGGGGTTTCTTTCCAATGCACCGGACACTGAGACATGATTTCGATAAACGCGGTTCCCTTCTTCCGAACCCCTTTCATGATGGCGCGCACGGTTTGACGCGGGTGGGCGGTGGTCCAGCGGGCCACATAGGTTGCCCCGGCTGTTTCCGCCATTTTACTTAGATCGAAACTCTCTTCCGTATTGCCGTACGGCGTTGTAGAGGTTTTTAATCCGATTCCGGTTGTGGGGGCCACCTGGCCGCCGGTCATTCCATAGAGGCCGTTGTTGATACAGAGAATCGTAAGGTCGATATTTCTACGGCAGGCATGAATAAAATGGTTGCCGCCGATGGCGCCGGTATCCCCGTCTCCTGTGATGACGATGATCCTGAGCTCGGGGTTGGCCAGGAGCGCTCCGGTTGCGATGGGTAATGTCCGGCCGTGAATGGTCCATCCCGAATCGAAATTCAGATAATGGCTGGTCAACCGTGCCGAGCATCCGACACCGGTGATGAACACGAAATTTTCTTTAGCAATTCCGTCTTCTTCGATGATTTTGTCGATGGCATGAAATGCGGCATTCAACACCTGACCGGACCCACAGCCCGGGCACAGGATCATCGGCAGCCGGTCTCCCATGGGCCCTTCTTCCTTCAGATATTTCAGCATGGGGTGTTTTTTCATTTCAACTCCTCATGGATAACCGACAAGATATATTCCGGCGTGTGAAGACTGCCTAAGCTTGGGATGGATATAATTTTTCGACATCGATCTCTTAAGGCTTCTGTGATGGGATGTTTCATCATTCCCAGGTTCATTTCGGGGACAAAAATAGTGTCCACTTTTTTGATGAGTGATCGCAGTTTCTTTTCCGGAAAAGGCCAAAGCGTCTTAAGCCTTAAATATCCGATCTCAAGGTTGTGTTCCTTTCTGGCTTCAGTGACCGCTTCGATAGCCGTCCGTGATACCGACCCATAGCATACGACCAGGTGTTTGCATTTCTCGAAGTGTGCGGTTTCAATTTGAGATATGGTATCAACATTGTCTTCAATCTTATGATAAAACCGTTTCACACACGCGTCATGCATTTGCAGGTCATATTTTGTTACATTGCCGTCTTCCAGGTGAACCAGGCCGATTAAATTGACATTGTATCCTTCTCCCCAGTTTGCCATGGGAGCCACCATATCATGACCCCAAGGAAGATAATTTTCAGGCGCAATTCCAAGATCCTGAGGTTTTTTACGATTAACGATTCGAATTTCTTCAAGCGGTGGAACGATGAGGCGTTCCCGCATATGGGCAACGGTCTCTTCCGCCATGAGCAAGACGGGCGTGCGCCATTTTTCCGAAAGATTAAAGGCTTCGATGGTGAATTCGAACATCTCCTGTACCGAGGCCGGTGCCAGGGCGATGATGGAGCCTTCGCCATGATGACCCCACCGGGCCTGCATCACATCTTCCTGGCTGGTTGTGATATAACCCTGGCCGGGTCCCGGTCTCTGAACGTCCACAATCACCAGGGGGGTTTCAGACATGATACCGTAGGAAATGGTCTCCTGCATCAATGAGAATCCCGGGCTTGAAGTGGCTGTCATTGCCTTTGCGCCGCCCCATGATGCACCGAGGAGAATGCAGGCAGAGGCGATTTCGTCCTCCATCTGTATGAAGCGGCCTCCGATCTGAGGAATGCGTAAGGCGGCATGCTCCATGACTTCCGATGCCGGGGTGATTGGATAGCCGCCGTAAACACGGCAGCCGGCAATGATGGCCCCTTCAACACACGCCTGGCTTCCCTGAAGATAGTGAACTCCTGGTTGTATGTGTCTATTATTCGGCATAATGCGCTTTCATATGTTCTAGGCCGATACCAAAGGCCTTTATATTTTCTTCCAGAGTTTCCCGAGGAACACTTTCGGCAATGGCTTTTCGTAATGATTCTTCATTTAAATGTTCTTTGATCAATACGTAAAGCGCTCCCAAAGCAACGGTGTTTTGAAATTTAACGGAGCCGATTTGTCGGGCCAACTCCATGGCGGGTATGGAATAGAATTTATATCCATCGTCAATGCTGTCGGTCGGTACCGAATTGGGATCCAGCAGGAGCAAGCCATCCTCCTTTAGATCATGGATGTAGGTGTCATACGCGGTTTGTGAAAGACATACAAAAACATCCGCCTTTCTTACGTAAGGATAATTAATGTCACCATCGGACATCACGATTTCAGACCTGCAGGCGCCGCCCCGGGACTCCGGGCCATAAGACTGGGTATTCACGGAATTTTTCCGATCATGCACCGTAAAAGCAACACCCAGAATTCTTCCAATGGTGACCACACCCTGGCCTCCGAACCCGGCAATCCGGATTTCAAATCGGTCAAGCTGAGAAGGTTTGTTGTAGGCGTTCACAGGTTCAGAGTTCACCGTTCAGGGTTCCCTTTCATTCGTTGTTTTTGTTCGCAGGATAGCAAAAACTTGATGAAACTTCTATAGCTCATCATTCCAGCGCTCCAATATTCCAGTATTCCAATGGTGAGCGACTTGTCAGGGCGTCTTGTCCCGTCGTAGCTCGTAGAGCGAAGACTGAAGCGAACTAAGTTCTAATATCGACCGTGGGAGTATTATCGCAACCCTTTTTGCTGTCAAGAGATTTTTGCCGGGTGATTAAAGCGGATAATGTTGTTTTCTAAAATCTCGTGTGGTAATAACCTAACATCTTCAATAAGTTATATTGGGATAGAAATTCGTGAATTTAAGAATTATCCTTTTTGTATTGGCGCTCCTCGCGTTTTTATCGGCTTCAATAGGCGGTTTCCTCTATTATTCATCTCTTAAGGAATCCGCGCTTAAGGAAGCGGAGAGACAGGCAGTGGCCCATGCCGACATGGTTAAAAAGAATTTTTCCGCCTTTCTTTCGGAAAGTATTAGACCGACCAAAACCCTTGCCGGAATGCACGCTTTAAAGGATGTCCTGATCCAGTCCGATGAATCCAACCTTGCAAGCGCAAACGCCATGCTCGATCATTTTCAGGAAACCTTGAATACGGATGTTTGTTATCTTATGGATCCCCAAGGGAACACCATTGCCTCCAGCAACAGGAATGCCCCTGACAGTTTTGTGGGAAAGAACTTTATCTTTAGGCCGTATTTTCAAAAGGCGATCAAGGGACATTCAGCCACGTATTTGGCTCTCGGAATCACATCCGGGAAACGGGGGGCCTATTACAGTCATCCGATTTATTCAGACAACATCAAATCGCCGGTGGGAGTCGTTGTCATCAAGATGCCTATTGAACGGACAGAAAAAGAGTTGGGTCCGGATTTAGACAGGATTGTACTCGTAACCGATCCGCGAGGGATTGTGTTTATCTCCAATCGAAAAGACTGGCTCTATCATTCTCTTTGGAAACTCACCGAAAATGATGTTTCAGAGATTGCCGAATCTCTCCAGTTCGGTAGAGGACCGTGGGTTTGGATCGGGCTGGAACAAAAGAATAACAATCATTTGATGGATCGGTCCGGAAACACTTATCTGTTCCATAAAAGACAGCTGGATAATTATCCGGGCTGGCATGTATTTGAGCTGCGTGATGCCAAGGCCATATCCAAAAGGATATCCGATCCGATCATCAGTGTTACCGGCCCCATTGTTTTGACCCTCTGTTTACTGATCGGTCTATCCGTCTTTCTCTTATATCGGAAAGCGAGCTATGAAATCGCGCGGAGAAAGGCATTTGAGAAAGCCCTTCAGGAGAGCAAAGAGAGGTATCGGACATTGTACCTCAACACTCCGGCCATGCTCCACTCCATCGATTCAGAGGGTAATCTGCTGAGTGTCAGCGATTATTGGGCCGCGGCCCTCGGTTATCGCAGAGAAGAGGTGATCGGTCGAAAGCTGACGGAATTTTTTACGGAAAATTCCCGAAAATATGCCGAAGAAACCTTCATCCCCGCATTTTTCAAAACCGGTTTTTCAAAAGACATATCCTACCAGTTTGTTACCAAAACAGGGGAGGTGAGGGATTTTCTGCTGTCCGCCATCGGCATTCGAGGTGAGGATGGAAAAATTAAACGTTCATTGGCCATATCCTTCGATGTCACGGAGAGGAAACGGGCTGAAGAGGCTCTGAAAAACGCCAAGGAGGCCCTGAGTCTCTATTCAAAGGATCTGGAGCGCCAGGTAAAGAAGCGGACAGAAGAAATTTCCAGCATCCTGAGATATACGCCGGCTTTCGTTTACATCAAGGATGCTGACGGTCGCTATATGCTGGTCAACTCACGTTACGAGGAATTATTCGGGGTTCAAAATGAAATGATCCGTGGAAAAACAGATTACGAGATCCTCCCAAAGGATGTTGCGGACCAGTTTCGAACCCATGATCAAAAAGTTGTTTCGGTCAAAAATCACTGCCAGGTGGAGGAAAAGATTCTCCAGCCGGACGGCCTTCACACCTATCTTTCGGTTAAATTTCCGGTATATGATGAATCCGGAAATATAAACGGTGTCGGAGGAATCTCCACCGATATTACCGCGTTGAAGAAAGCACAGGACCAGCTCCGATTGCTCTCCGGAAGCATTATGGACGAACAGGAAAAAGAACGATCCGCCCTTGCACGAGAACTCCATGACGAACTGGGTCAGGTCTTGACGGCCCTTCGTATTGATTCATCCTGGATGCTGGATCGACTGAAAGAAATAGACCCCAAATCAGCTTTGCGGGCATTGAGCATGTGCGAATTGATCGATAAGACCATTGAAGAAGTCCGCAGGATGGCATTTCGATTGCGACCCGGTGTTCTGGATGATTTGGGTCTCATAGACGCGCTGGAAGCATATGCCACTGATTTTGAAAGGCGAACCGGAATCACCTGTGTCTTCGAACATGCCGATGTTCCGGATGTGAGCGAAACTCTGGCGACCGCAGCCTATCGGATCGCCCAGGAAGCATTAACCAATGCTGCCCGACATGCTGCTGCAAGCCACATCGAGGTCAAGGTGGAAGCTCAAAACGGCGGCCTGCTTCTCAATGTGGTGGATAATGGAAAAGGGTTTAATCTCTTTGAACTGAGCGAGTCGGAAGGCTTCGGACTTGCCGGCATGCGGGAAAGAGCGAACCTGGCCGGAGGAGAGCTCGAAATCCATTCTGCTGCAGGAAAAGGGACCCGGATCGTGTGCAATATGCCCATTGACGGGGGGATGAGTTGATTAGAGTTCTTTTGGCGGATGACCACAGTATCGTTCGGGCCGGATTGAGGCGGATTGTAGAGGATAGCGGTGAAATGGAGGTGGTTGCCGAAGCCTCTGACGGGAACGAAGCGATTCAGCAGATTCGCAAAACAACACCCGATGTGGCGGTTATTGATATTTCCATGCCCGGATTGGACGGGTTGGAAGTTATTCGTCAGCTTCAAACCCTCCTCCCCGACCTGCCCATTCTGGTTTTGACCATGCACGAAGAGGAACAATACGTTGTTCGGGCTATTGAAGCAGGAGCCATGGGATATATTACCAAACGATCTGCACCGGACCAGCTGGTAAAGGCCATTCAAAAAGTAAGGGCCGGGAATCGATTTCTTACACCAGCGGCAGCCGAATCTCTGGCGTTGCGGATGGCCCGGGGCTCCGAATCCCAATCGCCCATGGACACCCTTTCCACCCGAGAGCTTCAGGTGTTGAGACGGCTGGCGTTAGGGCAGACCAATCGGGAGATTGCAGATTCCTATCATATCAGCGTCAAAACCGTAGACACCTACCGGCTTCGTCTGCTCAAGAAACTCCATCTTCGAAACAATGCAGAGTTGTCCAGGTTTGCCATTCAGAATAAGCTGATCGACCCTTGATGTCTTCGTAAAAAGCCCAATTTCTGCGTTGTACTTCATCTCGCTGTCACTGCGACGTACTGTCAGTACGCCTCGTGACACGAGATTCGCGCGCCTTGAACTTGGCACTTTTTATGAGGCCATCTGTTCTGAGAGGCTGACTATAGAGGTTTATGGCAGGAAGTCTGAAAAGGTTTTACATGAGCGACTTGAAGAATTCTTCGTTTTCGCTGATTTTTTCAGGTTTATTGGTGTGTTGGGTGGGAACGGTACCTTCTTTGAAGCATTCAAAGATTACCGTTTTCGATTCCGGAATGGGCAGCAAGCCGGTTTCCGCATCGATTTTTGCGAAGACAACGCCCTTGGGCGCCTGAAACACTTTCACGGGTTCTCCATCCAGTATCTGCTTCATAAAACTCAACCAGATGGGGCTTGCCGCTCTCGAGCCGGTTTCCCCTTTTCCAAGGGACCCCCCTTCATCAAAGCCGACCCACACCCCGGTATTATACCTTGGCGTGTATCCCACAAACCATGCATCAAAAAGATTGTTAGTGGTACCGGTTTTTCCGGCTACCGGACGGCCGAGGGCCCGAACTCTGCGACCGGTGCCCTCCTTTACCACACTTTCTAACAGGCTGGTCATAATATAGGCGGTGCTTTCTTCCATCACCTTTTTTTTCACCGGTTTTGCGTCTTCGATGATGTTTCCGTACCGGTCCTTTATCTTGGTGATAAAGATCGGATCAACGAGGTATCCGGAATTGTTGAAAACAGAGTAGGCATTGACCACTTCCAGCAGAGAGATGCCCGAGGAGCCAAGGGCGATGGACAGATTTCTGCTCAACTCCGAATTTATGCCGAGTTTTTTCGCATAATCGATGGCATAGCCCACACCGATGTCCCTTAATATCTTAATGGTGATCACATTCCGGGATTTGGCAAGGGCTTGGCGCAACAACGTGGGGCCATGAAATTTTTCTTCGTAATTCTTGGGTTTCCAGGTAAAATCCCGTTCCAAGTCTTTGGTGACAATCGGAGAGTCGATAATAATCGTTGCCGGGGTGAAGCCTTTGTCGATGGCCGCTGCATAGATGATCGGTTTGAATGCCGATCCCGGCTGGCGCCGGGATTGAATGGCCCGATTGAACTGAGTCGCTCTGAAATCTCTCCCGCCCGCCATGGCTTTTACAAATCCGGTTTCCGATTCCAAACAAAGAAGCGCTGCCTGGGCTTTGGGGACCTGTTCCAGTTTCAGGCTCCACATGTCTGAATCCGGAATCTTCTCTTTCAGTCGAACCAGAATAACATCGCCAACCTTCAATGCATTTTTAGGGTGTCGGAGCGTGTCCTCATAATAGGCCACTTCAGGATTCGGCGTTCTGGCCCATTTCATATCCTTCATGTCGATTTCACCCAAGGCATTGCCCATCCGCACGGTAACCCGTTTTTCTTTATCGTCAATGGATATAACCACACCCGTTACTGTTTTTCCGGATTCGAGAAGATCGATCGCGTATTGATTTTGAAGTTCTTTTGAAAACGTTTCGATTTCTTCAGCTGCCAGATGCTTGATGGGACCCCGGTAGCCCTGGCGTTTATCAAGGTCCAGGAGTCCTTTTTCGATTTCCGCTCTGGCAATCTTCTGCATTTCCAGATTGACTGCGGCGTAAATCTGCAGGCCTTCTCTGTAGAGCATATCTCGACCATATTTGTCTTCGACATACCGCCGAATGTGCTCCGTATAAAAGGGGACCTCTTCGATATAGACGTTCCGTCTCGGTTTAATATCCAGGTTGATATTTATGGCCTCTGTGGCTTCCTCTTTAGAAATGAATCCTTCTTCCACCATACGATTCAGCACATAGATCTGTCGTTCTTTTGCTCTTTCCGGATGCCTGAACGGTGAATGTCTGCTGGGGGCCTGGGGAAGACCGGCCAGCATGGCGGATTCGGCCAGAATCATATCCTGCACGCTTTTTCCGAAGTAATTCTCAGCAGCCGCTTCCACACCATATGCGCCATGTCCGAGATAGATCTGGTTTAAATACAGGAAGAGTATTTCCTGTTTAGAAAATGCCTTGTCGATTCGATACGCCAGAATGGCTTCTTTAATTTTGCGGGTGTAGTTTTTTTCAGGAGTCAAAAAGAAAGACTTGGTCACCTGTTGGGTGATGGTGCTTCCACCCTGAACAATGGCTCCGGCTTCTATGTTTTTAAAAAACGCCCGTATGATGCTGAAGAAATCGATCCCTTTGTGTTTATAAAATCGTGCATCTTCTGCAGCGATAAAGGCTTTAATAAGCATGTCGGGCATTTTTGAAAGGGGAATGACAACCCTTCTTTCCTGAAAAAACTCGGCAATTTTCCGATTGTCGTCCGAGTATACAGTGGTGATAATGGCGGGTCGATAATCTGTGAGCGAGGTTATCTTGGGAAGGTCCTCGCTTAAATACCAATATACGCCGGCCATCATTGCCGCTCCACTCAATGTGGTCAGGATGAACAACCAGACAAACCAGCGAAAAAGCCACGAGGCCCCGGTTTTTTTTGTTTTTTCGGCTCGCTCTTTCAGGATTTGTTTTTTGCTTTTATCCTTGTGCATATTGTACGGGCAAAACTAAATTTAAAACCAGTAAGTTCGCTGAGCTAAGGAACGGTTAAAACCGAACCCGGCTAAACCGGAAATTCCAAATCACAAATATCAAATACCAAACAAATCACAATGACCGAAATCCCAAATTCGAAACATGTATATGATTTTGGTTCAATGGACAAACACTCCGAAACTGTTTGGGTCATTGGATATTGAAATTTGAGATTTGTTTTTAATTTGGTGCTTGTGTATTGGTATTTCCATAAAATGGAAAATAATAATAATTAAGCACCTATATTACCGTGCGGGGTTAAACTATCAAATAACGTTTTGTTAAGCAAGAAACTGTGTGTCCTGAAAAAGGGCATTGACTTTGAGCCGGATTGCGGATATTAATTTTCGTTTATGGTTTTGACAAAAGAGACAACCCCATCAGTTACGAACAGGAATATGGCATGACACAGCTTAATTTCGATAAGCTCGGCGGATTGGTTCCGGCCATTGTGCAGGACCACGAGACGGGAGATGTTCTCATGCTTGCCTATATGAACCGGGATGCATGGGAAAAAACCCTTAATACCGGTAAGGCAACCTATTTCAGCCGAAGCCGAGAATCGCTCTGGGTAAAGGGTGAGACATCGGGAAACACCCAACGTGTTAAGGAGATCTGGATCGACTGCGATAAAGACACGGTATTGTTACGGATCGAACAGACAGGAGGAGCTGCATGCCATACCGGTCATCGAAGCTGTTTCCATATGCAGGTGGTAAATGATAAAATAGAGGTTGTCGGAACCCCTTTATTTGACCCCGAGGAGGTATATAAAGCGTGAAAGAACGGCTCAAACTCGGTATTCCCAAAGGAAGCTTGCAAAACGCAACGATCAAATTGTTTAAGCGCTCCGGATGGAATATTAATGTGAACGGCAGAAGCTATTTTCCGGAAATAAATGACGATTCCATTGAGTGTGCCATATGTCGCGCTCAAGAAATGTCTCGATATGTTGAAAGCGGTACCCTGGATGCCGGATTGACCGGGAAAGACTGGATTGCAGAAAACAATTCCGATATCCATATGGTGGCAGATCTGGTCTATTCCAAGGTCAGTTCCCGTCAGGCCCGATGGGTTGTTGCGGTGCCGTTTGAATCCGAAGTCCAGAAAATAGAAGATCTGGAAGGAAAAAAGATAGCAACGGAACTCCTCCAGTTCACCAAACGATATTTCGAAGAGCGGAATATCACCGTAACGATTGAATTTTCCTGGGGAGCCACAGAGGCCAAGGTGGTTTCCGGACTGGCCGATGCCGTTGTAGAGGTTACGGAAACGGAAAGCACCATCAAAGCCCACGGTCTTAGAATCATCCATGAAATGATGAAAACCAACACGCAACTGATTGCAAACCACGACGTCTGGAAAAACCCGGAGAAAAGAGAAAAAATCGAACAGATTGCGTTGCTGCTGAAGGGCGCGCTCTTGGGTGAGAAGCTGGTGGGGCTTAAAATGAATGTGCCGGAAGAGAAAATGAACGGGGTTATGGAATTGCTTCCCAGCCTCAATGCACCGACAGTTTCGCCCCTGTATAATTCAAACTGGTTTGCTGTGGAAATCATAGTGGGTATAGATGTTGTGAGAGATTTGATCCCCGAGCTGCTCAAAAAAGGTGCAGAAGGCATTATCGAATATCCACTAAATAAAGTGGTCTAACCCGCTTTCTTAGGATTTTTTGAATCATAGGTGACACCGGGGGCACTGTATTACGAAAGAGGTGATGGAGAACTGGAGTATTGGGTTTTTAAAACATTATTCCATTATTCCAATACTCCATTTTGCATAATAGGTGGTGTAAATGACTTCCAAACGAATCCAGGCGATTTCTTCCTTTATTGTTATGGATGTTCTTGAAAAGGCCCATGAAATGGAACGTGAAGGGGTCGACATCATCCATCTGGAAGTTGGTGAACCCGACTTTGATACACCGCCCAGGATAAAGGAAGCCGCATGTCAGGCTTTAGACGAAGGGCATACGCATTATGTTCACAGCCTGGGAATTCCGGAACTCAGAGAAGCCATCAGCGAGTATTACCATAACACCTACAACGTATCGGTGGATCCCGAACAAATCGTAATTGCCTCGGGGACCTCCCCCGCGATGTTTGTTGTGTTTTCCGCTCTTCTTGAGCCGGGAGATCAGGTCATTATTTCCGACCCGCATTATGCATGCTACCCGAACTTCATTAAGTTTGTTCAAGGAGAGCCGGTCACAGTACGAGTTTATGAAGAAGACGGCTTTCAGTACCGACCGGAGGCCATCAAGGAAAAAATTACGGAAAAGACAAAGGCCATATTTATCAACTCCCCGTCCAACCCCACCGGAAACCTGCTGTCCAAGGAAAGAATGGCGGCCATTGCCGAATTTTCGCCTTACATCGTTTCAGATGAAATTTACCACGGTTTGGTTTATGAGGGGAAGGAACACTCCATTCTGGAATTTACGGACCATGCGTTTGTTCTGAACGGGTTTTCAAAGCTTTACGCAATGACCGGATGGCGGCTGGGGTATGTGATCGCACCCAAACCGTTTATTCGATCCATTCAAAAGGTTAAGCAGAATTTCTTTATCTCTGCCAACGCTTTTGTTCAAAAAGCGGGTATTGCCGCACTTAAATACTGCGGCGATGATGTTGCCCGGATGAAAGAGATTTATAACGAACGCCGGAAATTTATGGTACGGCGACTTAAAGAAATGGGATTCGGTATCACCGTGGAACCGACAGGGGCTTTCTACATTTTCGCAAATGCCAAACACGTCTCCAATGATTCCTACGGCCTGGCATTTGATATTCTGGAAAAAGCCCACGTGGGCGTGGCTCCGGGCATCGATTTCGGCGAAAACGGGGAAGGCTATCTCAGGCTTTCATATGCCAGTTCCATCGAGAAAATTGCCGAGGGGATGGATCGGCTGGAACGGTACCTCAATAATAAGTGAGCTAAAGTGAAAAGTGACTAAAGTGAGCTAAAGTTAATGACTTTAGGCATTTTAGATCACTTTAGGCATTTCATATGGTCATCACATCTGCAGAATTCATAAAAAGTGCTGTCAAACCCTCTCAATATCCGCCTGCAGATCCGCCCGAGATCGCTTTTTCAGGCCGCTCAAATGTCGGCAAATCGTCTTTGATCAACAAACTCCTGAACCGGCGACATCTCGTTAAGACCAGTTCCACTCCCGGCCGGACACAGCTGATCAATTTTTTTTCCATTAATGAAGGCTTTACGTTTGTCGATCTTCCCGGTTACGGTTATGCAAAGGTTCCCCTGCAAATTCGTAAAAAATGGGGTCCCATGGTGGAAACCTATCTGTCGTCTCGAAAAACGCTGAAAGGCGTTGTGTTGGTCATGGACATCCGACGGATTCCGAGAGAGGAAGAACGGGATTTTATAAACTGGTTAAACCATAATGGATTAGAAATCATTTTGGTGTTGACGAAAACCGACAAGCTTTCCAAGGCCAGACAGGGAAAGCAGAGAAAAGAGATTGCCGAATCGTTGAGCCTGGAGGATTCGGACCTCATTCTTTTTTCCGCCAAGTCCGGTTTCGGAAAAGAGGTGCTGTGGACGGCCATTGAGACGCTTTTGGGATCTTAATTGTTATTTCTGTGTGTTTTATGCAAAAACAAGAACACAAGCACCAACTGTCAAAATCTCAAATAACAAGCACCAAATCACAAACAAATTACAAATTCCAATATCCAATGACCCAAACAGGTTTGGAATGTTTGTTCTTGGAAATCACGTCCGTGTTTCGAATTTTGAATTTCGGTCATTGTTATTTGCTTGGAATTTGACATTTGTGATTTGGAATTTCCCAGATAAAATGGGATTTATAGAATCGCTTCGCTCCAACCGGTTTATCCGGGTTAGGATAAGGCATGAATAAACCCGTAGCCCATGACGATCGTTCTGATTTCAAATCCGGTTTTGTAATCATTGTCGGCGCTCCCAACGTGGGAAAATCAACCCTCTTGAACCGGGTACTCGGTGAGAAGATTTCGATTACTTCCAAAAAACCCCAAACCACGCGAAACCGGATATTAGGCGTTGTTCACCGCCCCTGTTCTCAAATGGTATTTATCGATACCCCCGGCATCCACAGGGCGGAGAATATTTTCAATATCAGAATTGTGGGTGTGGCCTTGGGCGCTATGGGCGATGCCGATCTAATTTTACTCATGATCGATGTGACCCACCCGGATCCGTCGTCAGACGCCATTCTGCTCGAAGCCCTTAAAAAACAAAACCGGCCGGTAATTCTGGCCGTTAACAAGATTGACGGAGTCGATAAAGCCAAGATATTAGAGGTTATTGAAGAATGGGCGGCGCTTTATGAATTCAGGGAGGTGGTTCCCGTCTCTGCCAAGCAGGGCACCCAGATCGACACCTTGCTTGAGGTAATGGAAACGGCACTCCCTCATGGACCTCCCTATTTTCCGGAGGATTCAATCACCGATATTCCGGAGCGGTTTATTGCCGCCGAAATGATTCGAGAAAAAGTGTTTCGGCTAACGGGTCAAGAAATTCCATATTCCATCGCCGTTACCGTAGAAGTATTTAGCGAAGATGTGAACCGGGGTCTTGTGAAAATCCATGCCTCGATCCATGTGGAGCGTGATTCCCAAAAGGGTATCGTCATCGGCAATGGTGGGCGAAAGCTCAAACAGATCGGCGAGGTTGCCAGAAAAGACATCGAGCGAATGCTGGGCAGCCAGGTGTTTTTGAAGCTTTTCGTCCGTGTTCAGAAGAACTGGAGCAAGGATACCAAAGCTCTCCGACAGTTCGGATATTAATGATTTTATCTTTTCACCCGTGCTTTATTGGAGACCGGAATATCATATGTGCCGGCCGGGAACCCGGACCGGATGAACGATCTGCCATTAAAACCGCTGGTGCTGTTATTCTTCCCCAGGGCTGTGGCCAGTCCCTCTACGAAATGGCGCGTGACCATTGCCCCTATATCTTTCCAAACTATGAAGCCCGGTTCCGGTATCCCGGAAAGATCGGTGATATCGCACTTTTCAAGAAAGAAAATCTCCCCCACCCCGACACCTGGTGCTACATGCGTGTTGGAGATTTAGATCATACGGAGAGGGAAGGCTGGAGAAATCGGATTGAAGCGACACCCTTTGTATTCAAGCTTGCATGGGGCGGAGAGGGAGAAACGGTCTGTCTTATGCGATCCGGCGAGGACTTTGACAGGATAATGGATCATGCGGAAAGGTTTGAACAATCCGGACAAACCGGGTTTCTAATACAGGAGTATATCCCTACTGACCGGTCACTAAGGATTGTGGTTATCGGCGGGCGGCTTGTCACATACTGGCGAGTTTCAAATGCAACCGATGGGTTTTTCACCAGTCTAGCAAAAGGAGCGGCGTTAGACAGGTTGTCCGACCCGGACCTTAAAGCAAAAGCGTCTCGTTATATACTAAAATTCTGCGATAAAACCAGCATTAATCTGGCTGCATTTGATGCTATTTTTTCAAGCCGGGAGACAGAGAATGAGCCGCTTTTCCTTGAAATGAATTATTTTTTCGGCAGACGGGGGCTTGGGGGTTCTGAAGCATATTATGCCATGCTGAACACCGAGATTGTGTGCTGGCTGGACCGACTCGGGCTTTCTGTGGTTTCCGAATAATGCCCGATTTGCAATCATAATAAAGTTTTCAATTGACTGTTTAGCCGTCGTAGCTAAAGTTACTTTGGCGAAGTTGGCTTGAATATTTTAAGAATTATGGATCCTTTCGAATTTGAAATTGACGACACCACCGTCAGGAGAGAGCGTCATAAAGCAAGGCAGCTGCGTGAATCCCAATGGTGGAAGAGACGGGTCGCCAAAGGCGTTTGCGGATATTGCGGGCAATCGTCCCCGCCCAAAGAACTGACAATGGATCATATCGTACCCTTGGCGCGGGGCGGAAAGAGCACAAAGGGCAATGTGGTGCCGGCCTGCAAAACCTGTAACAATGCAAAAAAACATTTTCTGCCCATGGAATGGGACCAGTATTTGAAAAAGATAAATGAGGAGCCGCTAATTGATTGACTTTTAGAGGCTTTTTTAAATTATAGCCCGGATAACCCGGTTGGAGTGAAGCGATTCTATAAATCCCATTTTATCTGGGAAATTCCAAGCAAATAACAATGACCGAAATTCAAAATTCGAAACACGGACGTGATTTCCAAGAACAAACATTCCAAACCTGTTTGGGTCATTGGATATTGGAATTTGTAATTTGTTTGTAATTTGGTGCTTGTGTATTGGTTTTTTGCATAAAATACAAAGAAACAACAATTAAGACTCTACGCATGCGTTCAATTTTGAGCTTTCAACTTTTAGCAATAACAGCAACCAGGAGGAATTCAAATGCCGATGATTGAAGATAAGAAAGCGGAGGTGGAAGGGGTTTTGGCGGTAGCAAAATCAATGGCCGTGGCTGCGCGAACAGCGCCCAAAGCAAGAGGCGATGATGCCATCGAAACGCTCATCGTTTACGGAGACGAACTGAATCAATTGGCCGATGCCATGAAAAGCCATGGTAAAAATACGAAAATGAGCGAAACCTTCGAACGCGATGCCGGAAATGTTGCAGCCTCACAGGCGGTGCTGCTTGTCGGTTTGAGCGATCTGAGGCCCAAGAAACCGGACAAACCGCTGGATTGCGGCGGCTGCGGACACAAGAACTGTAAAGGATTTCTGAAGGCCGAAAAGAAAGAGGGAAATGATTTTCCCGGACCGGTCTGCATGTTCCAATCCATCGATTTGGGGATCGCTTTGTCTTCTGCTTGTGCGGTGGCGGCCCGTTTTCATGTGGACAATCGGATGATGTATACCATCGGCGGTCCGGCCCGGAAACTGGCCTGGATGAAATCCCAGATTATTATCGGCATTCCGCTTTCGTGTTCCGGTAAAAACATATACTTTGATCGTGGTTGATAAGGAACCCTTTAAATTAAATTTCATATTGGTGCGGGAAACAAGAAAGCTTGACACCGCACCCGTCTTTCAGTATTCGGATTGAAGTTTGATTGATATAGATAGAGGAGAGCGTTGTGAAAGTAATCAGCATGAAAGAGGCCATTTCCGAGTATGTCCAAGATGGTTCTACCATTGCGATTGAAGGGTTTACGGCCTTTATCTGTTTCTCGGCAGCCCACGAGATTATTCGCCGGGGCATTAAAGATCTGACCCTGTGCCGGATGACGCCGGACCTTATTTACGACCAGATGGTGGCGGCCGGTTGTGCCCGCAAGATGGTTTTCAGCTATCTGGGCAATCCGGGAGTGGGGCCGCTCTATTGCATTCGCCGTGCAGTGGAAAAGGGCATCCCGAGAGAGCTGGAGGTGGAAGAGTATTCCCATTTCGGCATGAACTGCCGGTATATGGCAGGGGCCGCCCGCCTTCCGTTCTTTCCCCTGCGCAGCTACCTTGGCGATGAGTTGAGCCGGGTAAATCCCAAGATCAAATTTGTAGAGAGTCCCTATGACGCCAAACCGATCGCCGTGGTGCCGCCCCTGAATCCGGACGTGGCTATAATTCACGCCCAGCGGGCCGATGCCATGGGAAATACGCAAGCCTGGGGTTTGCTCGGTTCCCAGAAGGAAGTGGCTTTTGCCGCAGACCATCTTGTGGTGGTGGTTGAAGAGATTGTTGATGAATCCGTTATTCGTAGCGACCCCAACCGCACCATAATCCCGAATCTGGTTGTTGATGCCGTTGTCCATCAGCCCTATGGAGCATACCCGTCCTATGTCCAGGGATATTATGACCGGGACAACGAGTTTTACCTCAATTGGGACAGGCTTTCACGGGATGAAGGAGAAACGAGGGCGTGGCTGGATGAATGGGTTCATGGAGTAAAGGACTGGGAGGAATACCTGGAAAAGCTTCAGGAGCAGGAACCGGATATATGGCAGCGGCTGTCGCCCGGTGAGGCCTATTCCGAACCTGTAAATTATGGTGAGTATAAATAGTTGTCCATCCATAAATGGCCATTTTTCCGCTGAGCGGCGTTCTCCGCGGGTTTTTGCCTGCGACGTACAGGAAGTACGTCTCGGCATCAACCCTTGTGCGGCCTTGCTCAGTGAAAAAATCGCTCATTTCTGAATTGGACACATTTATGCCCCAATTTTTTTCGTGGATGTACCCTGTTATCCTATGTTGTTGGGATGCAAACAAGGAGAAAACGTTATGGCTATGGCTGATTATTCGCCTTCTGAATTCATGATCGCCTCGTCGGCAAGCGCTTTGGCCGGTGAAAAGGTGGTCTTTGTCGGTGTCGGGCTTCCCGGAGTGGCATGCAACCTGGCACGACGCACAGTGGCCCCCGAGATTGAGATGGTTTACGAATCCGGAGTCTTCGGCGCAAGGCCGGCGCGTTCCCCGCTTTCTATCGGCGACCCCACCCTGGTCAGCGGCGCCGCCCTCGCATGCTCCCAAAACGACCTGTTTATGAACTATCTCCAGGCCGGCCGTATTCAAGTGGCCTTTTTGGGCGCTGCACAGGTCGACCGGTTCGGTAATCTGAATTCAACGGTAATCGGTGATTATCATAAGCCAAAGGTGCGCCTACCCGGCAGCGGAGGGGCCTGTGAAATTGCCATCCATGCCCAAAAGGTGTTTTTGATCATGCGTTTGAAAAAGCGCGCCTTTGTGGAAAAGCTCGATTTTCTCACCAGTCCCGGCCATTTGACCGGCAAAGCGGGAGAAAGGGAAGCGCTGGGCATTCCGGGAAGCGGTCCGCAGCTCTTGGTCTCGGATATGGGTATCTTTAATTTCGACGGCAAAACCGGGGAAATGACGCTCACCGGTCTGCGTCCGGGGGTCTCGGTTGAACAGGTGCAAGACGAGATCAGCTGGACGCTGAAGATATCGCCGGATCTGAAAGATGCTGATGCGCCCAGCAGCGAACAACTGCGCATCATCCGCGAACAGCTCGATCCCAAGGGCATCTATTCTAAATAGATCGATTCACCCTCGTTTCGAGTATTCGACCATACATATAGGTGGTTAAAAATTATTCTTCTACGGCTTATGAAAAAAACAATACACAAGCATCAAATTACAAACAAACTACAAATTCCAATACTCAATGACCAAAACATTTATTATAGATTCGTTTTTTCGAAATCCAGAGCGTGTTTGGAATTTTGAATTTCGGTCATTGTGATTTGTTTGGTATTTGATATTTGTGATTTTGAATTTCCGGCCTTTCTGGGTTAAACGTATTTGAAATCCAGAGTCAAAAATATAGCTTGAAAGAATATCAAGAACAATATTGGAGGACGGAGGATATATCATGAGTGAAGTCTTAATCATCAGTGCGGTTCGAACCCCCATCGGCGGCTATCTGGGGGCTTTTCGTGACATAGCGGCCTATGATCTGGGGGCCCTGGTTCTCAACGAGGTCGTCAACCGGGCCGGCATCGAGCCGGCAATGGTGGATGAAGTCATCATGGGCCAGGCTTATCAAAGCGGTGAATATGTTAACATCGCACGTATGGCGCTGCTTGCGGCAGGCTGGCCGGTTGAAGTGCCCGGAATTACACTTGACCGGCGCTGCTGTTCAGGTTTGGACTCCATCTGCTTCGGGGCCATGAAGATCATGAGCGGATATGCCGATATTATTGTCGCCGGTGGTGTGGAAAGCATGAGCACGGCTGAATTCTATATTCCGGGGAATTTCATCAAGTCCGGCGTGGGAGGCAAAGTGGACCCGAAATGGGGTTTCATGCCCCGCGGCCATGGGTCGCTTTCGATGTGGGGGCTGCCGATTTTTGACCGGATTCAGCGCGCACGGGCCATGAGCCAACCCATCGAGCGTTTTGGTGAACTCAATTCCATGATGACATGGGCGGAAGCCGCGGCCAGAGAAGAGAAAATCACGCGTGAAGCAGTGGACAACTGGGCGTTTCGAAGTCAAAAGCGGGCGTGTGAAGCCATTGATTCGGGAAAATTCAGTGATGAGATCGTGCCGGTGCGGGTTGCGCAGAAAAAAGGACCGGAGCTGGTTATCGATACCGATGAACCGCCGCGCCGAGACACGTCGAAGGAAAAGCTGGCCAAGCTTAAAAACATATATCCGGACGGCGTCTGCACAGCCGGCAATTCATCCACCGAAAATGACGGCGCTGCCGCTATAGTCCTGATGTCAAAGGAGCGGGCCGATGCTTTGGGTATTGAACCCATGGGTGCATTGACATCGTTTGCCGTGGCCGCCGCAGATCCCACCTTGACCTATCCGGCGGTACCGGTGTCGGTCAACAAGGCTTTGGACAAGGCCGGTCTGAAACTTGAAGACATGGATCTCATTGAAATCCAGGAGGCATTTGCTGCTCAGGTCCTTGCAGATGCCAAACTCATGGGCCTTACCGAAGAAGATCTCGAAAAAAAGGTCAATGTCAACGGCTCCGGAATATCGTTAGGTCACCCGGTTGGTGCTACCGGCACCATGCGATTGATAACCATGCTCCACGAAATGAAGCGCCGAAACGCCGTCTACGGTCTTGAGACCATTTGCGGCGGCGGGGGTCAGGGAATCTGCGCCATCGTGGAGCGAACCTAAGTGTCCGAATTCATGAATTCAATAGCGTATTTTTATCAAGACAACTGTTCTGTGTGAGCGAAATTATAAAATTTGAAGTGAGCTAAAATTAATGAATTCTGTCTGATTAATATAGGCCGGAGCGAAGCGACACCTCAACTTTAGGCACTTTAAATTTTAGTTCACTTTAAACTTTTGCATAGAATGATAAAATCAACTGTATTACGTAACCGTATTTAAGAACATGTGTACTTGGTTTAACGGATTCTCAAATTTCCTTCCGGACTGAAACCGAAAGGCCCGGGTGTTCCTTTTACCCTCATCTGCGGGTGATCTTCAACATCGGGAAGCATCGGTTCCGAAACCCATATATCGGTCAGTTCAAGGGTGTTTTGAATCCGAACGATTCTTGCGTCCATCGGTTTTACGCGCCTGAGCGTTTTAACCGCCAATCGGATGGCCTCTTCCTCGGTATTCATAATCATCGGTATGAATCCGCCGTCCAGGTAGGTGGCGGTAATCAGGTTGGCATAGGTGGCGCCGATGTCCATCTTTTTATAGAGGTTCATGGTAATCACATCCGCCACCCCCAATCCGCAAGCGTTCCCATGGGTTTTTTCCGTCAAATCGAGGAGGACGATTTTTTGGATCTCGGGCGGACCGCTCCAGGGAATGAACCGGTTATTGCGGCCGGTTATATTGGGGTCTAGCCCGGATCCGCTGATATCCTTTCCGATTTCATCGATAACCAACACATCAATAACATTAAAAAGCAGTTTAGACATTAACTCGCGCGACCGGACCGTCAGTTCTGTTTCCCTGTCGATCAGCGTTTCAGCGGGCATGGCCTCGATTATAGCGATGTCTTCATGGGCATTTTCCACAATCCCCACACCGAACAGAAAATTTCGTTTTGCCATAATTGTCCGGGCTGCCTTCGGCAACAGCTCGCCGAACGCTTCAAACCCGTGGAAATGCAGTTCTGTGGCACCGCTGATTTTTCCCATACCGATGGTCATCATTTTAACGATACCGCTTTCGATGGGCGCCCTGAAGTTGGTATGGGGTTTGACCCGGTTGATCAATACAACCCCATCGGCTTCCGATGCATACCGATCCATATGTATCGGCGTGCCGTCTTCGAGCTCATCCACCTTAACCACATCCATTGTCGCCCGCAGCGGACAGCCCACATATTCCTCTGTTATGCCGTAGCCTTCCAGAACCTGCTTTTGGCCTTCGGCTGTTGCAGCGCCGTGGCTTGCCATGGCCGGGAAGATAAACGGTTTTCCGCCGAGCGCTTTGATTTCAGCTACGACGGCTTTGGCCACTTCATTTATCCTCGCAATCCCCCTGCTGCCGCATCCGACGGCAATGGTCTGACCCGACTTGATTTTTACTCTGACCGCCGGGTTCTTGAATTGTTCGGATACCGTCTTGTCAATACTCTCAAGGGTTGGCGCATCAAAGGACACTTCCACCGGAACCATATTCGGTAAAGGTATGTCGAGGCCTCCTGCGATGTTCACATCAATGCGGTCACCAATCATTACCGACTCCTCCTTCAATTTAGTTTAATGGGGGCTAATTACCATACGGCTGAATTAAAAACAATCCATACGAAAATCTACATCTGGGTTAACGTATTTGGAATCCAGGTATGAGGAAAAGCCAAAGGCGGCGCAGCAATGCCGATGGATTAGGAAAGCCTTCATCCGTACCGGTTTAAATAAATATTGACAAAATCCGAATCATCACTTAACAAATAGGGCTGTCTCTCCCGATCGACTATTCCTGTTTTCCAAATAAAAGGGGGTTCCCATGCTTAAAAAGCGTAAACACGATAGAGACGATTTTTCCCGCGATCTTAATTCCGATCCGGTTTCGGCAAAAAAGGACTCGGCTCCTTCCTTCGGTCCGATGTCAAAGGAGGAAAAAACGGTCATCGGCCAGCATATTTCGGTTGAGGGCGTTGTCCGCGGCAAAGAAAATCTGGTTATCGAAGGATCCTTGAAAGGGACGATTGAACTCGAAAAGCATCAGGTGACCGTTGGATCTAAAGGGCAGGTTGAGGCCGAGATTCATGCAGACAGTGTTACCATCAGCGGGCGTTTGATCGGTAATATCCATGCTCACGGGAAAGTTGAGATTACCAAAGAGGCTGACTTCAGTGGTGAGATCAAAGCCAAACGGATTTCAGTTGAGGACGGTGCATACTTAAAAGCAGTGATCGAGCTTGAGCGGGACTCCAAGAAGCCGGAAATGCCTGCTGCCGAGCCGGCCGGAAAAGTATCGCCTTTATCGGAGAAACCTGCGTTTAATATTCCCTTAGAGTCTGTCAAGGGGAAGTGATTGTATTGAGTAGCATCGCAGAAAAGTATTACGGAGATACCGTATCCGATTCCGAAACGTTTAATTATAAGAGTGTTACCCTGAAGCGTTTTATTGAAGGTATTGAAAAAGATCCGGATGGGCGGCTTCTTGATCTGGGTCCCGTCTTTAACGACAATATCAATTTCTTCTCTCATCGGGTAAAAAGGCTCTATATCTGCGACCTCTACCGACGTCTTAACGATGACATAGGAGATAAACGTCCCCCCTCTCAGTTTTCAAGACATTTGGACTATCCTAGCGAGGCTTTTGATCGGATCCTGTTCTGGGATCTTGCGGATCGTCTGGATAATTCCCATGTGAGCCACATCGTGGAAAGATGTTTTGAGATGATAAAACCCGGGGGGATTATCATGGTATTAACCATGGGGGATCAAGTGTCTCCTATCGGACGAGATGCATTTATTGTTAGGGAAGACTTTCAATTGTATCTAAAGCCCCAAGTCTATCCCCATTTGGCTGCGCATTACCGCCAGAATCGGGATATCATGCACCTGTTATTACCGTTTACCCCTTTAAAATCCCTCATCTACAGGAACGGTATCAGAGAGTTTCTTTTTCAGCGTGATTAAAAATAGGACTTTACCCTCATGAGATTTTGGCGATCGGTGCTATTAGATCACGAAAAGGCTGGACTTTGAAAAATGTCCGGAGATTCTAAACTGAAATACAAATACATCAATCCTGACGATACGGTTTCCCTAGTGCGGATGGAGCGGTTCCGGAAAGGGCTTTGATTACCGATTTTATCCACGCCTTATCTTCAGCCCACCGTTTTAGGGATTCTTTTTGTGCCTGCGACATTATCAATAGGGTAAAAATCATTAGAGGAAACGGTGCCACTTGAAAAACCTGTGCCGGCACCGACGGAAGCCAGCCCTGAAAATATATTCCCATCACTTGTAAGAATGCAAACATGTAGGCGCCCATAGCTGCTTTGATAGGATTCCATCCTCCAAAAATAACCAGTGCCAAGGCAA